>RHMF01000466.1_pt1 | contig 33118 bp, 34 predicted proteins | sample 5365151 | NCBI WGS metagenome assembly RHMF01 (sample SAMN10266501, study PRJNA497801) | feces metagenome | isolation source: feces | host: Bos taurus | place: China: Prairie of Fairy Mountain | collected 2017-08-14 | reverse complement strand
GCGCTGACGCTTCTTGGGCTGATAGGTACGAACCATGCTTGTACACCTCCAGTACAGTCGTGACGGTAAAACCGTCCTCCACAACAGCGAAAAACGCTGCGGTTTTCCTAATTTCAGACGCCTTTACGGCGTGCGTAACTGGTATTATAACGCATAAAATAATGAAAAGTCAACCGAAAGTTTTCTTCTTTTTTCTTAAATTTCCTTGTATACAAGATGTTGTATGGCGCTTTCCTTTACACTACAATTTTACAATTGCTATTCCATAATTTTTTCCACATCCGGTGGAAAAAATCCGCCAAAACCATTGCTTGAAAAAGTGAAAAATGGTATAATAACTTGATATTTTATTTTATAATGTATGCCTATCACTTTTTTCCCTTGAAAGAAAGGAGAATTATATGAATTCTGCCGCTGCGGTGTGGACAAAAGTACTTGCTCTGCTGGAGAGTGAAATGACTTCCACCACCATTAAAACCTGGTTTGACGATGTGCGCGCCATCGCGCTGGAAGAAAGCCGCTTTGTTATTTGTTCTCCCGATCCGCTCAACCGCGATGTGATTCGTCAGCGCTATTTACCCGCCATTCAAAAAGCATTGAAAGAACTGTTTTCGACAGACTTTGAAGTGCTGGTTCTGGGTGAAGAAGAAATTTCTTCTTTTTCCAGCGAAACAAAACCCAATGATTTTCTTCCCGGAACCGAAGAATACACTTTTGAACGCTTTGTTGTCGGCTCCTCCAATAAGTTTGCTCATGCGGCAGCCCGTCAGGTAGCCGATGCTCCGGGCAAGAGCTACAACCCGCTGTTTCTGTACGGCGAATCCGGCTTGGGAAAAACCCACCTTCTTTATGCCATTGCCCATACCATTCACCAGAATCATCCGGACTATAAAATTGTTTACATTAAAGGCGATACCTTTACCAACGAACTGATTCAGGCCATCCGCGAAGGCCGCAATCAGGAATTCCGCGAAAAATACCGCGGAGCCGATATCTTCCTCATGGACGACGTTCAGTTTATTGCCGGCCGTGATTCCACCCAGGAGGAAATGTTCCACACCTTTAATACCCTTTACGAAGCAAAAAAACAGATTGTCTTTACCTCGGACCGTCCTCCCAAGGAAATGATGCGACTGGAGGACCGACTGAAAACCCGCTTTGAGTGGGGCCTTTTGGTGGACATCCAGCCACCCGACTACGAAACCCGTATGGCTATCATTAAAAACAAGGCCATCCGCATGGGTGTGGAACTGCCGGAACCAGTCCTTCAGTATATCGCAGAAAATATTACTGCCAACGTCCGTCAGATTGAAGGAACAGTAAATAAGATTATGGCCATGCAGGAGTTGGAAGGAAAAAAAGTTGACTCTTCCTCTGTTGTGCGTGCCATCAAGGACGTCTTTAAAGATAAAAGTGACATCTTACCTTCTTCTGACGTCATTATCCGCGAAGTCTGTAAATTCTACGGCATCGAAGACAATGCCCTGCGCGGACAAAGCCGCGTAAAGGATACCGCAACCGCACGACAGATCGCCATGTATCTGATCCGCTCCCAGACCACCCTTTCTTTGAATGACATCGGCCGTGAATTTGGTAACCGCGACCATACCACGGTGCTCCATGCAATCAACCGCGTGGAAGAGCGAATGAAAACCGACGCAGATCTGACCGAAATCATCAAAGATATCAAAGCAAATATCAATTCACATTACGAATAATCGCTGCTTATCCACCGAAATTTGTGGAAAAGTGAATTGTGATATGTGAATAACTTTTTTAACTTTTTTTCCGTGTGGAAAACCCTTTTTTCTTCCACACCCCCCTGTGGAGGCGCAATCCGCTGAAACTCTTTGGATAAAACTCCTTTTCCACCTTTCCACCGGACCTACGACAGACTTCTAATTAATAAATAACCTCTCCTCCCTTTCGGGAGAGCGAGAGAAAGGAATTATATTATGAAATTTTCCTGTGAAAAAGCTCTGCTTCAGTCTGCAATTGCCACTACCGCCCGCGCCGTTTCTCCGAAAAGCTCGATTCCCGCATTGGAAGGCATTCTGTTGGAAGCCGGCGATATGCTGCGCCTGACCGGCTACAATTTGGAAACCGGTATTCGGACCGAAGTCCCCGCACAGATTGAAAAGAAGGGTAATCTGGTTATTTCTGCCCGCCTGTTTGGTGAGATTATCCGCAAGCTGCCCGACGATATTGTCTCCTTCAGCGCCGAGGGTTACATGGTAAACATCAAGTGCGGCATGTCGGAATTCAATATCATGGGCATCGATCCCGAAGAATTTCCCGAGCTGCCTTCGGTGGATCAGGAGAATGCCTTTAATATTATGCAGAAGCACCTGAAGACCATGATTGGTCAGACCTTGTTTGCCGTGTCCGACAATGAAAGCCGTCCGGTCCACACCGGCGCATTGTTTGAACTGGATTCCACCAATCTGACCGTAGTTGCAGTTGACGGATATCGTCTGGCACTGCGCCGTGAAGCATTTGAGCGCAAGGTGGGCGCTGAATTCTTCTCCTTTGTGGTTCCCGGTTCTGCTCTGGGTGAAGTGGAAAAAATTTGCGCTGACTGTGATGAACTGGCAACTGTCACACAGGGTGCCCGCCATATCATGTTCCAGATTGGCCAGACCATGCTGGTTTCCCGCCGTCTGGAAGGTGAATTTTTGAATTACCGTCAGTCCATTCCCCGCACCAATTCCATCAAAGTGGTGGGTGAGACCCGTGAACTGCTGACCACCATTGACCGTGTTTCTCTGATTATCAATGAAAACAACAAGAGCCCCCTGCGCTGCGTGTTTGATATGGGAGAACTGCGCATTTCCACCCGTACCGCCATTGGCGATGCTGCGGACCGCTGTTCCATCGTCGGCGACGGAAAGGGTTTGGAAATCGGCTTTAATAACCGTTATCTGATGGATGCACTCAAGGCAGCTCCTTCCCAGCAGGTTCGTCTGGAACTGCAGACCGGCGTTTCCCCCTGTGTGATTCTGCCGGCCGAGGGAGAAGAAAACTTCCTGTACATGGTCCTGCCCGTCCGCCTGAAAGCAGGTGAATAATATGGAGTCTTACAACATTAAGATTAAAACCGAATTTATTAAGCTGCAGGATCTTCTGAAATTTGCCGGCGCCGTGGAAACCGGCGGCGATGCAAAAATTATCATTCAGGAAGGCCGTGTTACCGTCAACGGTGCCATCTGCACCATGCGCGGAAAAAAACTGCGTCCCGGTGAGCGGGCCTGCATCGACAATGAAACGGAGCTTGTGGTGGTATGATCATCCGATCCATCTGCCTGGACTTTTTTCGCAATTACGTTCATTTGGAAGCATCCTTTGATCCCCATGTCAATGTGATCTACGGAGAAAATGCACAGGGAAAAACCAACTTGTTGGAAGCGGTGGCCTATCTGTCTGCTGCCAGTTCCCATCGTGCCCGATATGATAAGGAACTGATTCAGTTTGGTATCGACAGTGCCTTTATCAATGCCGAAGTATTTTCCCGCGAACGTGACTTTTCTTTGGAAGTCAGTCTGCATAGAAATGCCCGGCGGCAGATTACATCCAACGGGGTTCGTCTGAAAACAGTGGGCGAATTGTCCGGTATTGTACAGACGGTACTGTTCTGCCCGGAGGATTTGTATCTGATCCGGGAAGGAGCCGTGGTGCGCCGCCGTTTTTTGGATGATGCCATCTGTCAAATGCGGCCTCGCTATGCCGCAGCGCTGGCAGAGTACAAAAAACTCTATGAGCACAAAACCCGTATTTTGAAAGACTGGGAGGAAAACCCCTCCCTTCTGGACACGCTGGATGACTTCAATCTGCGTATGGCACAGACCGGAGCAATTCTAATCCATTACCGTGCACATTTTGTTCGCAAGTTGATGGAAACTGCTCCTGCCATTCATCGGGATTTTTCCGGCGGACGGGAAGAGTTGTCTTTGGCCTATGAAACGGTCAAAACCATTCCGGATCCTCTGGCTTCACCCAAAGATCTGCTTCCTTATCTGCTGGAACATCAGGAGTCCCATCGGCGGGCCGAACTGGAATCCAGGCAGTGCCTGTCCGGCCCTCATAAGGACGATCTGATCGTTGAAATCAACGGCAACAGCGCCAAACAGTTTGCGTCCCAGGGGCAGACCCGCACGGCGGTGTTGTCTCTGAAATTGGGATGCCGTGAGATTTTTTATCAGGATAGCGGCGAGTATCCCATTCTCCTGTTGGATGATGTGCTCTCCGAACTGGATGCCAAGCGACAGGAGTTTGTTTTGCGCCGTATTACCGGAGGTCAGGTATTTATCACCTGCTGCGAAGAGGATCGCCTGGTCGGTCTGGAACGGGGAAAGGTTTTCCGCATTCACAACGGTGCCTTAATGTAAGGAGTGACAAGCGGTGTATCTGCATTTAGGCCAGTCGGTGGTCGTTCATCAGAAGGATATCCTCGGCATTTTTGATTTGGATAACACCAGTTACTCCTTCCGCACCCGTAATTTTTTAGAGAAAGCCGACCGGGAAGGAAGAGTGATTACGGCAACCGATGATTTACCCAAGTCTTTTGTGTTGTGTCAGAAAAAAGGGAAAGAACCTGTCATTTATTTATCCCAGTTTTCCAGCGCCACTCTGCGCGGCCGCGTGGAAAATAACAGTTTCGAATAAACCAAAAAGCAAAAACAAAGTCACACGTTCTCAACAACGGAGGTTACACTATGTCTGAAGAATTGGAACTGAACTCCACACACGTGGATCACGAATACGGTGCATCTGAAATTCAGGTGCTGGAAGGTCTGGAGGCGGTGCGTAAGCGCCCCGGTATGTATATCGGCTCCACTTCCTCTTCCGGTTTGCACCATCTGGTGTATGAGATCGTGGACAATGCCATTGACGAAGCACTTGCCGGCTACTGCGATAAAATCACCGTGGAGATTTTGGAAGGCGATGTCATCCGTGTTACCGACAACGGCCGTGGTATCCCTGTGGATATCCAGCAGCAGACCGGAAAACCCGCTCTGGAGGTCGTCTACACCATTCTCCACGCCGGCGGTAAGTTTGGCGGCGGCGGTTACAAGGTGTCCGGCGGTCTGCACGGCGTTGGTGCATCGGTAGTAAATGCCCTGTCTGAGTGGCTGGAAGTGCGGGTGCATAAGAACGGCAACATCTACGAGATGAAGTTTGCCCGTGGTGGTATTACCCAGGAAATGACCATTATCGGTACCACCGACCATACCGGTACCGAGGTCACCTTCAAGCCCGACCCCGAGATGTTCGACGAGACGGTCTACGATTATGAGATTCTGCACACCCGTATGCAGCAGCAGGCTTTTCTGAATGCCGGTCTGCATATCGAGATTGCCGACCGCCGCGCCGTCAGCGCCGAAAAACCGGAAGAGGATCGCGCTGCCGTTATGTGCTACGAAGGCGGTATCCGGGAGTATGTCACCTGGCTCAACCGCAACAAGGCCGCTCTTCATGAGCAGGTTATCTATATGAGCGGCAGCAAGGACGATTCCATTGCCGAACTGGCTTTCCAGTACAACGATGGCTACAATGAGAACATCGTCTCCTTTGCCAACAACGTCCGTACCCCCGAGGGCGGCATGCATGAAGAGGGGTTCAAGCGTGCTCTGACCGGTACCCTGAACGCCTATGGCCAGAAGGTCGGCCTGCTGAAAAATGAGGAAAAACTCTCCGGCGAAGACTGCCGTGAGGGTCTGACCTGCATTATCTCGGTCAAACTGACCGAGGCACAGTTTGAAGGCCAGACCAAGGCCAAACTGGGTAACAGCGAAATCCGTACCTTGGTCAACGCGGTGGTCACCGAGAAACTGGGCGAGTTCCTGGAGGAAAATCCCAAGGTTGGTAAAATCATCATTGAGAAGGCATTGACTGCATCCCGCGCCCGTGAGGCCGCCCGTAAAGCCCGCGAATCGGTGCGCCGTAAAACCGGATTGGAATCCGGCCAGATGCCCGACAAACTGCAGGACTGCAACGAGCGTGATCCGTCCCTGTGCGAAATCTACATCGTCGAGGGTGACTCGGCTGCAGGCTCGGCTATTCAGGGCCGTGATTCCCGATTCCAGGCCATTTTGTCCATGTGGGGCAAGATGCTCAACGTGGAAAAAGCCCGTGCCGATAAGATTTACGGCAATGACAAGCTGTATCCCATGATTGTTGCTTTGGGTGCCGGTATCGGCGACGAATTCAACATCGAAAAGCTGCGCTATCATAAGATCGTCATCATGGCCGATGCCGACGTGGACGGCGCGCACATCCGTACCTTGTTGCTGACTTTCTTCTTCCGCTATATGCGGCCTTTGATTGAAAAAGGTTACGTCTATTCTGCCGTACCACCCCTGTATAAACTGACTCGCGGCAAAACCACCCGCGTGGCATACTCCGACGAAGAGCGCGACCGTGTGTCGGCCGAGCTGCGCGGAGACAATCCCAATGTCAAGGTGGACATCAGCCGCTTTAAGGGCCTTGGTGAGATGGATCCCCACGAACTGTGGGAGACCACCATGGACCCCGAAAAGCGAACCCTGCGCCGTATTACGCTGGAAGACGCCGTGCAGGCTGACCAGATTTTCACCATACTTATGGGTGAAGAGGTGGAACCCCGTAAGCGTTGGATCGAACAGAACGCCAAGAAGGCAGATAATCTTGATTTCTAAGAAAGAAGCGACTGAGCCGTCGCGAGCAGACCGGATGGACCGGAGCAAGGACGAGAAACCGAAGCCGCAATGCGGCTGTTTCGAGTCCGAGACGAAGGGAAGCCGGGCGTCGTGAGCAGGCGAAGCGTGACAATGCAAAGTAAAGTAACCACTCCTGGTTTGAGAAAAGGAGAAATTATATATGGCACACAACCGCAGTTATAAACCGGAAGACATCGCGTTCCCCAATCAGGTGATTACCGAGTCCAATCTGGTTGACGAGATGCAGGACAGTTATCTGGATTACGCCATGTCCGTCATCGTAGGCCGCGCCCTTCCCGATGTGCGCGACGGTCTGAAACCGGTTCATCGCCGTATTCTGTACACCATGTACGAGTCCGGCCTGACCTCGGATAAACCCTTTAAAAAGTCGGCCACCTGCGTGGGTGACGTGCTGGGTAAATACCATCCTCACGGCGACGCATCGGTTTACGATGCCATGGTCCGCCTGGCTCAGAACTTCTCCATGCGCTACATGCTGGTGGATGGCCACGGCAACTTTGGTAGTGTGGACGGCGATCCCCCGGCTGCTTACCGTTATACCGAAGCCCGCATGTCCAAGATTTCTGATGAAATGCTGCGCGAGATCGATAAGGAGACCGTGGACTGGGACCCCAACTTCGACGAATCCCGCAAGGAGCCCCGTGTGCTCCCCTCCCGTTTTCCCAACCTGCTGGTTAACGGCTCCAGCGGTATCGCTGTCGGTATGGCTACCAACATTCCTCCGCACAATCTGACCGAGGTCATTGACGCCTGCGTCTGCGTGTTGGATAACCCCGAGGCTGAGTTGGCCGACCTGATGGAGCACATCAAGGGTCCCGACTTCCCCACCCGTGGTATCATCATGGGCCGCAGCGGCATCCGCAGCGCCTATGCCACCGGCCGCGGCAAGGTGGTGGTGCGCGCCCGCACCGAATTTGAGGAATTTGGCAAGGACCGTACCCGCATTATCGTTACCGAGCTGCCCTATCAGGTCAACAAGCGCCAGCTCATCAAGCACATTGCCGAGCAGGTCAAGGATAAGCGTCTGGAAGGGATTTCCGACCTGCGTGACGAGACCGACCGCAACGGCATGCGTATCGTCATCGAGCTGAAGAAGGAAGCCAACGCACAGGTGGTACTCAACCGCCTGTTTGCTCAGACTGCCCTGCAGTCCAACTTCTCCATCATCATGCTGGCTCTGGTGGACGACCAGAAACAGCCCAAAGTCCTGTCTCTGCGTCAGATTCTGGACGAATACCTGACCTTCCAGCAGGAAGTTATCGTCCGTCGTACCCGTTACGACCTGCGCAAGGCTCAGGAGCGCGCCCACCTGTTGGAGGGTCTGCTGATTGCACAGGACAACATCGACGAGGTCATCAAGATCATTCGATCTTCTTATGACAACGCCAAGCAGCGTCTGTGCGAGCGCTTCGGTCTGGATGATATACAGGCTCAGGCCATCTGCGATATGCGTCTGATTGCCCTGCAGGGTCTGAATCGTGAGAAGCTGGAAAACGAGTTCAAGGAACTGCAGGAAAAGATCGCCTATTACAATCAGGTTCTGTCCGATCCGGGTATGGTGCGCCAGATTCTGAAGGAAGAACTGACCGTCATCCGCAACAAGTTCGGCGACCAGCGCCGTACCGAGATTCAGGACGTCATCGATGAGATCGATGTGGAAGATCTGATTGCGGAGGAAGAATGCGTATTCACTCTGACCGACGCCGGCTACATCAAGCGTACCCCCGTGTCGGTCTATCATGCCCAGCGTCGCGGCGGCAAGGGCATTACTGCCATGTCCACCAAGGAAGAGGACTTTGTGGTTGACGTATTTACCGCATCCACCCATGACTATATCCTGTTCTTTACCAACAAGGGCCGTGTCCACCGCAAGAAGGGCTATCAGATTGCCGAGTCGGGCCGTACCGCCAAGGGCACCTACATTGGCAATGTTCTGCCGGTGGAGAGTGATGAAAAGGTCACCGCCATGATCCACCTGCGGGAATTCCCCGAGGACCGTTACCTGTTTATGGTGACCCGCAACGGTACCGTCAAGCGCATCCAGTTGTCTTCCATCCATACAAACCGCAAGGCAGGTATTCGCTGCATTACCTTGGATGAGGGCGACGATCTGATTTGTGTACGCGAAACCGACGGCGAGCAGTGCATTGTCATTGCCACCCATAATGGCATGTCCATCTCTTTCCTGGAGACCGATGTGCGCTGCATGGGCCGTGAAGCCTGCGGTGTGCGCGGCATCCGCCTGCGTGAGGGTGACTATGTGGTGGGTGCTGCCCGTGCCAAGTATGATCATTTTGCTTTGATGATCACCGAAAACGGCTATGGCAAACGTACCGTCATGGACGAGTACATGCGCGGCAACGGACCTCAGCACCGCGGCGGTTCCGGCATGAAGGGTTATCAGGTAACCGAAAAGACCGGCCCCGTGGTAGGCATTAAGGTTGTTAATGAAAATGACGACGTTCTGGTCATCAACGATGCCGGTGTCATCATCCGTATGGCAGTCAGCGGTATCAGTTGCTTTGGCCGATCGGCCCAGGGCGTGCGTATCATGAATCTGAACGAAGGCGTCAAGGTTATTGCCTTTGCCCGAACCGATCATGAAGATGAAGTGGAAGAGTCCACTGAGTCTGCGGAAACTTAAAGCAGCGGAAGATGTTTTCCAACGCAAAATGAATTTGGTGTAAAATGCCGGTGTGATCCCTGAAATTGAAGGCGGTATGAGCAGCAAAGATTACCACTATAAGAGTACGGTCAAGGAAAAACCGGAGATCGACAGCGTTTGGGATCAGATTACTGCAAAAAGCCGGATAACGGTCCGCAGAGATAATTGCGGCAGGAGTTTTCATGAAAATGAAGAGAAAATCCACAGCAAAGGAATACCGCCTGTTGGCCTTGGATATGGATGGGACTGTCCTCAACAGTGAGAAAAAGATAACATCCCACACAGCTTCCGCTATGCACGAGGCAATGGCCCGGGGCAAGGAAGTTCTTTTCGCAACCGGACGATGCCCCACTGAGGTGCGGGAAGATCTGAAGGCATTTCCTGAAATGAATTATGTTCTCTGTCTGAGTGGCGCACTGGTGTTGGACCTGCGTTGTGGGGAGACTCTGGCGAATGTCACCATTTCTCGCGAACTGGTCGAGAAAATCCTGTCGGTTGCCGACGGATTGGATGCCATGGTCACCCTTTATGCTGGGGACGATGTGTTTGTGGAGCATAAACGCAAAGGAAATATGACTTATTACGGCTGTCAGTGCTTTGCCAAGCTCTATGACGATTGTGCCGTCTGGGTGGAGAATATCCGGGATGTTCTGATTACCCACGGAGATTGCGTACACAAGGCCAACATTTTCTGCCACAGTCCGGAAGAATGGAAAAAGGCAGACGAAGGACTGCGGGGTCTTCCCCTTAATTATGCCAGCGGAATTCCCAACAACTACGAGATTTCCCCTTGTGGTGTGGATAAGGGTGTTGGCTTGAAAAAACTCTGTGAGGCCACAGGAATTTCAATTCAACAGTCCATTGCCGTGGGTGATGAGGGCAACGATGTGGCCATGATCAAGGCGGCTGGTCTGGGTGTGGCCATGGGAAACGCCCCGGAATGGATTCAAAAGCTAGCTGATTGGGTGACCTCCGACTGCGATCATGACGGTGTGGCGGAAGTGATTGAGACTTATCTATTGGATTAAGGAAACATGATGAAAAATGTAACGATTTATACAGACGGCGCATGCAGCGGAAATCCGGGTCCCGGCGGTTGGGGTGCCATTCTGATGTACGGACAGCACAAAAAGGAACTGTCCGGCGGCGAGGCAAATACCACCAACAACCGCATGGAACTGACCGGCGTTATTACTGCGTTGGAGGCTCTGAAGGAACCCTGTGTGGTGGAACTTTGGTCGGACTCCAAGTATGTTATCGACGGACTGGAAAAGGGTTGGGCCAAGAGCTGGAAGGCCCGCGGCTGGGTCAAAAGCGACAAAAAGCCGGCGCTGAACCCCGATTTGTGGGACCGCCTTCTGGCACTGACCGAAATCCACACCATGCGTTACCATTGGGTCAAAGGGCACGCCGAGAATCCGTATAACAACCGATGTGATGAGCTCGCAGTGGCTGAAAGTAAAAAGTACAAGTGACGAGGGTCTTTGACCCACACACGGGGACCCCGCCGAAGCCCAGCGCAGCGGGTTCGGTGGGGAAAGGACGAGCAGCGAAATGATTGAGCGTTCGCATATATGCGGACGCGAAGGATAGGAAGCTTGCGAGGACGCAGGGCACGCCGAGAATCCCTATAACAATCGCTGCGACGAACTGGCGGTTTCGGAAAGCCAGAAATACAAGAAATAAACGACACAACCCCCGCACCGGACATAAAGTCGGTGCGGGGGTCATTTTTGAGGAGAGAGTTATTCTTCAAGGAAGGAAAGGAAGGCATCCACCTGACTTTGCAGGGCGGCCAGGTTTTCTTCGGTCAGAGTCAGTACGTTGGTGCGGAATGCGTCGGGACCCAAAGATATGCCGGTTTCCACTTCGGGCAGGGGATTCATCCGCATGGCGCCCAGCAGTTCACGCAGTTTCTGTCTGGCTTCAGCAGCTGCGGTGCGGCCGCCGGCGCCGCTGAGGGTGACTTTCTTTTTGGAAAGGGCGGTGCCTTTGCTGAGATCGCCCTGCACCAACGGACGGGACAGCCAGTCCAACAGGTTCTTGAGTACGCCGGAATAGCTGGAATTGTACTGGGGCGTGAAGATCCAGAGCCCGTCAGATGTCAACACGGTGTTGCGAACCCGGGCAACCGGCTCGGGAGTGGGAAACTCAATGTCCTGATTCATAAAGGGAAGATCGGCATATTCCAGAATGGTGACCCGTGCCCGCTCTGCCATCAGCTCGGCGGCTTTTTGGGCCAGTTGCAGATTGAACGACTGCTTGCGCAGGGAACCAACAATCATAACGATGTGTTTTTTCATGAGCATGACTCCTCTTTGGTTTGTTTTCTTGCTGATATAGTATCAGATTCTTAAGAATGAAACAGTGATAAAATCACATTGATAATGGCCGCAAAACAACGTTTTGCGGCCAGGAAAGATTAATATATCTGATCCAGGATTTCAATAACCGATGCCACGCAGCCGTCATCGCAGCCGCGCACCATGCGCGCGCCGCCCCATTCTTTGACTGTGCTACTGCAGGTAATGGGAGCAAAACCGATTTTAGCAACCTCCATCATGGGAATGTCGTTCTGGTTATCACCCACACAGTACAGATGCTCCCGGCTGATGCCAAGATGCTCGGCCAGCCAGAGGGCCGAGCCGCCCTTGTGGCTGTTTTTGGCCGTCAGCTCCAGCAGGACGACATTGGAGAAAATGACCTCATAGCTGTCTCCCGCCTTGTCCTGCATGTAGGCCTGTACCCTCAGCAGAAAATCAGGAGCCTGCTCCAAAATCAGTTTGGTCAGGGGTAGGGGCATCTGCTCAATGGGGAGAACGGTGTAATCCATGCCCACGCGCTCCATATGGCGGCGGGTCACAAGGTTGGGATTGTGGACGTAAATTTCGTTCTGATGATATGCCTCAAAACCCAGTTCGGGAAACTTGGAGCAGACATCCAGCATGTCGTCGATGATCCGATCGGGCAGGTAGGTGCGCCGCACCATCTGCTCGGTCTGATAGTCGTAAATGGTGGCGCCGTTGGATAGGATGACCGGTGCGTTCAGGGGGATATCCTCCAGCGTGACCTGAGGAGAAAAGGTCTTTCGGGCTCGGCCGGTGGCCACGGTAAACAAACCGCCCTGCTCCATAAAGTAGCGGATGGCGGTTTTGTTTTCTTCCGAAACGTGCAGGTCAGTACCATACAGCGTGTCGTCATAATCGCTGACCAGCATAACGCCGGAGAATTTGCCGATGCCCAAAAAGAATCAATCCTTACTTTAAATCGTCTCCGCTGACCCACTTACGGATGGGGTTTGCAGTAATCAGCAGCGCGCAGACTACCACTGCCAAAATGGTGCAGGGGAGCATATATCCGCCGTTGTACAGGGCAGAATAAATGAACGGAGAGGTCATGGGCATGCCCATGAATTCCTCCGGCATCCACTTGGCATAAACGGTAAAGCCGCTAACGTAGTGAATTGCAAAGCGAGCCACGCCGCCGATTATAGCAGCAACAGGAAGCATCTTTGCCTTCTGTTTAAACAGACCGGCCAGACCCACCATGGCGTATGCCACAGAATAGTCAAAGATAATAGAGACCCAGTCAATAGCCCAGCTGCTCAAACCAAGGAAGTACTTCAGCGTACCGAAGACCAGACCGACCAACAGGCCCCAACCGGCACCCCAACGTGAAGCAAATAGGATTAAGGGGATCATGGTTGCGCCAATGGAGCCGCCCTGAAACCAAAGATCCAGCTCCACAAAGCTCAGAGCATAAGCCAGAGCAATGGAAATGGCGCCTTCGCAGAGCATACGTGTGGTTTTGCTTGTGTTTTTCATGTTGTCGTTCCTCCTAAAAAAATGTACCGCAGCACAATCGGGTTGCGGTACGATGAAACGACAATATGTGTCGAATACACTCGCTACGCCGGCATTACCCGGATCAGCTTGAAGGGTTCGGAAGCGGCACTACGCTTCACATCTCAGTCGGGATTGCACCCAACTCCCCTGTTATTCCTTTGTTATTGTACTGTGGTCAAAATAATGTTAAACTATGCGCCCGAGTTTTGTCAAGACCTGAGTAAACCAATCAGGCAGCGGACATTCCACCGTCATACGCTCGCCGCTGCGCGGGTGAACAAAGGACAGTTTCCGAGCATGCAGACACTGTCCGGCCAAGCCGGGATAGGGTTTTTTAGAGCCATAAATCACGTCGCCCAGCAGAGGGTGACCGGTGGAGGCCATATGAACTCGGATTTGGTGGGTTCGGCCGGTTTCCAGCCGGCACTGAATGTGGGTATAGCCGGGGTAGCGCGCCAGAACGGTCCAATGGGTCACGGCCTCACGGCCGTTTTTGGGGTCAATGGCCATTTTTTTGCGATCGGTATGATGGCGTCCGATGGGTGCGTTAACCGTACCGGCATCCTCCTTCAGATTGCCCACGCAGATGGCCTCGTATTCACGGTACAGAGAATGGTCCTGCAGCTGCTCGGCAAGCTTTTGGTGCGCCACATCGTTCTTTGCCGAAATAATCAGGCCGGAGGTATCCCGGTCGATGCGGTGTACGATGCCCGGACGCAGCTGTCCATTGATTCCGGACAGTGATTTTCCGCAGTGATATAATAATGCGTTTACTAATGTGCCGTCCGGATGGCCTGCTGCCGGATGGACCACCATGCCCACCGGCTTGTTAATCACGATGACGTCCTCGTCTTCATAGACCACGTCCAAAGGAATGTTCTGGGGAATGGCCTCCACCGGCTCCGGCTCGGGCAGGATGACTTCCAGCTCATCGCCGGGACACATTTTGTAATTTTTTTTGACCGGCTTGCCGCACAGCAAAACAGCCCCTTCCTCCAGCAGCCTGGCTGCGGCGGAACGGGTCATGTTTTCAATATTGCGGGACAGAAAAACGTCCACGCGCTCACCCGCCTGATCGGCGGTGAGAATCAGCACTTCGTTTCCCATTTGTCGGCAAAGAAGGCGTAGTAAACGCAGAAGACAATGCCTCCGCACACCACGCAGATGTCGGCCACATTGAAGATGGGGAAATTCATAAACAGGGTTTCAAACATATCCACCACGTAGCCAAGACGGATGCGGTCGATCAGGTTGCCAATGGCTCCGGCCAGTACGAAGGTCAGCGGGATCACGCCGAAGGGATGACGAATCAGGCGAAAAACAAGGACCCCCAGAATGATCGCGGCCATGACGATAGAGATGGCAATCAGAATCCAGGTGTGCTGATTCAGAATGGACCATGCAGCACCCGTATTGCGGGTATAATTCAGACCCAAAATGTGCGGAATAAAGGGACGGGGATCCTCCATGGGAACGCAGTAGGGGATGTTGGACACAGTCCACCATTTGACCCACTGATCCAGGCCCACCAGCCCCGCGCAGAGGACGGCACAGATTGCATACAGCATAAAACGATTCCTCGCTTTGGTATTGTTTTTTCTATCATACCATTTTGAAGAAAAAAGAGCAACAAAAAAGGAAGCCTGTTCCGTCGGAACAGGCTTCCTTTGAATTTTACTGAGCGTTGACGACGGCGGCACAGCGGGGGCACAGGCCGTTTTCGTCCACGTGGTCGTGGTGATTCCAGCAGCGGGGGCACTTGGGGGCCTCGGACAGCTTGACGGCGATGGTGCAGGGGATGGCGCTGTCAGCCATCTTCTCACCCTCAATGGCGTCGGAGGTGACGGTCACCTTAGACACGATGCACAGGGAGGCCAGATCGACATTGGTCAGCAGCTCGGCATCAGCGGCATTCTCTACGGCGATGGTGACCTCGGTATCCTGAGCCTTCTTGAACACGCCGGCGCTGCGGGCGTTCTCCAGAGCCTTGTTGACGGTGTCGCGCAGGGCAACCAGCTTGTTCCAGCGCTCCAGCTCCTCGGCAGACAGAACGTAAGCGGCGGTGTACTCGGGCATATCGTTGAGCAGGACGCTTTCGGCGTTGACACCGGCGGCATGCTTCATCTCGGCCCAGATCTCATCGCTGGTGAAGGCCAGAATGGGAGCCAGCATACGGGTCATGCCGTCCAGAATGACATACAGAGCGCTCTGAGCGGAACGGCGCAGGGCATCGTTGTCGCAGTACAGACGGTCCTTGATGATGTCGAAGTAGAAGTTGGACAGGTCGATAACGCAGTAGTTGTACAGACTGCGGTACACGGTGTGGAACTCGTAGCGGTTGTAGGCATCGCGGACGGACTGTGCCAGCTCGTTGAAGGTGTGCAGAGCGAAGCGGTCCAGAGACTCCATCTTCTCAACGGCCATCAAATCGGTGTCAGGATTGAAGTCACACAGGTTGCCCAGCATGTAGCGGGCGGTATTGCGGATCTTCAGATAGGCCTGGCTCAGCTGCTTCATGATGTCCTTGGAGATGCGGACGTCCTGAGTGTAGTCGGTGGAGGAGACCCACAGACGCAGCATGTCGGCGCCGTAGTCCTTGATAACCTCCTCGGGGGCCACGGTGTTGCCCAGAGACTTGTGCATGGCTTTGCCTTCGCCGTCCCCAGCCGTGGGTGATGATCTGCTTGTAGGGAGCCACACCCTTGGCGGTGATGGAGGTCAGCATGGAGGACTGGAACCAGCCGCGGTACTGATCGCCGCCTTCCAGATAGACATCGGCGGGGAAATTCAGGTAGTCACGGGCGTCCAGAACGCCAGCATGGGTGGAGCCGGAGTCGAACCACACGTCCATGATGTCGCTCTCCTTGGAGAAGTGCACACCGCCGCAGTGGGGGCACACAAAACCGTTGGGGACCAACTCGTCAGCCTCCTTCTCAAACCAGATGTTAGAGGAGTGCTCGGCAAACAGGTTGGCCACGTGGTCGATGGTCTCGGGGGTGACAATGTCCTTGCCGCAGGAATCGCAGTAGAAGATGGGAATGGGCACACCCCAGACGCGCTGACGGGAGATACACCAGTCGTTGCGCTCGGCGATCATGGCAATCATGCGCTCCTTGCCCCATTCGGGCTTCCACTGGATCTCGTCGCAGGCGGCGATGGCGGCTTCCTTAATGGCGTCCACAGAGCAGAACCACTGCTCGGTAGCGCGGTAGATGATGGGGTTTTTGCAGCGCCAGCAGTGGGGATAGGAGTGGATGATGTTCTCCTTGGCTACCACAAAACCGGCAGCTTCCAGATCGTCCACTACCATATCGTTGGCCTTGGCATAGAACTGGCCGTTGTACTTCTCGTCGGTCATAACGCCCTTGGCGTTGACGGGAACGGGCACGCCGATGTTGGTCAGGCCGGCTTTGTCGTACTGGCGGCAGATGTTAAAGTCGTCGGCACCAAAGCCGGGTGCGGTGTGAACGCAGCCGGTACCGGCTTCCAGAGTAACATGGTCACCGCACAGGATGACGCTGTCGCGGTCAAACAGGGGGTGTTTGGCGGCCATCAGCTCCAGCTCGTCGCCCTTGACAGTGGCGAGAACCTTGCAGGCCTCGTAGTCGATCTTGGCAGCCTTGCAGACGCCCTCGGCCAGTTCCTTTGCCAGAATGTAGACCTCGCCGTTGGGAACCTGCAGCAGAACGTACTCGAAGGAAGGGTTGACCGAAATGGCCATGTTGCCGGGGATGGTCCAGGGTGTGGTAGTCCAGATGACGAAGTACAGCTTGCTCAGATCGCAGTACTGGGCCAACTTACCCTTGTCGTCGCGGACAGGGAACTTGACGAAGATGGTGATACAGGGATCGTCGGCGTACTCGATCTCGGCCTCGGCCAGAGCGGTCTGGTCGGCGGGGCACCAGTAAACCGGCTTCATGCCCTTGTAGATAAAGCCCTTCTGAGCCATGGCGCCGAACACGCGGATCTGAGCGGCCTCAAACTCGGGCTTCAGAGTCACATAGGGATCGTCCCACTCGCCCAGAACACCCAGACGCTTGAACTCTTCACGCTGAATGCCCACAAAGTCCCATGCGTACTCTTCGCACTTCTTGCGGAACTCGGCGGTGGTCATCTCGTCGCGCTTGACCTTTTTGTTCTTCAGAATGGCTGACTCGATGGGCAGACCATGGGTATCCCAGCCGGGAACGTAAGGAGCGCAGTAGCCGGTCATGTTGCGGTGTTTGACGATAATGTCCTTGAGGATCTTGTTCAGAGCGTGACCGATGTGAATGTGGCCGTTGGCATAGGGAGGGCCGTCGTGCAGCACAAACATGGGCTTGCCCTCGTTGCGCTCTACCATCTTGTGGTACAGGTCCTTGTCGTACATGGCCTGGAGCATGCCGGGCTCACGGTTGGGAAGACCGGCGCGCATGGGGAATTCGGTCTGAGGCAGATGGATGGTCTGGTTGAAGTCCATAATCAGGTCTCCTTTATATGATAATCTGTTTTACTTACAAAAAATAAACGCCTTTGTCTCATCAAGAGACAAAGGCGCAAACCTCTGCGGTACCACTCTCGTTGTCACAGCAAGGCTGTGACCGCTCGATGACCTGTAACGGGGTCGGCCGGGACAACTTACTATGGTTCAGTTATCCTGCTCCGAGGTGATTTTCTCCTATCTTCCTGACCGCCTTGCACCACCCGGCGGCTCTCTGTACAGGAGGGGATACGATACTCGTCCTCTTCCGCGCAATTAAAATATAAAAGTAAACTGCACAGACGCGCCTGCGCGCGTCTGTGCAGTATATTACCCATTTTTTCTTGAAATGTCAAGGAAAAGTTCGAAATTATGAACTTATTTCAGGTCATAATTGGTGCCGAACTGCAGGTTATCAAAATCAATGCGGCGGGTGGCGCTCACATCGTCCTGCTTGGCAGGCGCATCCTCAAAAGCGCGAGAGCGCTCCTGATCGCGGCGGTTGCGGGCGGTGATCTCCTCGTACAGGTTGAGAGGTTCGTCGGATTCTTCCTCCTCCTCTTCTTCCTCGGCCTCTTCCTCGGAATCTTCCATCTCGGGTTCTTCGACAACTTCGTCCTCTTTGGCAACCAGAGCATCTTCCTGAGCAATCAGCTTGAGCACAGATGCCTCAATGGCCTGGGCGGCTTCGTCCACCGAATCGACGGGAGCGGGGGCGGCTGTCACGAAGCTCAGTGCATCCAGACTCTCCTCCTGCTTGCGGCAGGCCTCGCGTACCATGGCCACATAATCGGCGGTGGCAGCCTGTGCAGCAGCCAGACGGGCTTCCTCGTCAGCTACCTGACGGCGCAGCTCGGAAATCTTTTCCTGGGCGTCAGCTTCGGCCTCGCGCACCAGTGCGCTCTTGCGGGATTCGGCGTCCTTGACCATCTCTTCGGCGGCCTGCTGGGCAGCCAACAGGGCGCGGCGCATACCCTTTTCGGTGGCGCGGTACTCTTCCAGAGAGTCAGCCAAAATCTTCATCTTAGCCTTGAGAGAGGCATTTTCCTTGTACAGAGCAGTGTAGTCCTCGGTCAGTTCATCCAGGAACTCGTCAACCATGGCCATGTTATAGCCGCCAAAGGTAGATTTGGCAAATGCGTGCTCAGAAACTTCCTGCGGAGTCAACATATGTACCCGGCCCCCTTTTTACGAGAAATACAGTCCGTTGTTTTCCAGATCGTTGATCAGGTCTCCCATGATATCCACGTTGTAGGGAGTGATGATGTAGGTGGAAATGGCAACCTTCTTGATTTTGCCCTCGTTGGCATAAGCCACGCCGGACAGGAAGTCCAGCAGGCGGCGGGCAATATCCTTGTTGGTGGATTCCAGGTTCAGAACCACGGTGCGCTTTTCACGCAGATGATCGGCAATCTCGGAAGCCGACTCAAAACGGTCGGGCTTTACCAGCACCACCTGCAGCTGAGTGGTGGTGTGGATGTTGACCACTTTGTTGTTGCGGCGCTCTGCCGGTCCGTTCTGGTCATACATGGAGTTGTTCACCTCGCGGTCCCGTGCCTTTTCGCGAACCACGCTGGCGCGGCCCACGGGCTCAAAATCGTCAAAATCGTCCATTTCCTCGTCCTCGTAGGGACGGGCCAGGCGCTTCAGTTCATCAATAAATCCCATAGAAACAGCCTCTCTTCTTAATCCTTAGTGATTCCCTGTCATAGGAGGTCTGGGTCCGAACAAAGCGGTTCCTACCCGGACCAAAGTGGCACCCTCTTCCACGGCGTCTTCAAAGTCGCCGCTCATGCCCATAGACAGGCAGTCCATATCAGAATTATTATCCGCTATTTTAGAATGCATGTCAACATAAAGCTGGCGGGTTTGGGCAAAAAATTTGCGGTTTGACTGGCCTGCAACCACAACCGGTGGTATGCACATCAGTCCGCGCAGGCGAATATGGGGGAGCTCCAGCGCTTTTTCCACCAGAGCAGGCAGTTGGGCCGGCAGGACGCCTCCCTTGCTTTCTTCTCCGGCAATATTGACCTCCAGAAGTACATCCTGAACCAGTTCCAGATCAACGGCTCGCTTGCTGATGGCCTCCAGCAGACGCTCGGAGTCCACAGACTCGATCAGGTCGACACGGCCTACCACCTGCTTGACCTTATTGGTCTGCAAATGTCCGATAAAATGGAGTCGGGCGCCGGCGTAAGCATCGTCATCCAGGTGAGCAGCCATTTCCTGCACCCGGTTTTCTCCGCAGATGCGGATTCCGGCCGCAATGGCATCCCGGATGGTCTGGGAGGACTGCACCTTGGTGGCTGCTACCAGGGTAATTTCCTTGGGATCACGCCCGGCGCGTTGGGCTGCCGCCTCAATGCGGGACTGAACGGCGGCAATATTTTCCCGCAGCGTCATTCCAATACCACCTTTCCGTCATACAGGTCGGTGGCGGTGACAATAATTTCGTCACCCGCCCGCAGGGTTCTCATACGAATTTCACTGGAGGAACGCCCCTGGAACCAGGCGCTCGTTTCGACAGTAGAAACCAGATAATAATCGCTTCCCTCACGGATGATTTCTACCGGTTTGAACAGGGCCTGGGCGCCCGAGATGGTGTAAACGCCAAGGATCTGGGTTTCACTCACTGCTCCGGATTCCGGAGCGGCAGTAGACACGGTTTCCATGTAAAGGGCCTGTTTGGGGATGCGAATTCCGGTATAACGTTTTAAAATCAGGTTGACATTTTGCTCTCGCAGTAAGGTGACCTCTTTCAATCCACGGTCAGCAGACAGAATGATCACGCGGCCGTCTTTTTCCTCGGGACCGATTCGGTCCACAGTCATGGTGACCTCTCCGGCATAATCCCGGGAAAAGGCAACAAGAACCGTGCTTCCCACCTGCAGGCGCTTTGCGGCATCGGGCTCAATGACAGCGGCAAAATACCATTTGTCCCCGGTAATCAGCTTCCCGATCGTGCCCTCGGGTTGGGTTCCTGCCGGCAGGCGGTTCAGTTCGGCGGCGGTGATGGTTTTCAGCGCGGCGGGAGTCAGCACGGTCTCCAATCCGTCGGCTCGGCCGGAAAACAGGCCGGAGCGCGGAGCGCGGATGGATTTGGTAGAACCCGAAACCTGATTTTTCAATGCGGAGATCTGTTCCTCGCGCTGTGTAATGGATTGGGTCAGAACCGATTCGCTGTCAACCGAGGCAGAATAGGCAAAATCGCGCTGCAGCACCTGTGTGCGCAGGGTCAGAGTGTCCGACTCCAGAGAAGACAGGTCACCCTTGGCGGTATTGGCGCGCAGGGTCAGGATGGAAGCAAAAATCTGTTGCTCCATCTTGGCGGCGTCACTGAGATTTCCTCCGCTGCTCAGGGCGTATTTCAGCTGTTCCAACTCCATTTCCAGCGCCTGCAGCTGCTTTTTCCGGTCCAGCGCGTCCTGACTCTGATACAGAATGGCAACCGTCTCGCCGGCGGCAACCCGTGCGCCTTCATCGGGCAGAATGGCCACAATTCCCGAGCCGCCCGACATAGCCTGCTCTTCCCGGACCACAACGCCGGTTACTTCAATCCCGTCGTCCAGAATATCCTGATATGCCAGAGTGGAGGAAAAGGGGTCGAGAAAACTCTGCACGGCGCTGATGGCCAGATAAAAAACCATCGCGGCGAGCAGAAAAAACATGACGATTTTTGTGATCAGGGTGCCCTGCTTCATGGGTAAACCTCCGATGCCTGTCGGCAAAGTCCCCCGAAAGCAACCTGCGGCGGTCGGCACCGGCTGTTGCCGATGGGCACTGAGTTTGCTTATTCGATCGGTACCGACTCCAGAGAGACAGGCCGTTCGGGGGTGATGGTGGAAATGGCGTGTTTGTAGATAACTTGCTGTTTTTGATCGCTCATCAGAACGACCACAAACTGGTCAAAGCCGGCAATGGTGCCTCGCAGCTGAAAGCCGTTCATCAGAAACATGGTGACGGCGGCCTGACTGCGGCGCAGACGGGAAAGGAAAAGGTCTTGAATGTTGTTTTTCTGCATGATGATGGTAGCACTCCTTTTATGTATAGGGTGTATCCATCATAAACCAGCATCTTCCAGAATTTGTGTCGAAAAAGTGAGGGCCGATTCAAAAACAGGCGTTTTTCCCCAGAGGAACCAGTGGATGGAAGGGTCTCTGCGGAACCAGGTCAACTGGCGCTTTGCGTACTGACGGGAGCGCAGCTTGATTTCTTCGGCACCCTCCTCGGCAGGGCGGCCATTCAGAAGGGCACAGACCATTTCCTTGTAGCCAATGGCCTGCATGGCGGTGCAGGTAGGAGCAACGCCGCGCGCCAGAAGAGAGCGAACCTCTTCCACCAGCCCGGCAGACATCATTTCATCCACGCGGCGATCAATTCGCGCCCACATATCGGCCCGGTCTTCAAAGGAAAGGCCGATGGAAACCGCCTCGTATCGGGGAGGCAGCAGCTTGCTTTCTTCGTCGTGTTCGGTGATGGTTTTTCCGGTTTCATACCAGACTTCCAGCGCCCGAATGATTCGTTTTTCGTCGGCGGCATGCAGTTTTTCGGCGCGAGCCGGATCGATCCGCTGCAATTCCTCATACAGAGAAGGAAGTTCGCCGTTGGCGGCGCGCTGCTCCAGTCCACTCCGGAATTTTCCCGAAAAGGCGGCAAAGGAGCGCCCGGCCAGCAGAGCGTCCCGGTACAATCCGGTGCCTCCGGCCACGATAGGAAGTTTGCCGCGTGCGAGAATATCATCCACACAGGCCGAGGCCTGTTCCACATAGCGAGCGGCCGAATAATTTTCATCCGGTTCGGCTACATCCAGCATGTGATGGGGGATTCCACACATCTCCTCCACGGTGGGTTTTGCCGTGCCGATGTCCATGGTGCGATAAATCTGCATGGAGTCACAGGAGACCACTTCGCCGTTGAAGTGCCGGGCCAATTCCACAGCCAGACGGGTCTTGCCCGATGCCGTGGGGCCCACAATGGTTAGGATTTTGGACGGCATATGTACCTCCCGGAATCAAAAATAAACAAAATATCATCTTATTATAGGTCATTTTTTTCATCCGAGCAAGTACCGGAAATGCTATGTCGCTGAAAATGTTGAAATATCAGCGAAAAATGGGGTTTACAAGCCAATAGATTATGTGATATTATAATAATCGAAATTACATTACAGGATTTTCAAAACAGAAAAGAGGGATATTTTGGAAAAACTTCGGGAATTGAAGGAACGCCTGAATCAGGAACGTCCTGCATCCTGGGATGCCCTTCCTGACATTGCGCTCTATATGGATCAGATTATCTCTTATATGCCCCGTCAGTTGATCCGGTACGATGAGAGTGAACATCTGACCTCTGCCATGGTCAATAATTACATCAAAGATGGGTTGCTCCCCCGCGCCGACGGCAAGCGATACGACCAGACCCATCTGGCCTATCTGACTGCCATCTGCGCCTTGAAACAGGTGCTTTCGGTAAAAGAGATGAAAGCCCTCATTCAGGACGGACTGAAGGATCGGGAACCGGAGCGTGTGTACAATTATTTTTGCCGGGCGCTGGACAAGGCGCTGAGCGATACTGCCAATGCACTGGACGAGCAGACCGAGCGGGAAAACCTCTCCCGGCTGGCATTGGAACTGGCCCTGCGCAGTTATGCCGATCGGCTGGCCTGCCAGAGGATTTTGAGTCTGCTGCAGGAAAGCGAAGACCTGCCTGCGGACAAAAAGCAGACCAAGGCGAAAGAAAAAACCAAGGAAAAATGTGACTAACGGAGGATTTCACCATGAATCAGTTTGCAATTATTACCGACTCCGGTGCCGACCTGCCGCAGTATCTGGCACAAGAACTGGACGTTTCGGTTCTGCCCCTGCACTTTACCATTCAAGGCAAGGAGTATGCCGACTTGCCCGATCGCCGCGATATGGATCCTCACGACCTGTATGAACTGCTGCGTCATGGCGAAATGGGAAAGACCTCGGCGCTGAATGCCAACGATTACGAGGAGATGCTGACGCCTCTGCTGGAGAAGGGCAAGGATGTTCTGGTTGTTACTTTTTCTTCCGGCCTGTCCACTACCTATCAGTCCTCGGTCATTGCGGTGGAGGAGCTGAGAGAAAAGTATCCCGAGCGCAAGATTTACACAGTGGACACGCTGGCGGCCTCGTTGGGAGAAGGTCTGCTGGTCTGGCATGCCGCCAGGCTGCGAGCCGAAGGCAAGTCCATTGAAGAAGTGCGTGACTGGCTGGAAGAGCACAAGCTCAATCTGGCCCATTGGTTTACCGTGGATGATCTGAATCACCTGAAGCGCGGCGGTCGTGTTTCTGCTGCCACCGCTCTGGTGGGCACCATGCTGTCCATTAAGCCGGTGCTCCATGTGGACGATGAGGGTCATCTGATCAGCATGTCCAAGGTCCGTGGCCGCGGGGCCTCTCTGAAGGCGCTTGTGGATAAGATGGAGGAAGACGCCATCGATCCCGCCGGCCAGACCGTCTTTATCAGCCACGGCGACAGCGAGGCCGATGCCCGTAAGGTGGCTGATATGGTCAAGGAGCGTTTTGGCACAGAGGTTAAGATCATCGATTACGTTGGTCCCGTCATTGGCTGCCATTCCGGTCCCGGCACGATTGCGCTGTTCTATTTGGGGAGAAAACGCTGATGGAATTGAAGTGGCTGGAAATTACCGTCAACACCACCGGAGAGGATCTGGATGCGCTGGCAGCCCGCCTGACAGCCAACGGAGTGATTGGCCTGGTGATTGAAGACGAGGAAGATTTTAAGAGTTTTCTGGAAAACAACAAGCAGTATTGGGACTATGTGGACGATGACCTGCTCAAGCGCATGGAGGGAGTCGCCCGCGTGAAGTTCTATGTCACCGATGACGAGGACGGCCGCAAGCAGCTGCAACAGTACACCGCTGGGTTGGAAGGATACGAGATCCTGTCGGCATCTCTGAATGAAAACGATTGGGCCACCAGCTGGCAGAAGTACTATAAGCCCCTTGCCGTGGGTGACAAGATCTATGTGGTGCCCGAGTGGGAAAAGGATAGTGCTTTGCCCGAGGGCAAGGTGCCGGTCTGGCTGAATCCCGGCCTGACCTTTGGCACCGGAAGCCATGCCTCCACCCAGCTCTGTCTGGAGGGCCTGGAGGGTGCCGTAAAGAGCGGCGACCGTATTCTGGATCTGGGCTGCGGCAGCGGCATTCTGTCCATCGCGGCCCTGTGTCTGGGCGCCGAATTTGCTGCTGCCGTGGATATCGACCCCAAGGCAGTCGGTGTGGCCTATGAAAATGCCGAATTGAACGGCATCGGCAAGGAGCGGTATGACGTGCGCGCCGGCAACGTCCTGTCCGACAAGGGTCTGGTGGCCGAACTGATGCAGACCAGATATCAGGTGGTACTGGCCAACATCGTGGCCGACGTTATTATTCCGCTGTCTGCTTTTGCCGGTGATTTTATGACCGAGGACGGCTGGTTTATCTGCTCCGGCATTATTGACACCCGCTCCGACGAGGTGGCATCTGCGTTGAAGCGCAACGGATTTACCATTGCGGAAAAGAAAGAAAAGAACGGTTGGTGTGCCTTCGTCTGCCGCCGTTGAATACAAAAAGCGTCCGACCGGACCGCCAGTGTAGGCGGTCCGGTTTTTGTGTTTGGGCAAGGGTATTTCGGTTGACGAAGAGGAAGAACAGGTGATATAATTAAGCGTTAAAGATAAAATAAAAGGTGGGTCGGCAGGATGAAAGTTCTGGTCATTGATAAACAGGCAGTTAAGAAGAATATTTCCGTGCTGAAAGCGCGGGCGGAAAAGGCCGCAATTTATGCTGTCCTGACCGGTGACGCGCATGGAGCCGGATTGGTGGAGATGGCCAAGCTGCTGCGTGACGAGGGCATTGTGCGCTTTGCCGTGTCGGAAGCCGATGATGCCGCTGCGCTGCGCAAGGCTGGATTGGAAGACGAGGAAATTCTGATGCTTCGTGCCACCACCGACCGGGAGGAGCTGGAAAAACTTCTGGAGCTGAATGTGGTCTGCACCATTGGCTCCACCGAAACCGGTATGGCCCTCAACGGCGTTGCCAAGGAGCGTTCCACGGTGGTGGAAGCGCATATTCAGATTGATACCGGCATGGGGTTTGGCGGATTTTTGACCGACGAAGTGGACAAAATCCTGTCGGTGTATCGCAACCTGCCCAATGTGGCGGTTTCCGGTGTCTATACCCAGATTCACACTGCAGGCGCCAAGATGCATGCCGTGGCGGAACAGATGGACGTGTTCAATCAGACGGTGAAGGCCATACAGTCGGCTGGCTTTGAGACCGGCGTGGTGCACGCTGCAGGTTCCTATGCTCTGATGAAATACGACTTTACCCGCATGGATGCCGTGCGCGTGGGTACCGCTCTGCTGGGCCGCTGCAACCGCACCAAGAATGACGGCCTACTGCAGGTGGGCTGGGGTGAAGCGGCTGTTGATGATATCCACTGGCTGCCCAAGGGACACACCGTGGGCAATGAAACCATGGTGCGACTGAAGCGACCCACCCGGGTAGCCGTTCTGCCTGTTGGCTATCAGAACGGATTCGGTGTGGAGCGTGAGCGGCAGCAGGGCATTCGTGCGGTCCTTCGCCGTTGGCATGCTGCCGGCAAGCGGTTTGTCCGAATTGACGGCCAGAAAGTCCGGGTTATCGGACGCATCGGTGCTATGGAGACCGTTCTGGATGTGACCGATGTACGCTGCTCGGCCGGTGACATTGCGCAATTTGAACTGGATCCCCTGTTCGCCAAGGGAATCAAACGGGAGTATCGGGCATGAAAGCAGTTGTTACAAGGGTTGCTTCCGCTTCGGTGGAGATTGAAGGAAAAATCAACGGTGCCATTGACCGGGGCTTTCTGGTTCTGTTAGGGGTTGGCCCCAATGACAATGAGAAAACCGTGCAGAAAATGGCAGACAAAATCTGCAATCTGCGGGTATTTGAGGATGAAAACGGAAAAATGAATCTGGACCTTGCCACGGTGGGCGGAAGTCTGCTGGTGGTCAGCCAGTTCACCCTGTATGCCGATACCTCCAGCCGTCGGCCGGGATTCAGCGGCGCCGCCAAGCCCGATCTGGCCATTCCTCTGTATGAGCGGTTTATGGAAATCTGCCGCCAGAAGGGCTTCCGTGTGGAGCACGGTGAATTCGGCGCGGACATGCAGGTCCGATCTCAAAACGACGGTCCGGTGACCATTTTGTTTGACATCAACGAGGTGTAACCGCATGAAAATTCAAGCACTTCAGGTACCCCCTATCGGAACCAACTGCTATCTGCTGCTGGATGAAGAGACCGGCAAGGGAGCCATTGTTGACCCCGGCGGGGCCGGTGCTGCCATTGCCGATGCGGCGAAGGAACTGGGCATGACCCCCGTTGCCATCTTCCTGACTCACGGACATTACGATCACTCCGGTGCCGTCATGGATCTGCGTGCAGCCTATCCCGATGTGACAGTATATCTCCACGCCGCCGACGCTGCCATGACCAAACGGGTGGATTCATTGATGCCCGATGTGGGCGAGACGGTTGCCTATGATGAGGGTGACGAGATTGCCGTGGGCAATCTGACTGTCCATGTGTACCATACTCCCGGCCACAGCCAGGGCAGTGTAACGCTGGAAGTGGGTGACGTGCTCTTTACCGGTGACACCCTGTTTCAGGGCTCCTGCGGCCGTACCGATCTGGCCGGTGGGTCCCCTGAGCTGATGGCCAAATCTCTGAAGCGACTGGCCGGGTTTGAAGGCAATCGCCATGTTCTTCCCGGTCACGAAGGATTTTCCACTCTGGAAGAGGAGCGTGCGAACAATTATTGGATCGCATATGCGCTGAAGCAGTAACGTATGAAACTTATCTTAAAAGGTCACGATTATAAATATGCGGTGGAGCAGATGCTGCTGACGCTGTTTCCTGAGGAGCGCCCCGTTTACGAGGGCGATGAGGAAAACAAGGTTATGCTGTCTCTGAGCCGAGGGAATGTGTGGCTGACCGCCTCGGCGGTGCTCCATTGGCAGGGCCGCATTGCCCGCCATAGCTGCCGTGCCAAGGTTTCTGAGCTGAACGGCGAACCCCTCAATGACGGACGGGTGTCCCAGCGGATTCTGAAGCTGGCGTTCTACCGGGCCGGCGTGGAGGCGCTGGGCAAGGAGCCTCCCTGGGGAGCCATGACCGGAGTGCGTCCGGTAAAAATCCCCACCAAGGCCATGCTGGCCGGGGCGACCCCGGCTCAGGCCAAGGCGGTGTTGCGCAAACAGTATCGGGTTTCCCCTCTGCGTGCAGAATTGGCCATGGACTGCGCACAGGCCAGTCTGCGCATCAAGCGGCAGTTGAATCCGGAGGAGATTTCCATCTATGTTGGTATCCCCTTCTGCCCCACCCGCTGCGCTTACTGTTCCTTTATTTCGGCCGATGTAAAACATGCGCTGAAGCTGATCGACCCCTATGTAGACGGTCTGATCCGGGAGATACAGGCTGCCGGCGCCGCTCTGAAGAAGGATGGCTTGCGGGTCAAGTCGGTTTATTTTGGCGGCGGAACACCCACTACCTTGAGCGCCGAACAATTGGACCGGGTGCTGACAGTGCTGGCCGAGCATATCGACCTGTCCGCCTGTGTAGAATATACCGTGGAGGCCGGCCGCCCGGACACCATTACCCGGGAAAAGTTGGCTGTTCTGGCCCGTCACGGGGTAGACCGCCTGTCGGTCAATCCCCAGACCATGGAGGATTCCGTCCTGCGGGCCATGGGTCGCGACCATACTGCCAAACAGATTGAAGATGCCTATGCCCTTGTGCGGCAGGAAGGCGGATTTCTGGTCAACATGGACCTGATTGCCGGTCTGCCCTCGGACTCCATTGAGGGATTCCGCCGTACGTTGGATAAGGTGCTGGACATGGACCCCGAAAATATTACCGTCCACACCCTTGCCCTGAAGCGGGGAGCCACCCTGACCTCGGGCGACCGCACCCCCGTCCTGCCCGGGCCGGCCGAAGTGGCCGAGATGCTGGATTACGCATGGTTCCGGCTGCGTCAGGCAGGGTATGTTCCCTATTATCTGTACCGGCAGAAATTCATGTCCGGTTCCTTTGAGAATGTGGGTTGGTGCAAACCGGGGTGCGACAGTTTGTACAACATCTGCATGATGGAAGAATTGCAATCAATCTTATCTTTGGGTGCAGGCGGTGTGACCAAATTGGTGGATACCGTCAACGGCAGCATTGAGCGCCGGGCCAACCCCAAATTTGCCCATGATTATCTGGCTCGTATCGACCAGATCTGTCAGGAAAAGGAGGAAATTCCATGGCCTATCAACTGCAAAAAATCAATCAGCGCATCCGAGAGGATGTAAAGGGATTTCTGGAAGAATGCGACGGTGAGTACGGCCTGAAAGTGGCCCGTGCTGCCGATCGGATCATTCAGAATCTGAGCAAAAGTCCTGTTGTGCTTCTGTCCGGACCGTCCGGTTCGGGCAAAACCACCACCGCCAAAAAGGTGGCGGAAGAGTTGGAACGCCGCGGCGTGCGCTCCCATACGGTATCTATGGATGATTATTTCAAAACCTTGGATCACCGCACGGCCCCTCGCACAGAACAGGGTGATATTGATTATGAATCTCCCAACCTGCTGGATATGGACCTGCTGGACGCCCACTTTACCGCACTGGCCAAAGGAGAAGAAATTCTGATTCCCAAGTTTGCCTTTGCACGCCAGATGCGTGATTCTGCTGTGACGCCATTGCGTCTGGGCAAGGATGAGGTTGCCATCTTTGAGGGAATTCATGCCCTGAATGACGACATTGCCGGCCGCCATCCCGAGGCCGTCTGTATGTACATCTCTGCCCGCAGTAATGTGTGCGACGGAGATTTGCTGCGATTCAAAGGCACCTGGATGCGCCTGACCCGCCGTGCCGTCCGCGATCATCAGTTCCGCGGCACTGGGGTGGAGGCCACCATGGCCATGTGGGCCAATGTGCGCCGGGGCGAGAAACTGTACATCTCTCCCTTCAAAGGCCGCGCCGACATCATCTTCGACTCCTCCCTGCCCTACGAGGTTTCGGTGATGAAGAATTTTGCCAAACCCCTGCTGGAAGCCGTCCCTCAGAACAACGAGCGCCATCTGGAGCTGCTCGACCTGATTGATGGATTCCGGTGGTTTGAAGAGATCGACCCCGCTCTGGTGGCGCCCGATTCTTTGATTCGGGAATTCATCGGCGGAGGAAGTTACTCGTATTGATTTTGTATTATCTTTAGAGAGGAAGTATAAAGCAATGAGCGAATGTACACATGATTGCGGCTCCTGCAGTGCAAACTGCGGCGAGCGTCAGGAAATGCCCGATCTGCGCGCACCCATGAACCAGTTCTCCGACGTGAAGAAGGTGTTTGGTGTCGTCAGCGGCAAGGGCGGCGTTGGTAAGAGCACCGTCACCGCCGAACTGGCCTGCGCTATGCGTGCCAAGGGTTACAAGGTGGGTGTGCTGGATGCCGACATCACCGGCCCCTCCATCCCCCAGGCCTTCGGCATCCATGAGACGGCCGAGGTCAATGACATGGGCATTCTGCCCTCCATCTCCAAGAATGGCGTCCGGGTCATGAGTCTGAACCTGCTGACCAAGGAAGAGACCGATCCGGTCATCTGGCGCGGCCCTGTGGTCGCCGGTGTGGTCAAGCAGTTCTGGACTGATGTTCTGTGGGGCGAGATCGACTATATGTTTGTCGATATGCCTCCCGGAACCGGCGATGTGCCCCTGACCGTCTTCCAGTCCCTGCCCATCGATGGCATTATCGTGGTCACCTCTCCTCAGGATCTGGTGTCCATGATTGTTCACAAGGCAGTCAACATGGCCGCCATCATGAACGTGCCCGTGGTGGGTCTGGTGGAAAACTACAGCTACTTCCAGTGCCCCGACTGCGGCAAGCAGCACGCCATCTTCGGCGAGAGTAAGCTGGAGCAGGTGGCTGAGAACATGGGCATCCCTGTTCTGGCCCGTTTGCCCATCGATCCCGCTCTGGCTGCCGCCTGCGACAACGGCACCATCGAGGAGTATCCCGTCAACTATTTGACCGACGTGGCCGAGCGCCTGTAATTAAAACGAAAAGAGACGCTTCCGATGAATTCGGAAGCGTCTCTTTTTGCATAAAAACAATCAGGTCAAAGTCAATTCCACGGGGCAGTGGTCGCTGCCCATGACAGTGGTGTGGATTTTTGCATCGGCCAAACGAGGTTTTAATGCCTCGGAAGCAATAAAATAGTCGATGCGCCAGCCGGCGTTATTGGCTCGGGCATTGTACATATAGGACCACCAGGTATACGCTCCGGTTACATCAGGGTAAAAGTACCGGAAGGTATCTACAAAGCCGGCATCCAGCAATTCGGTCATTTTGGCGCGCTCTTCGTCCGAGAAACCGGCGTTGCCCCGGTTGGGGCCGGGGTTTTTCAGGTCAATTTCCTTGTGAGCCACGTTCAGATCGCCGCACAGGATGACCGGTTTTTTGTTCTCCAGGCCCTTCAGATAGGAGCGCAGCTCGTCTTCCCACTCCATGCGGAAATCCAGCCGGGCCAGACCGCGCTGGGCATTGGGGGTGTAGCAGGTAACCAGATAAAAATCCGCAAATTCCACCGTAATGGCTCGACCTTCGTCGTCGTGGGCGGAGGATCCTATGCCGTATGAGACGCTCAGGGGTGAAATACGGGTAAATACCGCCGTGCCGGAGTATCCTTTTTTGACGGCGCTGTTCCAGTACTGTTGGTACCCGGGCAGGTCCAGCTGGATCTGATCGGGCTGTAATTTTGTTTCCTGCAGGCAGACCACATCGGCATCAACCGAGTTGAAAAAATCCAGGAAACCCTTGCCCATACAGGCGCGCAGACCGTTTACATTCCATGAAATCAGTTTCATGGGGATTCCTCCCATTAAAAATTGAGCCCCTCCAGATTCAGAAGGGAGCGTTTGATGGCAGCGCTGCCGTCACAGTTTCCGCTGTATCCGCCCAGCGTGCCGTTGGCAGCAATGACGCGATGGCAGGGGACAATGATGGGGATGGGGTTCCGGCGATTGGCGTTGCCCACAGCGCGGGATGCGCCCGGCTGTTCTATTCTGCGGGCCAGTTCTCCGTAGGAGATGACCTGGCCGTACGGAATCTGCCGCAGCTGTTCCCATACTTTCAGCTGAAATGGAGTTCCGGCCAGTTGCAAAGGCAGGTCGAATTGGCGCAGGGCTCCGGCGAAGTAGGCTTCCAGCTGGGCTTTGGTTTCCCGCAGTACGGGGGTTTCCCGCTCCGCAATAAGAGGGACGGGAGAATAAGGAAGTGCCAAAGCGGTCAGAAAATCGCCCTCCCCCATCAGACCCAGTCGGCCGATGGGGGAGTCATAAAAAAGAAGGTCCATTTTAATATTTGCGCACCACGGCGACCACTTTGCCCAGAATTTCGGCATTATCACCGTCAATGGGCTCGTAGTCGGGGTTTTCAGGCAGGAGCAGGGTGTGTCCGTTCTTGCGCTGCAGGGTTTTGACGGTGGCTTCATCCTCAATCATGGCAACTACGATCTCGCCGTTGCGGGCGTCTTGCTGCTGATGGACGATGACCAGGTCATCGGGCAGAATGCCGGCGTACAGCATGGACTCGCCGCGCACACGCAGGGCGAAATGCTCGCCGGTCAGACCGTCGGTGTCAAAGGTCAGATAATCCTCGATGCACTCCTGAGCCAGAATGGGGGAACCGGCCGCCACATTACCCACCACAGGAACTTGATCCTTTTTGGGCAGGTTGTCATCGTTGATGGAAATGGCACGGGTCTTGCCGGCGGCCTGGGTGATCAGGCCGGATGCCTGCAGGCCCTTCAGGTGAAAATGAACGGTGGACGGGGAACGCAGTCCCACGTGCTCGCCGATCTCACGCACCGAAGGGGGATAACCGTGCTCATCGGTGAAGGCGATAATATAATCGTAAATCTGCTGTTGTTTTGTGGTCAGTTCTTTCAAGGCGAATCCCTCCTTGCAGAATTTCAACTTATTTATATCATACCTGAAAGAAAAAGTCAAACACTTGTTCTAAATTCGGTAGAATTGTTTACAGTTTCTTCATTGACATTATTTGGAGAGATGCTAAAATGAAGTGTCATATATTAATGATATAATTGGGGGAATATGGCCCCGTGTGAGAAGGAGGGTGCGGCAAATGATCCGAAGACTGCTGCCCTATATGAAAGGGTATCAGAAACCGGCAATTATCGGTCCATTGCTGATGATTCTGGAAGTGGCCTGCGAACTGGTTCTTCCGTTGCTGATGGCCAACATCATTGACATCGGCATCAACGGAAATGCCGGATTGGGCTACATTCTGCAGCAGGGCGTCGCGATGATCGTGCTGGCCTGCGTGTCCATGTTCGCCGGCGTTATGGCCACCAAATACACCGCCGAGGCC
>RHMF01000092.1_pt1 | contig 33273 bp, 32 predicted proteins | sample 5365151 | NCBI WGS metagenome assembly RHMF01 (sample SAMN10266501, study PRJNA497801) | feces metagenome | isolation source: feces | host: Bos taurus | place: China: Prairie of Fairy Mountain | collected 2017-08-14 | reverse complement strand
AATGGCATTCAAGAGGTTAGCGGTTTAGGCTTGCTTTTTCCGCCAAAAAGCCTTGAAAGCCTATGGTTTGGGCTGCCCCAGATTATGCGGGTGCCGTGATGGGGCTATTCCCCATACGTATGGATCTGCCGCAGGAAGCACATGCTTGCCATTTGCACCGAAGACAAATACGGGAACGATTGGGAAAGCCTTGATTTCTTTTTGCCATAGAAGTATAATTCTATTAGATAAACCGCATTGGGGTGAAAACAATATGCATGACATCTTCAGCAAAAAAGAAATCATCTACACCATATATGAGGAAAAGAGTTTCTCCAAGGCAGCGCAAAAGCTCTTCATCGCCCAGCCTTCTTCGAGTGTTATCGTTAAAAAAATCGAAGACGAAATCGGTCTTCCCCTTTTCGACAGAACCTGTAAGCCGATCCGCATGACAGAAGCCGGCATGGAATATATCCGGGCAACAGAAGCCATCCGCCATATTGAAAATGCTTTTACGAACTATGTAGATGCCACAAAAACTCCCTCCGGAAGCCTTTGTCACGGTTGGAGCGCCCTGCCGGTATATTACTACGAAACCTTTGAAAGAGGAAAACCCTCCTCTGCATTATACTGATACAAAAAGACCCGGTGCAGTTAGAACTGCACCGGGTCTTTAATGGGAACGTTAAAACTGTATGCGCTAAAACCTGTTGCGCATACTCCTAAAGCGGTGGCGTTATGGAGCAAACTGCTCCTCCCTAATCACCTGGTCAATATATGCTTGTATCTCCTCTGGGAGGTGGAATCGGGGTTGATCATCAATGCGTTTTCCAAGGGAGCTCATTCTGCTTTCCGTGTCTGCGAGGAGTCGCGCAACCGCACATAGCTCTTGCTGACACACTTTAATGCTTGCCGTGTCTCCCTTTTTCGAATATGCTTTTATGCCGTTTATCAGCATCATGCAATATTCCTCATATTCTTGGTAGCAAAACGGTGCTTTTTCCAATGCAGCCCTCTTGTTCTTTATTACATTTGCAAAATCGCCTTTAGCATAAGCATATTTTGATTGTATGCTATAGGGAATATAAGAAGTCTTGTTGCGGGACAGGATGCTCTGACTTAGTTTGTTTGCAGCAATGATATCCTGCTCCTTTTCTAAGAGCTTTATTTGGTGCTGTGTATTATAGGGGTACAGTGCGCTTGCCAATTCATCCGCCCCCATATGTGCCGAAAAAAGTGGAATTGCCATATACAAGCTGATCGCCGCCACCGCGATTGCGGCCGCTTTCACCGGTGTGCTTTTTGTCTTAAATATTTTCTCTTCCGGGTCATCCATCAGGTAGATCAACAACAGGAATATGAAAACAAACTGCAAATTAAAATCCAGCAAGCAATGGATCAAAACTGTGCCCACAATCAGTTTGTTTTTAGGCTCTATGCCCTTCTTTCTGAAATATGCAACAATTGCTGCCAAAAACAATGTTCCCGGAATGACTCCTACATCCAAAAACACCTGAAGCAGATCGTTGTGGGCATACACAACGGAATATAATCCCGACTGGACGCCGCTTTGTACATAGTAGTAACCCATATACCCCATTCCAAATGGATATTTGAGAAGTAGCGGCAGTGCATCCACAGCATACAAAACGCGGCCAACGAATGTGCTCTCTGCCAAAGATATGTCCAAATAGCGATAGAGTACAGTATCCTTGCCCCACAACATAGTTATCGCCAGAAACAGCATTGCGATTGCCGACAGAGCCAAGGCGACCCAAATTGCCTTTTTTCCCCTCAACATCAGCACGCCGATATTCGACACAAGGAAAAGCACAAATACTGTGCGACTTCCCGTATACAAAAGGCCTGCTATTAAAATTAGAGGGATGAAATAGTGCCATTTTTTCGCCGGGGGTTGTGTAATGAACAACAGCTCACAAACGAGCAGGAAAAGAGCATATGTGTTGGGATATTGAAAGAAACCAGCCAATCTATCAGAAACAGAAAAGTAATTCTCAAAAAACGGCATATGCATACCGATAACACTGATAGGAACTGTTATTGCGCCAAACAACGGCAACACTTGACGCAATTGTTCGCGCTCTTCTGATTGCCAAAGTGCCACCATATACAGCGCAAGCGGCGCAAATTTACAAAATCCGATCCAAGCCATACCACTGTCTATCGCCCAGAAACAGCTCAATCCGTAGCCTATACAGATACTGACAATTGCAGCCGAGGTGAGGTTCTTCTTGATTTTAATGTGGTTTTGGTTTCGAATTTTCACAACAATGTAAATGCCTAAGATAACACTAAGTACACAAGAGATATACTCATAGAACCCACCACTCAGCACACAAGTTATGAAAAGAATGACGCTCAGTGGGGATATAAAGCCCCTTTTTTTCAATTTATATCACCATTTCATTTGTATATATAAGTCACAATTTTTAAGATAAAAAGTGCCAACTACACTATCTTTATACCGCCTCTATCAAAAATTGTCAAGAACACCATTTTCCTTCCCCTATTAATGCTCCTTTATCAGATGTATAGCACAAACAATACAGTAAAACAGCACCTTATTCCCCATCAAGTAAATGTCTGCATAGTTTGGTTCGGAAGGTAGTATTACGAGCCCTTGCGAACTGGCCGCCACCATTACTGCCGCTGCCAACTATCTGGCGCATCGCCTTACGGATGCCAAACTAAACTTTTTAGGTGTCCCCTAATTAAGTTAGGGGACAAATTACTGACTATTGCCATCCAAAGAAGTATATTAAGCCCCGCCATAGGCGGGGCTACATTATTAGAGCAGAATGCCGGCAAAGCACTGGGAGGCCAGCCAGATGCCGAAGGCTGTGAGAATCACTGCCAGGCGGGCTTTGGGGCCGGTCAGCAGCCGCTGTGTTGCGGAAGTGAACAGGAAAGTGGTGACGGTAAAGACAACACCACCGATAATGCCCAGTTTCCAGAAGGTATGCATACAAGCAAACCCTGCCATCAGGGGCAAAATGCCAAAACTCAGCGTCCCAAACAGGGCGATAGCCCAATAGCAGCGGGGCGTTCCCCTTGCAACAAAATGCTCCAAAAGCAACGCCAGCACACTCAGTAGCACCATATTGGGAATATTCAAGGGCGGAATAATCGCCGTCGGTAGCCAAGTGCGCACCAGCAGGCACACAGCCAGTGTCACAAACAAAACCGCAACCAGGGAAATACTCAGTAAAAATTTATTCTTTTTCATCGTTTAACCTCCCCAGGAAGTGGCGCCGGAAGAAGTATCCGCACCGGTCACAAAGCCCACCGCAGAATTTACACTGCGGGCAATCGCCTTGGAGGTCACCGTTGCGCCGGAAATGGCATCAATATTGGTACCAACGGTGGCATCTCCTTCTGTGCGAAGAAACTGTGCCAAAAACTCCCAGTCTGTCAGAGCTTCTGCGCCCAGGCCGAAGGTTTCTTCCATACTGCGCACCTGCAGGCCTGTCACATAGCCGTCGGAACTGACCCCAATGAGCATACTGATAGGGCCGGCATAGCCTTGGGTAGTGGTGCCGACAACAAAGCCGGTTTCACCCTTATACACGCAGACAATATTGGCATCATCGCCGGTATAGGCTTCTTCTGTAAAGGTGGTGCTGCCGGGCAGCAGGGTTTCCATCTTTGCCTGCAATTCTTTCGCCCGGTTTTCCTCCCGGGTTTGCAGAAGGCCGTTATAAAGGCCAAGCAGCGCAACCGCCGCCAGCACCAAAGAGAGTATAGGCATCCAAACTTTACGCACGGGGAGCACCTCCCTTTCTGTGACCGTAGATACGGGGTGCAGTGTAGCGGTCAATGGTCCACACACATAGGTTCATAAGCAAAATGGCATAGGTAACGCCTTCCGGGAACAGCCCGTAATAGCGGAACAAAACCGTCAGGATGCCGCAGCCTGCGCCGTAGATAATCTGCCCTCTTTTGGTAACCGGAGAGGTCACATAGTCCGTTGCCATAAAGATTGCTCCCAGCATCAAGCCGCCGCTAAACAAACTGTAGAGCATCCAGGAAAGGGCATGATCGGTCTTGTGGAACACCAAAGTCAGCACTGCAACCGTGCCGATATAGGCTACCGGAATGCGGGCGGAAATGACTTTGCGGGCAATCAGGTAAACACCGCCCAGGAGCAGCGCCAATGCGGAAATTTCACCGATAGAGCCGGGGCAATTCCCCAGGAACATATCCAAAATGCTCTCTTCGGGCAATGCGGGCATTACCATATGGTGCAACGGCGTAGCGCCGGTAACCGCATCCACGCCCAGGGCAGGATACCGGGTCAAACTGGCAGGAAACAAAACCATCACTGCTGCTCTTGCCAGTAGTGCCGGGTTAAAGATATTCTGACCCAGGCCGCCGAACATCAGTTTTGCCGCCAAAATTGCAAAGGCACTGCCGGCTGCGGCAACCCAATAAGGCGCACTGACAGGCAAAGTCATGGCAAACAGCAAGCCTGTTACCATTGCAGAGCAGTCTATTACCGTATTGCGCTTTTTAAGTACCCAGCCGTAGCACAGTTCCGTTGTCACCGCTGCCGCTACACTGATAAGGGCCACCAGCAGAGCACGGATGCCCAGCACATAGGCACCAACCGCCAAAGCAGGCAGCAGCGCCAGCACCACATCCAGCATCAGTCGGCTGGTGCGGAAATTCCCCCGGATGTGAGGAGAAGAATTTACTGTTAACTTCATTTCTTATCCCCCTTTGCTTTTTCCGCCATCGCACTGCGAAGCAGGGCCTTGCCCTTCCGGAACTGCTCAACAAGAGGCAGTTTGCCGGGGCAGGTAAAGGCGCAGCTGCCGCATTCCATACAATCCAGCAGGTGCAGTCTTTGCAGTTCCTCCGTTTGTCCACACAGGGAATAACGGTACATATACAGCGGCTGTAAACCCATAGGGCAAACCCCTACGCACTTGCCGCAGCGCAAACAAACCGGGTTTTCTGCCGCACCGTTTTCATCGTGGGGCAGGCACAAAATCGCATTGGTAGCCTTTACCACCGGAACAGACAAATCTGCCTGGGCAAAGCCCATCATAGGGCCGCCGCTAACTACCCGCTCTGTCTCGTCGGTCAAGCCGCCGGCAGCCGCAATCAAATCCTTAAAAGAGGTACCCAGACGAACTAAGAAGTTTTGGGGCAGATTGACGGTCTCACCGGAAACGGTCACAATCCGCTGGGTCAGAGGCACGCCCCAGTACACCGCCCGGAACATGGCGGCAAAAGAAGCCACATTAAACACCGCACAGCCCACATTTACCGGCAGTTTACCGGAAGGTACCTGTCGCCCTGTTACAGACTGGATCAGTTGCTTTTCTGAGCCCTGGGGATACCGGGTAGGAAGCACCCGCAATTCGATGCCGGGATAATTCCGGATCAGTTTTTTTAGGGTAAAAATGGCTTCCTGCTTGTTATCTTCCACTGCCAGCACAGTGTGATCCGGTTTAAGCACCTTCTGCATCAGTTGCATGCCCTTCAGTACCTGCTCCGGATTGGTTCTAAGCAGGCTGTCGTCGGCAGTGATGTAAGGTTCACACTCGCAGGCATTTGCAATCAAGTATTCAATATGCCCCATCGCGGACATTGCCTTTACATCTCCCGGGAAGGCGGCACCTCCCATACCCACAAGACCGGCTTCCCGGATTTTGTGGAGAATGGTGTTATCATCCAAGGTGTTTAAGGGATCGTCGCAGCGTTCCACTTCCACAGCCTCATCTGTAAAGTCATTTTCAATGACCACAGACATAACCATACGGCCGCTGGTGTGGGGACGGGGCTCCACCGCGATAACCGTACCGGCAACACTGGCGTGCACCGGCACGCACAAGCCCTCACCATCACCTACTTTTGTGCCACGCAGGACCCGATCTCCTTCCTTTACGAGGGGCGTACAGGGCGCGCCAATATGCTGCACCATAGGAATCACAACTTGTTTCGGTGTAATCACCTTAAAGAACGTGATGCCTGTAGACATTTCTTTGTTGTATTTGGGGTGAATTCCCCCGGAAAACAGGTGTTTCATTCTTTCACCTCGTTAAAATTAGTTTCGCAAAGCTTCTTCAAAGCCGGGTGTCATATACTTCGTGCCATCTGCCGCCACCCACAGAACTTCTGCGCCCCACCGGTGGGCCAGTTCTTGGCCGCTTGTATAGTCCATCAGGAACAGACCCGTAGACAGGGCATCTGCAAGGCCGGAATCCTGGCAGAGAATGCTGACAGAACGCCAACGGTTGGCAGGCATCAAGGTTAGGGGATCAATAATATGGTGGTAAGCCTTTCCTGCTACCCAATAGGTTCGCTGGTAGTCACCGCTGGTAACCACACTGCCCTTGGTCAAATACAAAGTATGCAGGTTTTTATCTGCCTGGTCCGGGTCTTGAATGCCGATAACCCAAGGCGTGCCATCGTGCAGTTTCGGCCCGGTGGCGCAGACATTGCCGCCCACGCTGATGAGCAGCCCGGAGGGTGCTTTTTCTGCCACCTTTTGGGTCGCCCAGCCTTTTGCAATCGCTCCCACATCCAGGCGCACCTTCGGGTCTTCGATATAGACAGTGGATGCTTCCCGGTCAATAAGGATACTATCAATACTTGTATGCCCAGCGGCCTCCTGCAATTTTTCCATTACCGGAAGTTTTGCATTTTGGGGATCCCGGATGCCGTCGGCACGGGCATCGTGCCAAAGGTTTAGGACACCGCCCATCGCCACATTCACTTTGCCATCTGTCAAGCGGTAGTATTCTTTGCAGTCCATAATCAACTGTAAAACCGCCCCGTCTACCTTCACAGGCCGGATGCCTGCATTGTCGTTGACGGTTTTCAGATTAGAGATGCCCTCGTAATCGTTGTAAATATCAAACAGGCGGTGGTAGTATTGCAGATCATCGTGAATGGCCTGGGCTTCCTTCCGGAAATCCTCTTCATTGTCCGCCCTTCCAATAATGGTAGTCACCGTATCAAAAAGGTCCAGAAATGTTGCCGTGTACTGCTTTTGGGATTTCTGTGTGGGCACAAAGCAGCCGCTTACCAGAAAGCAAACTGCAAGCCCGAGAAAGAAAAGTCGTTTCATTACTGCATAGCCTTTGCAATCAAGGTCTGGAAGCCCCCGATGGCAATAGTAACAGAAGCGCTCAGGTCCGTATCTGCAGGCTTAGTGGTTTCCGTAACAGCGATGCCTGCCACTTCCGCAGCAGTCTTGCCGGTTACATAGGCCGCAAAAGCCGCCGCCTGCTTATCCCATTCTGCAATAGCGCCGCCCCAGGCTACCATACCGTAGTTTTCGCCCAGTTCGTTCTTGGTCTTTACTCCGGCAGACAGGTCGGTAGTAATGGTGCCGGTGGCATCAAAAGCAATCTTTGCCTGCACAGAATCAATGCAGCAGGAAGTAATCTTGCCATCCTTACGGGTCAGCACAGTGATGTCTGCATCCAGTTGGGCGTTGCCGGCCTTTTCGGCAGTAGCAGAGGTGCTGCTCTTAACCGTATTCAAGGTTGCCAGCACCAGTTCATCCCCGGCCTGTGCGCCCAAATGCTTTGCATTGTTTACAGCGGCCTCAATGGCATACACATAGCCTGCCAGGTAGATGGTTGCAGACGCGCTAAGGTCAGTGCCGTCCTTTGCCTTACCGGTAGTCATATCAATGTCACCGTTTTTCAGTTGGGCCACCGTTTTGCCTTCGGCATACTTTGCAACGGCGGCTACCTGCTTATCCCATTCTGCAACTGCGCCGCCCCAGGCTACCATACCATAGTTTTCGCCCAGTTCGTTCTTGGTGGGCACACTGGCGGTAACATCAGAGATGATCGCGCCGGATGCATCAAAGTTTACCGTAGCAGGAATGCTGTCAATGGCGCAGGATACAATCACACCGTTATCGTCTACTGTAACAGCCGCCAAAGTAATGTCGTACTTGGCTGCGCCGGCAGCATCCCCAGTGGCAGATACACTGTCAGCAATATTTACAGATACGCTAAGGCCTGTCTTCAATGCGCCTTCTGTGGGTACAGAAGGTTCCGGTGTGGTGTGGCTGCCGGCAGGACAGGTGCATTCCCCTATCACAACCGTTGTGCCCACACAGCCGGTCAGGCCCATTAGTAATGTTAATGTCAGAATCAGCGCAATGATTTTTTTCATGTTTTGGTTCCTCCAAATTTAATATCTGTTCATTTCTTAGAAATGTTTACAGTCTGCAGAATGCGCAGAACACCTGCGCCGGCGGCTCCCGTTGCAAACCCGGTAAAAAGGGCAACCGCCAATAGGTAGGGAAGATACATTCCCACATAGATAGAGTGCAGTAGCACTATGGCTGCCAAAATCTGCCCCACATTGTGGGCGGCAGCGCCTAATATGCTCACTCCGTAAACCGAAAGAAGGGGGGCATTTTTGCATAGGGCCATCACCGTCATAGACAGCAGGCCGCCGGTTACGGAAAACAGCAACCCCGTAATGCCGCCACCGAAGACAGATCCGAGTACGCACCGCAAAATCAAGATTGCAAAGGCACTCTTAACCCCCAATAGATACAAGGCAATCAAGGTTACCACATTGGCAAGGCCTAATTTTACACCGGGCAAAGGGATCAATAACTGCAACGGAATAAACCGCTCCATATAGGAAAGCGCCAGAGCCAGGGAGACCAGCACCGCACTTTGCACAATGCGTTTCGTGTTGCTCATAGCCCTCACCCCACAACGAAATCCACATCTGCTATGGCAGAGGTAACGCGGATTTCCAGACCGTTTGGCAGGCACACAAGGATACGCCCAAGGGTGCTGATTTTCCCGCTATGGACACAGTCCTTCCCGGGGCACTCCGATGCTTCCACGAAGATTTCTCCGTTTTTTACGGTAATCACATTTTCATATTTGTCTGCAATAACAAAGGTTTGATCTACGGTTAAATCTACGGTTTTTATTTGCTTGCCGTTCAGATAGATTTCAGCGCAGGAAGCATTCTTTCTGTTTCCGGGAAAAAAGCACAGAAGGATTGCCACCGCCAGGATGGCTACGGCACCAATAGCCAGCCAATCGCCTTTGCGAAACCGCATTTTTTCTTCGCTGACCATGCTATCCCTCCTTGTCTTCTTCTAATGTTTGATTATATCATTTTCGGGACATTCTGTAAAGAATAACCTTATTTTAGGGAAAACACACCCCATTTGCGTTGGCAAATGGGGTGTAAAACAGATTACAGCACTATGGAAATTACGCCCAAAATGGCAAGCATAGCCGGATAGATGGCATACAGGGGAAGGGCAATTTCTTTCTCTTCTTCCTCTGCTTTATAAAAATGCACCGGCAGAATGCCCAGGGCCGCGCCAATGTAGAAGGGAGAAAACAGTACGCAGCCGGAAGCCACCGCACCGCCGAACAAAGTCGCCATAGCCTTTTTATTCCGCAATGCCCACATTGTCATAATCACTACCAATAACGGCAGACCGTGTTCCACATTCAGCATCGCTGCCCACAGCACAGCGCAGATACCCACAAACACCTTGATTAGCACATTGGCAAAGGAGTTTTCGCTGAATCGGCGGAAGAAATACAAAACTGCCAGTCCGATAACCAGCGCAACTGCCGGATTGCGGGTAGCCATATGGAGCGGCTGCCCATACATGGCAAGATTATAGGGAATTTCGCTGATAACCGCCGTTGCCAGAAGGCCCAAAAGCAGTTTTTTTCCGTTTTTACCCTTCTCGAACCTATCTACCAGCAAAAATGCAAAAACAGGAATGGCGCAGGTTTCCACCGCCTGCAATACAATCGATGCCGTTGCCACCACCATTGCGGCAGTGGAGGCAGACATCTTTTCCAGCAATTGCTCTGTGGTCAAGGTGTTCATCTGCAAAATCCCATTTTGCAGAATGCTGCGGCTCAGGACACCTGCCAGCACAAACACCAAGCCCCAAATATACACAGAGCATTTATTGAGTCCTTTTCTTTCTGTTTGTCCAAGTCTTCTCATCATAGACTCCTTTTATTTTTGTGGCAGCAATACAGCTACTGCATAGGCGGGCATTTGCAAAGTCGCACCGTCAGATACGCATTTTTCTGCCGCTGTGCAAAGCTGGGCTGCCATAGACCAACCTGCATAGCTTGTCAGGTCTACGCTTGCTTCTTCCTGAGAAATGTTCATAAGAATGATGCATTCTTCATCTTCCCAAGTTTTGCGGAAGGCGCTGACACAGCCGATATTCAAAGGCTTTTCTGCTGTGGTACGGCCATGAGAGATAGCAGGCACTGCACTGCGGATGGCGATGGCCTGGCGGTAATAATTGTAGATAGAGCCATCGTCTCCCCGCTGCTGCTCCAAACTGCCAAAGGGGTAGTTTTCCGGAACGGTGCACTCCGGGGGAGGCTGGGTGGTGCCATTGTTTCTTTCGGCATTCCAATACATTGGCGCCCGTTTGGACGGGTCGTTGCCGGAGCCTACCATGCCGATTTCTTCACCATAGTAGATAAAGGCACTGCCGCTCATAAACAGGTTCATTGCCCCGGCCAGTTTGGTTTTCGCCGGGTCTTGGGCGCAAAAGCCTGCAATTCTGCCCACATCGTGGTTAGAAAGGAAAGGCGCATCAATATATCCCGGGTTCTTCTCCGCATATGCTTTGTCTGCTTTTTCCAGGGCAGTTGCATAGGTGGAAACCGTCTTGGCATTTCCTGCGCCGCGAATTACCGAGATAATCTTACCATTTGCTTCTCCAAAGGGGAAGTTGAAAATACTGGTAATACCGCTTGCATAGTAGTCCGCAACCGTGCTGAAGCCTTCCCAAACTTCTGCTACCATATAGGCATTGGGGTCGATGGCTGTGACGGCGGACTGAAGCCAACTGAGCACTTCCACATTCATGGAGGTTTTTCCGGAGTAGAACTCCTTGGCAGCATCCAGGCGGAAACCGGCTACGCCCTTTTCCATCCAGAATGCCATGATTTTCTCAATCTCTTTCCGCAGGGCAGGGTTGCCTAAATTCAAATCCGGCATATCGTGGGAGAACATGGCCTCATAATACCAGTTCGTGCCGTTTAGAATTCGCATACCGGAGCGCTGCTCTGTAGAGAATGTGTAATAATCCACGTAGGGGCAATCTTCTGCATTGGGCTGTTGCCCTTGGGGCAACTTCTTTAAGTAGTCTGCCGCCGCCTGGAACCAGGGATGGTCGTATCCGCTATGGTTGACAACCAGGTCTAAAATGACCTTTATATTCTTAGCCTTGCAATCTGCCATCAGGGCCTGGAAATCCTCCATATCCCCATAGGCGGGATCAATGGCATAATAGTCGGAAACATTGTATTTATGATAGGTGGTGCTAGGGTGGATCGGCATGAGCCAAATGCCTGTAATGCCTAATTCCTGCAGGTAATCCAGTTTGGACCGGACGCCTTCCAGGTCACCAATTCCGTCACCGTCGGAATCACAAAAAGAGTATACAAAAATTTCGTACCAAGTACGGTAGTTATCATCGGGGCTTTCCCCCAAAGTCTTGATCTGTGCAACTACCTTATCTGTTTGCACAGACGCCCCCGAATCTTCGGGGGCGTCCGGTTTACATCCAGCAAGAAGCAGTAGGCATAGAAGAAGACACAAAATGGTCTTCAGCTTCATAAAATTATCCCTTCACGGAGCCGCTCATGGCTTCCTGGTAGAACTTTTGGGTAAAGATAAACAGAATTGCGATGGGAATGGACACCAGCACAGCGCCGGCGCAGAACCGCACAAACCACAAGTCCACATATTCCTTTTCCAGCATGCTCCAAAGGCCGATGGAAACGGTGAAATACTTGGCGTTGGTGCGGACAATAACCTTTGCAAAGACGAAGTCCACCCAGGGGCCCATAAAGGAAGTAATGAGCTGGTAAACAATCATGGGCTTACACAGAGGAAGGGTGATCTTTGTAAAGGTTTGGAACTTGGTAGCGCCGTCCAGATAGGCTGCCTCGTCAAGGCTCTTGGGAATGGTATCCATATAGCCCTTCATAACGTAGAAGCCCGTGCCTGCGCCGGCGGAGAATACGATCACCAGTGCAACAGGAATCATATTTCCTTCGGTCATACCGATGGCCTTCAAAATGAAGTACACAGCCACCATCGTCATAAAGCCGGGGAACAGGTTGAGGATCATAGCCATATTCATATAGGGCTTACGCATCTTCCATTTCAGCCGGCTGGTGCAGTAGGACACGCACAGAACGAAAGTGGTGCTGATCAGGCAGGAGCAGCAGGCAATCACAAAGGTGTTGGCGAACATCCGGGGGAAGTTCATAACCTCGAATTCCGTGAACAGCGCAATATAGTTCTTAAAGGTATACTTCGTAGGAAGGAATGTGCTGATGAACTGGCCTCTGCCTTCCCGGAAGGACTGCATCAGCAGCCAGAAGAAGGGCAGCAGCCAAATAATGCTCATAATGATCAGAAAAACGTAAGTAACCGCATTTCCTGCCATTCTTTTTCTTTTCAGAGAGCCCGGTTTTGGTGTTTTCATTATTTGAAGCCCTCCTCATTTTTATAAGATCCGCTGCTGCGGTAGGTGACCAGAGAAACGACAGACAGAACGATAAACGTAAAGATGCCGATAACCGCACCCAAGTTATACTTCTGTTGGTCAACAGACAGTTTATACAGCCAGGTAACCAAAAGGTCCGTAGCGCCTGCCGAGTTGCCAACGCTTACCGGCTCACCTCTGGTGAGCAGATAGATAATATTAAAGTTGTTGATGTTGCCCGTAAACTGGGTGATAAGGTACGGGGTCAGCACGAACAGCATATAAGGCAGGGTGATTTTGCGGAACACCTGGAACACATTTGCACCGTCAATTCTGGCGGCTTCATACTGCTCCGCAGGAATGTTCTGCAAAACGCCTGTAACTTGCATAATTGTGTAGGGAATACCCACCCACAGGTTTACCACCAACACCAGCACACGGGCCCAGGTAGCATTGGTGAGGAATGGGAGTCTTGTGGAAATCCAACCGGCATTTAGGAGCATTTCGTTGATAATGCCCTGGGGCTGCAGCATAGAGCGGATGACCATCAAAGAAACGAACTGAGGGATGGCGATGGTCATGGAGAAACAGGTTCTCCAAAGGCCCTTGAACCGGATACCTTTCTTGTTGATAATCAAGGCCATGATAGTACCAAAAATAAAGTTGGATACCGTAGCAAAAATGGCCCAGATCAGCGTCCAGCCCAGAACACTGCCGAACTGGCTGCCAATAGAAGAGTTTTTATTGAACAGTGCACCAAAGTTCTTAAATCCCACCCAATCAAACAAGATCAGATGGTCGCCTTCCTTGGAGTAATTGGTAAATGCCATACACATCATATAAACGATGGGCAGAATGGTGAAAACCACCAGGCACAAAGTAGGAAGGCTCATAAAGAGCTTATGATTGTTCTCATCAGTCAGAGATTTTATATCCTTTATAAAGGAATTGGGTTTCTTCCCCGCCCGGCGCAAGGACAGCGCCTTATAGCCGCTGCGGACAGCATACTGCCACACCAGCAGGAAAGCAATAATGATAAAGACGCAGGCAACGCCATACAGAAGAATTACCTGAGAATTGTGACCGGGTACATATTCATAGATACCCAGATTTTCGTTGTATACTTCCATCATAGGCTTCCATCCCAAACTGGGGAGCATCTTTATATAATAGATACCACCCTGAGGCAGAAGCATAAATATCACAAAAGCAACTTCTACACCAAGCAGCAGCAGGCCCTTGATAAACTGACCTGCCATAAGATTACCAAAACCCATGATCAGGCAGGAAAGCCAAACCACAGGTCCACCGTTACGCAAAGCAGACAATAAAGAAGTCTGATTTGGTTTATTTAGTTTGGAAGTTTTTTCCAATGTCTTGGACATTTTACTGTCTCCTTCCATCATCGAACCTCGTTCTGTTTTCGCCGGGTTAGTCAAAGAGTGGCGGCCAGAATTCTCCGGCCGCCACCAGATTGCTTAATCTAAGACGGGATCTTTATAAATTACAGACCACCGTTGCCGTTGATGGCGTTGTTCCACTTTTCGGTGGACTCAGCAGCGTTAGCGGCAGTAACTTCGCCGTTAGCCAGGCCCTTGCCCATAGATTCAGCATTGGACCAGTAAGCGCCCATCTCGGGGATGGAGGGCTGCAGAACGGAAGTGTTGGCGATGGTATCGTTCTGAGCAACAGCGGCGGGGTTGCTGGAGAACTTGGGATCAGCCAGCAGGGAGGTGTCGCAGGGAACAACACCGCCGTCACGCAGGTCGAAGTGCAGGGCCTGCATTTCAGCAGAGCCCAGGAAAGCAGCCAGAGCTACAGCAGCAGCGGGGTTCTTGGAGTGGGGGTTCACGCCCAGAGCCTTGGAGCCGGAGAAGGAGCGCATCTGCTTCTGCTCACCACCAATGGTGATGGAGGGCAGCTGAGCAGCAGCGTAGTTTTCGCCCAGCGCTTCCTTAACGCCGTTAGCATCCCAGGTACCGGAGAACATAGCAACAACAGTGCCCTTACGGAAGCCGTCCAGGCCAGCGCCGGAAGCGTCGTCGATCAGCTTGCCGGAAGCAACAGCGTTGGCAATGTAGGTGGTAACTGCAGCACCTGCGTCGCCGCCGAAGGTAATGCCCTTGGAGCCGTCAGTGCCGTCACCGAACATGGTGCCGCCGTTAGCGTAGTAGAAGGAAGGAACGTACCAGGTGTTGGTCAGGGGGAAGGCAACAGTGCCCTTAGCCATCATAGCATCCAGGGACTTGATGTCTTCAGCAGTCAGCTTGGAGCTGTCGTAGTACATGAACCAGGTGTTGCCGGTGAAGGGAACGCCGTAGACATTGCCTTCAGCGTCGGAAACAGACTTGATCATGGTTTCGGAGTTGCTGTTCTTAACCTGCTCCAGAGCAGCGCCGCCCAGCTTGGCGATAGCACCAGCCTGGATCAGAGTGCCCAGCTGGTCGTTTGCAAACATGTAAACGTCAGCAGCAGCAGAGGGGTCCTGGGTCACGTTGTTGCCAGCGTCGCCTTCGGAGCAAACGCCGAACTCAAAGGTGATGGTCCACTTGTCCTTGTTGGCTTCAGCGAACTTCTTGCAAGCGGTCTGCAGGAAGCTGTTTTCGTTAGCCTGGTCCTCAGAGGGGCCCCAAACCTTCAGGGTAATAGCCTCGGGCTTAGCAGTTTCGCCGCCAGAGGTGCCTTCGTTACCGGTAGCAGGCTTCTCGCCGCAACCTGCAAACAGGCCGACGATCATCATGCATGCCAGCAGCAATGCAACAATTTTCTTCATTTTAGTTTCCTCCTAAAATATTATACATATATGCTATCACGGATGTTTTCCGTTGATGCCGGTTATCAGCGCTTGCGAAACCCGCGAAACTTTGTTTCGTAATTTCGTAAATGCAAGCATCATAAAGATTATATCATTTATAGTAGAACTTCGTCAACAATCGAAAGTACAAAAAATGACTGGCAGTTTTTGTATGTTTCATACAATTTTTTCATCGGCTGGTACTTCTTTGGTAATCTTTTGCCCATTCTTCTTTTCTTTCAAGGCATTCAGCCCATCCCAATTCGCTCTTCCGAAACGTTTCGTAACCATTAAAACTTCTCTACTCAATTTTGAGGTAAGAGCCCCGGGAAGTAAGCGCCAGGTCCAGTTATTATCCACTGTACCCGGGGTGTTCATTCTGGCGCTGTTGGGTAGGCCCAGCCAGTCCTGCAAAGGAATGATGCAGGTCTTTGCCACGCACATCATCGCTACATCAACCAGTTTCCGCCACATTTGCTCATCAGGGGTAAACCCATCGGACAGGTACTCCCGAATTGCCTTTTTCTGAGCCTTGGGCATACCCATAAGCCAGCCGTGCACCGTTTCATTATCGTGGGTTCCGGTATACATGAAGCAGTTATTGTTAAAATTATGAGGGGCATACTCACTGGCACCGCCCACATCGGCAGGGTCAAATGCAAATTGCAGCACCTTCATATTGGGATAGCCGCTGTCCCTTACCAATTGGCGAACAGACTCTGTCATATAGCCCAGATCCTCTGCAATCACGCCCCGCTCGCCCAGGTTGGCTTTCAGCGCATTAAACAGGTCCATGCCGGGGCCCTTTTCCCATACGCCCTCTTTGGCAAGGCCGGTATCTGCCGGAATGGCAAAATACTCGTCAAAGCCCCGGAAGTGGTCAATCCGCACCACATCATAGAGCTTGTAACTGTACCACATTCTGGTGACCCACCATTGATAACCGGTCTTTGCGTGGTAATCCCAGCGATACAGGGGGTTGCCCCACACCTGTCCGTCGGCATTGAACCCATCGGGTGGTACACCGGCAATCCGGGTAGGCACATTGTCTTCGTCCAATTCGAAAAGTTCCGGGTTTGCCCACACATCCGCCCCATCGAAAGATACATAAATGGGAATATCGCCCACAATCTGAATGTGCTTTTCGTTGGCATAGGCTTTCAGCGCAAACCACTGCTGGGCAAACTTATACTGCAAATATTTGTGAAACTCCACCTCAAAATACAGTTTCTCCCGATAGTAGTCCAGCGCAGGGCCATAGTGTTTGCGGATGTCTTCAGGCCACTGGGTGCGGCTGCACTCCTTAAAATAAGCCCGAACTGCCATATACAGCGCATAGTCCTCCAGCCACCAACTGTTTTCCCGGCAGAATTCCCGGAAAGCAGGGTCGCTGCTTATATCGCTTCTTTCGTAGGCCTTCCGCAAAAGGGGCAGGCGGGTTTCGTTCAGCCACCGGTAATCCACCTTTGCGCCGGACTCCACCTGGGCGGCCTTACACTCGGCAGCGGTCAAGACCCCTTCCTTTTTCAGCTGGTCAATACTGATAAAATAGGGATTGCCCGCGAAAGCAGAACAGGCCTGATAGGGGGAGTCATAGGCGCCGCCGTGACTGGTGACACCCAGCGGCAGGATTTGCCAGTATCTCTGACCGGACTTTTGCAGCCAGTCCACAAAATCATACGCATTCTTATCAAAGCAGCCAATGCCATACTTGGACGGCAGACTGGATACTGCAAGCAAAATGCCGGAGTTTCTTTCCATTTCTTAACTTCCTTTCCTTATTTAATAAGGTCCTCTATTTGTTCGTACACCCGGAGGATCTCGCCTACACTCCAGGCCTGGGCATAACAGCCCTTGCCCTTTTGGGGGAAATCTCCGTCATATATTTCCGGTAACTGGCCGGCACAGCCCTCATGGAGCATTGCTTCCATATTGGAAAGGGCCTTTTTCACCTGTGGGATACCTTCTTTTCCGTAAACCTTCAGTAAAGCCCGCAAATATGCGCCCATAGGAAATACCCAGGTCGTTCCCTGGTGATAGGCCATATCCCGTTTGAATTGACTTCCCCCATAAAATCCCCGGTACTGGGGGTCCTGGGGAGAAAGGGTCCGCAGGCCACAGGGTGTTAATAAATGGGTTCTTACCGTTTCCAGCACCTGTTCTTCCCACCGGCGGGGAAGCATGGTAAAGGACATTGCAACCGCCCAAATTTGATTGCACCGGATTTGGGTATCCGCCTGCGTGCCGGAGAGCACATCTTTTAAGTACCCCTTTTCCGGGATATAGAATTTTTCCAAAAAGGAAGCCTTTACCATTTGGGCAAGAGTTTCATATTCCGCCCCTTCTTTTTGTACCAGCGGTGCCAAATTGGCCATAATCATCAATGCATTATACCAGTAGGCATTGATCTCCACCGGTTTTCCGTGCCGGGGGGTGGGCAAAACATCGTCAATCCGCACATCCATCCAGGTCACTTGATCAAGCCCTTCCCCGGCGTGGATCAGAAAGTCCTCATCCATTCCAATATTGTGGTGGGTCCCCCGGCGGTAGGATGCAATAATTCGCTCCAATACAGGCCAGGCCTCTTTAACAAAAGGCAAATCCTTTGTTCTTTCGTAATAGAGCCAAATGGCATCTATCAACAAAAGGGCAGCATCCACCGTATTGTACATAGGCTCTTGTCCCCCCTCCGGGAAGAGGTTTGGCACAAGGCCATCCTTTTCGTAAAGCAGAAACGTGCGCAGGATGTTTTTTGCATCGGCATAGCGGCCTGTGGAAAGGCAACAGCCGGGCAGGGCAATCATAGTATCTCTGCCCCAGTCGCTGAAAAGAGGGTAACCTGCCAAAATGGTTTTTCCCTTTGTAGAGTCTCTTCTTGCGATGTAACTGTCAGCGCTGACGGCAAGCTGCTTTGCCACCGGGTCTGAAAAGGGACAATTCTCTTTCAGTTGCGCAAGACGCTTTCTTTCCCCTTCCAAAATCTGCCGGGCAGAAAGGGGGCTTTCTTCCGTAGAAAAGACAATTTCCAAACTGCCCGTTTCTTTGGCAGGGATGGTAATGCTTATCTTACAGCAACTGCCTGTAAGACCCCAGCCGGGGCGGCCATCTTCTTCATCGGCACTGTAGGCTATCTTCTGCCAGTCCTCAAAAGGAGAAATCTCCCCTTGCGTATGCATATATAAGGTATATCCGTCTGCTGTAACCCGGTTGCCCTTTAATGTAAAGGTCTTCTTTTCTGTAAGCGCCCTTTCTTTGGGGGCAAATTTCAGATAGGGAATGACTGTAAAGGTACAGGGATTATCCGTTTCGTTATGCAGGCGATAGACCACTGCCGTCGTGTTTTCCCCATAGGCCATTGCACATGTTCGCTCTACAGACAAGCCCTCTACTGCGTATTTCCAGAAGGGAACGCCCTCTAAGGCGTATTCTTTTAAGGGCAGTGACATTTCCTTGCCGCCAGAGTGTATCTGTTCTGCCAGCAGATGCACCAAAGTAATCCGTTCATTTGGCGCTTTCACCGCTGCCACAAGGACGCCCGCATCTGCTCTGTTGACAGAAAAATCTCCGCACAGGCTGCTGTAACCACCCAGGCCGTTCCAAAGGAGAAAGCACCGGGGCCGGGCATTTTGCCTATTCTGTTCCATACTGCCCTTATTGGATAAGCCCATCCTGCCTTCCTCCTGGTTTCGGGGATTGTTGCGTTAAATTTCGTAGAAATTTGTTTGCCTTTAGTATATTGTGTTCCTCTTTTCCCGTCAAGAAATAATCCTGTTCCCTTTGATTTCTGTAAGATTACACAACTTTTCCCCCTTAATTTTGTATGTTTTACTATTACACGTTCCCGCATTTTAATTAGGTTTCGTACAAATTTCGTAAGTTTCGTGTTTTTCATTGCTTTTGTGCTGCCACTGTGCTACAATCAAAGCAGTTCTCCAAAGGAGGTGCCTCTATGGCAACAATGGAAGAAATTGCAAAAGTACTGGGTATTTCCAAAGGCACGGTATCCAAGGCCCTTAGCGGCGCAAAGGATGTGGGCGAAGCCACCCGGCAAGCGGTGATGGAAAAGGCTTTGGAAATGGGATACTCCCGGGCGCTGCGGAAAGCCAATGCACCCAGAATTGCCCTGTTTATTACCAACATCGAATATCTCCAACCTGATGATTTCGGCTACGACCTTGTAACCGGTTTCCGCCGGGCAGCAGAGACCGCCGGCTTTGCCGTAGATACCATCCCGCTGACGATCCCTATGCAGTTAGAGACCCCTTACGATACCTATATTGCCGAAAAGGGGTACTGCGGTGGTTTCCTTTTGGGCCTTTCTATGGTGGATGACCCCTGGATGAAAGACTTTGAAACCTGTAAAACCCCTACCGTCCTCTATGACAACCATGTCAGTTCCAACCCCAAAGTCACCTACATCGGCACCAACAACCAGGAAGGTATGGACTTTTCCGTTGCCTATCTGAAGTCCCTGGGCCACAGCAAAATCGGTTACCTTAGCAGTGAACTCACTGCCTATGTTTACCAGCGCCGGTATTACGCTTTTATCCAGGCCATGATGGAGTGCGGCCTGCCTACAGATCCTTCTATGTGCGGCAGCGCGCACCACGTCAGCGAATGCCTCACCTTGCATCTGCCCCGGCTTTTGGAGCAAGGGTGTACCGCCATTATTTGCAGTCACGATGTTTTGGCCCACAGTGTTATGGTACACTGCCGGGAATTGGGCCTGCGGGTGCCGGAGGATATCAGCATTCTGGGCTTCGACGATGTTCCCCTTTGCCGGTATACCATTCCCCCCTTAACCACCATCCGACAGGATCGGGAAAGTTTGGGCAGAAGTGCCTTCCACGCTCTCACCAGCCAAATGAACAATGTACGGGTCAGTTCCCTGCTTCTTCACGCAGAACTGATTGAAAGAGCCTCCTGCGGTCCTAACAAAAAATAAAACAAGCGGAAGTGAATGGTGTTCACTTCCGCTTTTCTTTATCTCCCTAAAAGCAAGGCGCTTTGGGGCGGTATTTTTGTTTTGCTTTCCAGGCAGTTTTCTTCTTCCCAGGCAAAGGCGTTTTCGCCGTCGGCAAGCACTTGCCATCTGCCCTGAGGCAAAAGAAGTTCTGTCGGTTCCTGGCTGCAGTTAAAACACAAAAGAAGGGTTTGCAATTCGCTGTCTTTTCCTCTGTTATCAACAAGGACCCCGGCGCAGTTGGGCGCGATGTCAAAGGCCTCCAAAATCCGCGCTTTGGCCTTTTCCGTTTTGTCCTGCAAGCCGGGAAGCCGCTTGCGCAGTGCGATCAGTCCCCGGTAATACTTTACCAGTTCTTCCTTTTCCCGGGCTCTTTCCCAATCCAGGCAGTTCACTTCCGGGCTGGAACAATAACTGTTCTTAATGCCGCCTTTTGTTCTGCCGAATTCTTCACCGGCGTGAATAAAGAGCCTGCCCTGGCAGCAGAAGTAAATGGCTGCTGCCAGGCGATTTGCCCGCAACACCGCTTCGTTGCCCTCCTTAAAGTCCTTGTTGGGATCCAGGGTATACACCAACTTGTCCCACAAGGTCCAGTCATCGTGGCAGGATAGATAGGTGATGGTTTGCGCCGGCGTTTGGAACACCCCAAATTCTCCTGCCCAGCCTGCTACGCATTTTTTTAGTATATCGGCCGTCATCACGCCCCCGTTGACAAAACCCACGCTTCTTTCATCCATCACGCTGCCCTTTACCGCGTCCCGGGTATCGTCGCAAAATGCGCCGATTTTGCCGTCTATCTGCTTCAAGGCATTTTTATCGCACAAAGTAACGCCCCTTGCTGCCGTATCGGCTGCCCGCCAGGGCTCGCCGTAGACCAATTTTTCGCCAACGCCGTACCGTTCATCCAGCGCCCTTTGGAGTTTTTCCATCAAATCCGTATCCAAAAGGCCCATCAGGTCAAAGCGGAAGCCATCTATGTGGTACTGCTCTACCCAGTACAGGGCAGAGTCCAGGATATACCGGGCGCACATACTCCGCTCCGATGCCACATCGTTGCCGCAGCCGGAGCCGTTAGAAGCAGTGCCATCGGGATTTTGCCGGTAAAAATACCAGGGAGCGGTCTTAAACAGAGGGCTATCCAAAGAATAGGTGTGATTGTACACCACATCCATAATCACCCGGAAACCGTTTGCGTGCAAAGCGGCAATCATTTCCTTTAATTCCCGGATGCGTACATCTCCCCGGTAAGGATCTGTGGCATAACTGCCCTCCGGCACATTGTAGTTCACCGGGTCGTAGCCCCAGTTATATCCCTCGTCCGGGCAGGTCTCGTCTACAGAGCCGTAATCATACATAGGAAGAATTTGAATGTGGGTAACGCCCAACCGCTTCAAATAGTCAAGGCCCGTTGGAAAGCACCCCTCTTTGTGCAGGGTTGTGCCGCTTTTTGTAAATGCGGTGTATTTGCCCCGGTCCTTGGCATCGAAACCGCCGGATACATCCCAGGAAAAGTCCTTGATATGTAGTTCATAGATAATCTGCTCCGGCTGCTTTGGGGGCGGGCAATCCTTTTTCCAATTTTCCGGGTCTGTGCGGGAAAGATCCAGCGCCATACTCCGCAAGCCGTTAACCCCGCAGGCTACCCCATATGGGTCAGCCGTTTCATAGGTTTTTCCGTCCACACATACGGCATAATCATAGTACACCCCATCCAGGTTTTCCGGGGTTTCATAGGCCCAAAGGCCTTGGGCCTTTGCCGCCATCGGGTGGGTTCTCCAGACGGGTGTTCCGTTTCCTTCTCTATACAGGCGCAAGTCTACCTGTTCTGCCGTAGGCGCCCACAGTTGGAAAAGTGTTCCTTCCCGGGAGCAAAACGCCCCCAAAGGCGCATCTGTGTGATAGGCATTTTCAAATTCCGTACTGTCAAAAATGTGTTTCATATGCTCACCTGTTTTCTGTTTTCACCCCAAGTATACTCTATCTGCCGCCCGGTTTCCAGTATATTTTGTAAAAAATTGCACCCAACTGCTGTTGGGTGCAAAAAATTTACTTTTTAGGTTTGTAGCGCATTTCACTGACAGAATAAACCGTTACAAAAGCATCCGGGTCTACCTTGCGTACATGTTCCATAAGGCGCTTAAATTCCTGCTTGTCCACAATGGCAATCATTTCTGTACGGGGGGTGTGGTCGTAAGCGCCGATAATTTCATTGAGTGTTGCGCCGCTGTGCAGTTCTTTCAGAACAAACTCCACAATTTCATCCAGTTTGGGAGAAATCACGCAGACCCGGCGCTTGATATTGTTGTCAAAAATGAAGTGGTCTACGATGATGCCGCCAAAGTAGGTGCCTAAAAGGCTTAAAACCACCGTTTTACTGTCATAACACAGGGCAGAAGAAAGGGCCACCAGCATCCCGGAAAGGGACATAGCCTTTCCCAAGTCCATTCGCAGATACTTGTTCATAATCTTTGCCACAATATCCAACCCGCCGGAAGAAGCATTCCGGGGAAACAAAATGGCAAGGCCCACACCCACCACCAGAATGTAGCATACCACATCCAGGAAAGGGTCCTGGGTGATGGACTGGAAATTGGGGAATAAAAGCTCAAAAAGACCCATCACAAGGGGCATCAGGACGGAGCAGTAAACCGTCTTTACGCCGAACTCCGGGCCTACCAGCAAAAACCCGATAACGAGCAGGCCCACATTCATAATCAGCGTAATGGTGGAAACAGGCAGGGGGATAAAATTGCTCAGAACCATAGCAAGAGCCGCGCCGCTGCCCACAGACACATGGCTGGGCAGCATAAAGAAGAATACGGCGGCAGCTACGATGACTGTGCCAACCGTAATGATTGCAAATTCTTTGATCGTATTACGAACTTTCATTTTTCTTTCCTCACCAAATAAAGGGTATCAGGCGGTACTTCACCTTTTGCTTATAGGCTTCATAGCCGTCAAGTTCCCGGGAAAGCAGCTTTTCTTCGTCCAAAAGCCGCACCGTGATAATTGCCGGATAGAACGCCATTGGTATCATGGCATACCAGGAACCCAGCACCAGGGGCATCGCCAAAAACAGCAGCAAGGTGGTCGAATACATAGGATGGCGCACAATGCCATAAAGGCCCGTGTCTACCACCTTTTGCCCCTCTTCCACTTTGATGGTACGGCTAAGGTAGGTATTTTCCCGCATCACTTCTGCATAAAGGCCGTAGGCTGCCAAGAAAAGCACAGATGCTATGATGGTCACGGGCAAGGATACTTTTGACCAGCCAAAACGCCAGTCAAGACCTGCTACCACAAAGCTTCCTATGAACATCAGCCCGGAAAAGGCCAAAACACCCTTTTGCTTTGCCTGCTTTTCCTTAGCATCCAGTCGCTTTTCCAAGAAGGCCGGAGATTTAGATAGCATCACAAAGCCTGCAATCAGCATCGGGCCAAACAAAAGGCCTATGAGCCGCCAACCGCCAACATAAGAAAAACTGCCTGCAGGCAAGAAAAGCAATGTGCCTACCAGTGCAAGACCAAATAAATACTTCGTTATGGCTGAAAGAAATAGTTTCATTGTTTCTCTCCGTAATCCGCCTGGAGTTTCTCCAGTATTTCCTTATCTGCCGGGCAGAAAGCATAGTTGGGGATTTCCGAAGGAGAAAGCCACCGGATATCATTGTGCTCCAGCATTTTGGGGGTGCCTTCTGCGATTTTTGCATTGAAAAGAGTCAAATGGACCTGGATATCCGGGTACTGATGGACAACATCCATATATACATCCTCAACAGAGAGCAAAACATCCAGTTCTTCCCGGCATTCCCGGATAAGGGCCTGTTCTTTGGTTTCTCCCGGCTCTACCTTGCCGCCTACGAACTCCCAAAGAAGGGCTCTTGCTTTATTTGAAGGCCGCTGACAAGCCAGAAATGTATCTCCATTCCAAATCAGTGCCGCTACAACTTCTACCATAGAAAGCCCTCCTTTTGTCCTATTATAGAGTATCCACTTCAGCAAGTCAATGCAAAAACCGCCCGGGACTCCCGGGCGGTTTGCTATGTAATTTAGAATGCGCCCTGCTCCATCATGGCAGTGGCAACTTTCTTGAAGCCTGCCAGGTTGGCACCGGCTACCAGGTCGTAACCTAGGCCGTATTCTTCGGCAGCTTCCACGCTCATTGCGTGAATGACTTTCATAATGCCCTTCAACTTTTCGTCCACTTCTTCAGCAGTCCAAACCAGGCGCTCGGAGTTCTGGCTCATTTCCAGACCGGAAACAGCCACGCCGCCGGCGTTAACCGCCTTGGAAGGCGCAACGATCATATGAGGCTGCTTACGCAGGAAGTCCAGTGCATCGTTGGTGGTAGGCATATTGGCAACTTCGATGTAGTACTTTACACCGGAAGAGGCAATCTTTTCAGCAGATTCCATGCGGACATCGTTCTGGGTAGCGGCGGGCATATAGATATCTACATCCTTCACGCCCCAGCACTTCTGGCCGGGAACAAACTCCACGCCGTACTTATCTGCATAGGGCTTGCAATGCATAGGATCCTTGGCACGCATTTCCAGAATGAAGTCCAGTTTTTCACCGGTAACGCCATCGGGATCGTGGATATAGCCATCGGGGCCTGCAAAGTAAGTAACCTTTGCGCCCAATTCGGCAGCCTTCTTCATAATGCCCCAGCCCACGTTGCCGTAGCCGGAAATGGCGATGCGCTTACCCTCGATGGTGTCGTTTTCGTGCTTCAAAACTTCCTGCAGATAGTAAACTGCACCGTAGCCGGTGGCTTCGGGGCGGATCAAGCTGCCGCCGTAGGAAAATCCCTTGCCGGTGAGCACGCCGTTTTCCCAAACGCCTTTCAGACGGCGGTACTGGCCGAACAGGTAGCCGATTTCCCGGCCGCCCACACCCATATCGCCGGCGGGAACGTCGATATCCGGCCCAATGTAGCGGTACAGAGCGGTCATAAAGCTCTGGCAGAACCGCATCACTTCTGCATCGGACTTGCCCGCAGGGTCAAAGTCGGAGCCGCCCTTGCCGCCGCCCATAGGCAGGCCGGTAAGGCTGTTCTTGAAGGTCTGCTCAAAGCCCAGGAACTTGATAACACTGGGGTTTACATTGGACTGGAAGCGCAGGCCGCCCTTGTAGGGGCCGATAGCACCGTTGAACTGGCAACGGTAGCCAATGTTGGTATGCGTCTGGCCATTGTCGTCGGTCCAGACAACACGGAAGGTAAACATACGCTCAGGCTCTACCATTCTGGTCAACAGGTCAGCCTTTTCGTATTCAGGGTGCTTGTCGATCATAGGCGCAATGGAAGTAAACACTTCTTCCACAGTCTGCACAAACTCCGGCTCATCGCCGTGCTTTTTCTTAACATAGTCAATTACGCGCTCTACATAAGCATTCATTTTCTTTTCCTCCGTTTTCTTCATATTTGGTCAATTTTTCTCTCTTTACAAAGGGAAAATGATTGATATAATTGTACCATAGTGCATTTTTCTTGTCAATAATTGTCACTTTATCATGTTTGCCATATTTTCTATCAATGGAGGCCCTCTATATGGTAATTTTGGAAACAGAACGGCTTATTTTGCGGGAATATACCCCCGAAGACTTCTCCTCGCTCTATGAAATTCTCTCCAGCCCTGTCACGATGACCCACTATCCCAAGCCTTATGATGAAAAAGGCACCCACCGGTGGATTGACTGGAGTCTGGAAAATTACGAAAAATTGGGCTTCGGCTGGTGGGCGCTGGTAAGCAAGGAAACAGGGGCGCTTTTAGGGGATTGCGGCGTCACTTTGCAGCCTATCGACGGCAAATTGCTGCCGGAAATCGGCTACCACATCCACCACCCCTACTGGCGGCAAGGCTATGGCAAAGAGGCCGCCACCGCCGTAAGGGACTGGGCCTTTACCCATTTAGACTATGACACGCTTTACAGTTATATGACCGAAAGTAACACCGCCTCCTGGCGGCTGGCCGCAGCCATCGGTATGGAGCAAATCGGCGCCTATGAAGACGGCGGCTATGGTCTGACCCGGATCTATGCTATTACAAAAGAAAAGTGGGCATCACTTTGATGCCCACTTTTAGTTTTCTGCCAGTTTATCGGTATATCGCCTTGTAGAGGGCATAAAGCCGCCAAGACAAGCAAAACAGACCCGTAGCGTACAAAGGTACGTGAGGGTCTGTTTTGTGCAGTAAGTCAAAATGCCTTGCTTTTTGACGGTTGGCGGTTTTTGGCCCTCTACAAGACTTTATCGTATGCCCAGCGGAGGCCTACAGGGAGCATTACAATGCCCCGGTAGGAAAAGCCGGCTTTTTCCAGCACATGCTGCATCCGTTTGTTATCCGGGTGCGTATCGAGGCGCAGACTTTTTGCGCCTTTTTCTTTGCAGTACCGGCCTATGATGTCAAAGGCTTGCGTGGAAAGGCCCCGCCCCCGAAAGTCGGGGGCAAAAGCAATCCGGTGAACAACGCCATAGCGCCCCTCTTTTTGCCAAGTTCCTTCCAACTTGGGATAGGAGGGGTCCCCATCCAGACTGATATACTGATAGCCTGCAACTGCATCCTTCTGCAAAAGCAAAAAGCCACAACCTTTTTGGATATCTTCTGCAATTACAGTAGGGTCAGGGAAGTTATCCGCCCACTGGGTAAAGCCCTGCTGCCGCTGAAATTCTCTGCCGCTGCGCAGAATTTCCACACACAGTTCCAGGTCTTCTGTTTTCGCTTGGCGCAAAGTAAGCATTACGAAACCTTTCTTGCCACAGAGGGCACTTTCGAAATCACAATCGCTCCTACGGCAGTAATTGCCATTTCCGGGAGCATATACATGCCGTTATAAACAACACTATACACAAAACCCAAGCCTTCCGGGCTGAGGGAGTTTACCAGTTGCGCGCCCCAGGCAGGGAAACCATCCTGGGTAAAGAACCATTCTGCATACCCGGCAAACAGAATATAGCCGGATAGGATGTGGCACAGATACCGGGCAAAAAGGGCCACCACTGCGCCAAGGCAGAGCGCTGCGCCCCGGGATTGCAATTTATCCCGGAAAATGCCGCCCAAACCCAGGCAGGTAAAAGCCGCCACATAGTCTGCCGCGCACATAATAAAGGCATTCAAAAGCATGGTGCCTTCTCCAAAATACCCGGGCTGAAATGCCGCTGTAACCGTTCTTGCACCCAAGGCCATTTGCAGGAGACTGTAGCAAAAACCGCTAAACAGGCCCCACTTCACTCCGTGCCGGTACGAAATCAGCACAACAGGGAGCATACTGCAAAGGGTAATTTGTCCGCCAAAAGGCAGTTCCGGAATGAACATTTTGGACACCAGTTCCAGCACCACTGCCATCGCCATTAACATAGCGCTTTCCGTCAATTTTCTTGTTTTTGTTGTCATAAAGACACCTCCTAATAAAAATACCGCATTGCAAGTCCGTCTTGGTGCAATGCGATAGGAAGGTATCCATTTATGCATCTTTCCCTACGACGGTATTGACCGTATCAGGTTCGCGGGTCTGGACCAGGCGGTCCACTCTCAGCCGGGCATTTCCGGCTCCCCGAAGACTTATTTGTTTTGCGGTTATGTTTATTATACCCCATAATGGTATATTGTCAAGAAAAACCGGGAATTTTCTTGCATTTAGAAACATACTATGGTATATTTTAGTGTTGGAAAATATGTTATAACTTGAAGGAGCGATCTCTATGATTTCGCAGGAACACATTCGTAATATTGCTATCATCGCCCACGTCGATCACGGCAAAACCACCCTGGTTGACGAAATGCTGAAGCAAGGCGGTATCTACCGGGAAAACCAGGCCACCCAGGACCGGGTGATGGACTCCGGTGACCTGGAGCGGGAACGGGGCATTACCATTCTGGCAAAGAACACCGCCGTCCGGTATAAAGATTATAAGATCAACATCGTCGATACCCCCGGCCACGCCGACTTTGGCGGCGAAGTGGAGCGCATCCTCAAGATGGTTAACGGCGTTATTCTGCTGGTTGATGCCGCAGAAGGCCCTATGCCCCAAACCCGTTTTGTTTTGCAGAAGGCTTTGGAACTGGGTCATAAAGTTATTGTGGCAGTGAATAAGGTGGATAAGCCCGATGCCCGTATTCACGAGGTAATGGACGAAGTTCTGGAACTTCTTTTAGACTTGAACGCCACCGACGATCAGTTCAATTCTCCCACCATCTTCTGCTCCGGCCGGCAGGGCACCGCCTCCTACGGCCCCGATGAAGCAGGTGTAAATTTAGAGCCCCTCTTTGAAACCATTGTCCGCTATATCGACGCACCCCAGGGAGACAAGGATGCCCCCCTGCAACTTCTGGTTTCTTCCATTGACTACAATGAATATGTGGGCAGAATTGCGGTTGGCCGCGTAGAGCGGGGTACTATCAAGGTAAACCAGGAAGTTATGATTTGCGACTACCACAACCCGGATGTGAAGCAAAAGGGCAAAGTGGTTGCCCTCTATGAATACGATGGTCTGGGCAAAACCGCTATTCAGGAAGCCTCCGCAGGTCATATTGTGGCCCTTTCCGGTATGGCAGATATCACCATTGGCCGTACCCTTTGCACGCCCGACTGCATCGAGCCTCTGCCTTTCGTAAAGATTTCCGACCCCACCATTGAAATGACCTTTGCGGTCAACGACTCTCCCTTTGCCGGCAGAGAAGGCAAGTTTGTCACTTCGAGAAACCTGCGTGACCGGCTGGAAAAGGAACTGCTCAAGGATGTTTCCCTGCATGTTACAGAGCAGGGAACAGACGCGTTCAATGTGGCCGGTCGCGGTGAAATGCACCTTTCCATTCTGATGGAAACCATGCGCCGGGAAGGGTACGAATTCTCCGTATCCACCCCCCGTGTGCTGACCAAGGAAATTGACGGCAAACTCTGCGAGCCCATCGAGCGGATGGTGGCAGATGTGCCGGAAGAAAGCATGGGCTCTGTGATTGAGAAAATGGGCCGTCGGAAGGGTGACCTTCTTTCTATGGCACCTATGGGAGGTCGCTACCGTCTGGAATTTTTAGTTCCCTCCCGGGGCCTTTTCGGCTACCGGAACGAGTTCCTCACCGACACCCGGGGCGAAGGCATTATGTCTTCCGTTTTGGAAACCTATGCCCCTATGAAGGGAGAAATCGAGCGGCGGCTCACCGGCAGTTTGATTGCTTTCGAGTCCGGCGAAGCCTGCACCTACGGTCTTTTCAATGCCCAGGAACGGGGCGCTCTGTTTATTGGTGCCGGCACTCCGGTTTATGCCGGTATGGTTGTTGGCATCTGCAGCAGGAACGAAGATATGACCGTTAACGTCTGCAAAAAGAAGCAGCTGACCAATATGCGTGCTTCCGGCTCCGACGAAGCCCTCCGGCTTGTAAGCCCCAAGGTCTTCTCATTGGAGCAGTGCCTGGAATTTTTGGCCGACGACGAACTGCTGGAATGCACCCCCAAAACCCTGCGTATCCGCAAACGGGAACTGGATCACGGCCTGCGTATGCGGGAACTGATGAAAAAACGAAATCAAGAATAATTTATAAAGGAGAACCGATATGCATCTGGATCATAATCACATCGGCGATCACCACGCCCACGACCATAGCCACACCCACACCCATGAACATACCCACGGCGGTGTGACTCATACCCACGAGCATGCCCACTCCCATGAGCATGACCATACCCATCCTCACGAGCACGACCACCTCCACGAGGCCGGTCACGAGCATCACCACAGTCACGATTGCAGTGGCAACTGCAGCGGCTGCGCCTCCACCTGCAGCCACACCCCTATGGAAGAACTGACTGCCCTTATGAAGTATATGGCAAATCACAATGCCGCCCACGCCCGGGAACTGGCAGAACTGGCCGTACAACTGGATAAGGCAGGCAATCACCCCGCTTACGAGCAAGTAATGGCCGCCGTTTCCGATTTTGAAAAGGGCAACCTGAGGCTGACTGCTGTGTTGGCAAGCCTCAATGTATAAGGAGTAGTCTATGTGCCTTTCTACTGTATATAAAAACGCAAAAGCAGACGATAACATTGTGATGCGTAATGTGATGTCCATCACCTGCGAGGAAGACACCGTCATCCTCACCGACCTGATGGAGCGCACCGTCGCCATCCAGGGCAAACTCCTGTCTGCCAATCTGGTGGACGGATTTGTCATTGTGCAGGAAGCATAAAAACATCCCCAAAGGCAATCGCCTTTGGGGATGTTTTTTAGTTGTAGGGCTTGTAATCTTTATATAGAGAATACAGCTGCAGGGTGTCTTTATAACGGCCGTAGTAACTTTCGCCGCCCAGCACACCGATAAACAGATACCCGCCGTCTTTGGGGAATGCGGAAATCAGACAGTTGCCGGCTTTGTCGGTAGTTCCGGTTTTCAGACCCACCGCATCGGCACAGTAATACTTGCTGTCCTTATGGAGCAGTTCGTTGGTATTGCTCCAGGTAATGGTCTGCCCGCTCTCGTAAGTGACAAACTCCGTAGCCTTTGCCACATATTTACGGATAACGGGATTTTCCATCGCCAGCACAGATACCGTAACCAAATCGTTCAGGCAGGTGTAATGGTCTTCTCCGTCAATGCCGTCGGGATTTTCATAGTGAGTGCCTGAAAGGCCCATTTCCATCGCCCGGTGGTTCATATATTCCATAAACCGCCGTAATGCGCCCTTTGCAGACAATTTGGGATTGTTTGCCAGTTCCCGTCCTGCGGCCACAGCCAGCGTATAGGCGGTATCGTTGCCGCTTTGAAGAAGCAAGCCTTCCACCAGCATATCCACCCGCAATTTCTGGCCTTTGCTGATATAAGCCACAGAGGAATTGGGGGCGATCAGACTCACTTCCTCGCCTACGGTAATAACCTGGTCCGCTTTCAGCACTTCCAGGGCCACAAGGGCCGTCAGCATTTTGGTAAGGCTGGCAGGGGCAATCCGGGTATCTTCTCCCCCGGAAGTATAATACATGGTTTCTGTGCCGGAGTTATAAACAAATACATAGGGCGACTCCAATACGCCCTCTTCCGGCTTCGGCAGAGGCGCCGTTGTGGGCGGTATGGTTGTAACCGGTGGGGTTTGCACCGGTGTTTGCGTAATCGTTGGGGTAGGTTCCAGTGCATCATGTGTTCCTGCCGGAGGCGGGAAAAACACGACCAGCGCCACCAATGCAAAAATCGCCAACATTATGGGAAATAAGTATCTTTTATTCATAACTTCTCCCTGTTTCGTCAATATCTCCGTTAGTATAGCATAGTCTTTCTTAAAAAGAAAGTGTTTCTTTTTTGGAGCGACTGTGGTATAGTATAGAAAAACCAAGGAGGTAGACTATGGACTGCTTATTTTGTAAGATCGCAAATGGGGACATCCCCAGCACAAAGGTATACGAAGACGATCAAATTCTGGCCTTCCGGGATATTGCTCCCCAAGCCCCTACCCACATTCTGGTCATTCCCAAAGCCCACATTCCCAGTGTGGATGGCATCACGGAAGAAAACAGCGCTGTGGTCTCCCACATTTTTTCTGTGATTCCCAAAATTGCCGCATCCGAAAACCTCACCGGTGGCTACCGGGTGGTTTCCAACTGCGGCCCGGATGCCGGCCAGACAGTTTTTCACCTGCACTTCCACATCTTGGGCGGCAAGCCCCTCTCTATCGAAATGGCATAAGAAAAAGCCTACCCGCCGGGTAGGCTTTTTTATTGACTTAAAGGTCAGTGACAATGGTGATGATGATGGGTATGGGTTGCCGGCTGGCAACAGGTGTCCTCACAGTGCTCGCCGGGGCTTTCCAGCTCCACAGTGGAGTGCGTAATGCCGTGTTCGTGCAGTTCTTCTTTGATGGCCCGCTTCGCAGGGCCGTACTCTCCGGTTACCACCGCGTGTAGGGTCGCGCTGTGGCGGTAGCCGTCCGTACTCCAAATGTGCAAATGGTGGATACTTTCCACCCCGGGAAGTTCCTCCAAATGGTGGATAATTTCCTCCGGGTCGATGCCTTCCGGTGTTTTCTCCAGGAACACATCCCCCACAGCCTTCAAGTTTTTAAGGGCGTGGAAACCGATGAACACTGCCAAGGCAAGGCTGAGGGCCGGATCCAAAAACCACCAGTCCGTAAAGCGCATCACAACGGCGCCAATGAGCACAATAGCCCAGCCCAGCACATCTTCCAGCATATGCAGGTTGACCGCCTTTTCATTCAGCGACTCGCCACCGTGGGTAAACCAGGCCGCCGCCAGATTCATGGCCGCGCCCAGCACCGCCATGAGGATCATGCCATCGGAATGCAGCTGCACAGGATGCACAATGCGCATCACCGCGTTATACACCACCACGCAGGAGCCAAAGAGAAGGATCAGATTGGTAATGGCCGCGCCCAGAACACTGTAGCGGCTGTAGCCGTAGGAGTGAGACGCATCGGGCTTTTGCTGGCTCTTGCGCTCCAAAAAGAAGGACACGCCGATGCTGATGGCATCGCCGAAATCGTGGAGCGCGTCGGAAATGATGGCCACGCTGCCGGTAACAATACCGCCCAGCAACTCGAAAATCGAAAAGCCAAGGTTCAACAAAAAAGCAATGAGAATATTGCGCTGTGTCTTCATAGTCGATCCCTCCGGTTGACATGGCATCCATTTTATCGTATAATACATCTGATACGATACACCTTGTACGATTATTCTATGAATTTCCATCGCAAAATGCAACAGGCAATCTGCAAGATGTGTCAGATAACAGACAAACCGGCAATTTTGTACAGGAGGCATTATGGACAGACGGCAGAGAAAATCCCGGAAAGCTATTTTCGACGCATTCACTATTCTGCTGCGCGCAAAGCGCTATGAGCAGATCACCGTGCAGGACATCATTGATGCCGCGGACATCAGCCGCAGCACCTTTTATGCCCATTTTGAAACCAAGGATATGCTGCTCAAGGCCATGTGCAGCGACATTTTTGACCATATCTTCGCAGGCGACCTGTGCGATTATCACGATCACGGCGCCCAGTTGCAAGCACGGCTGGCCCACATTCTG
>RHMF01000091.1_pt1 | contig 33296 bp, 47 predicted proteins | sample 5365151 | NCBI WGS metagenome assembly RHMF01 (sample SAMN10266501, study PRJNA497801) | feces metagenome | isolation source: feces | host: Bos taurus | place: China: Prairie of Fairy Mountain | collected 2017-08-14 | reverse complement strand
AAGGAACTCTTAAAAGAGAAAGAAGAGTATATCCAAAAACTAGAGAAAGAAAATAGAGAACTCAGAAAAGAAAATGAGTCTCTTAAAGCTGAAAATAAAAGATTTTCTGATCTACGAGATACGTTAGAATAATATTTATTTTTTATTATAGCTATTATGAAATATATAAAAAATGTAATGTGCTGAGATTACTCTGAAATTGGTGATTTTATGAAAAATATGGTCGATTATAAATTGATAGAAATAAGTAAAGAGGGTAATCGACATGTTGTACGATTACAAAGAGAAGTTGAAGATGATGAACTCGAAGAAGCTAAAAAACAAGATGAAGAGTTCAGAAAATTATGGAAGGAAAAATTAAAGGAAGATAAATGACTACATTGTATAAATTAGATATGTATAAATTAGATATGTATAAATAACCTTGAATTTATTTATTAGATTTGTTATATCTTAGTTAATTTTTATATCCTAATCCGGCAAGAATGGAGAATAAAGAAGAAAAAAAACCTAACGTAGCTAAAATGATTCTTATTTGATTTGTCTGATTTGTATTTCTTTTAATAATATTCTGATCTCTATCAGATAGCTGAAAAGAAAATACTGAGATCCAAACAACTGAAGATTCTTCAATTCCTAGAGAATATATAAACGCATTGAATAAAGCTAAAATATATGCTGAAATGAATTTATCAAAGAAATGGATCTATAAACAATTAACATCAGAAAATTGAGAATGATTTACTGAAGAAGCTTCACAATACGCTATTGATAATCTAGAGCGAGATTATAAAACAAATGCTCTAAATAAAGCTAAGGTATATCAAGAAATGAATATGTCTAAAAATAAGATTTTCACTCAGTTAACATCGGAAGCTTGAGAACAATTCACCGAAGAAGAAGCTCAATATGCAATAGATAACATTGAATAACAAAAAAAGAGGATTGCTCCTCTTTTTTTTATATTCCTATTCCGGCAAGAATTGGAAACTATTTAAGATTATGCTTATTTCTAAGGAAATTCGCAAGCTCACTATACTTTCTCTGTTCTTCTTCTCCCGCAAATTTCCAAGCATAAGATAATAAATCAATAACAGCTTGATAAGATTTTTTAGATTGATCATCAATCTTTTCTCTAGATCATGGTGTATTCCTTAAAGCTGTAGCTAATGAACTACTCATTAACTGCTCTTCAGAATTAAGGTCTCACCATGTGCTTGATAACACTCAAATGGTAGCATTAACAGCTTTTAATCTTTGTATCTTGTTTTTCTCCTCCTCTACTGAAGACTTCAAACAAGAAACCGGTACAACGATATAGAATCAAGCATAAACTCACTTATTAACATATTTATTAATATCTTTAATATAATATTCGTTAGTGAAGATATAATAGTTATCATGCACTCCTTCATTAGCTTCTCATTCTTTAAGCTTTAATCATGAAGTAGCATTAACAAATTTAGGAGCTTTAATATTAGTTCTATGACCAGTTCCTTGAGGATAACTATCTTTATAAACTAATCAAGCATATCTATCAGTATTCCAATTTAATCTATATGTAAATCCAACTAGATGTCATTTTTTAAGAGCTTCTTGAATTCTTTGATCTCCTCGAGATAATCTAAATGTAGCAATATTTTCTTTTCAGAATCTTTTAGCTCCGATTTCATTCCACCATTTCCTTACAGCATTGATAGCATCGGGAGAACTCCACCCTTGACCTATCTTGTATCAGAATTGAGTACAATAATTAACTATTTCTACTCAGATTTTATCTTGCTCTTTATTATCTAGATCTAATCAAAATAATCTAATAATCTGATTCCATGAACCAATGATAGTACATGCTGAATGTGTTTCTTCGTTTAGATTCTGATTAGTTTTTGGTCGAATATTATGATCTATAGTAGGTATTGTAAATTCAGTATCATCTCAGAAAGCATATTCATCTCAATAATCCCAAGCTAGATCATTTCTGTTTTCTTCCATGTTTTATCATTAAAAAAATAAAACTGATTATTTTAGCATTAGAAATAGTAGTACAATTAATATCAATAATATTATTTTAGCTCGTTTCATTATTCGTATGGAATAATTAAAGGCTTTAATATTTTATTCTTCTTTATTTTCATTTTGTTCATTATCAGAACTATCATTATTATCAATTTGTCATGCGTTTTGATTTATCAATCATTTGAATAATCATGAAAGTTTTCATATTAGCATTTTGAATGCGTCAATTTCTGGTAATTTTTCCTTAGTATTAATTGAATAAATGTGTCAAATTACTGAATATGCTTCAGAAAATACTATTATTCAAAGAATTGCTGTAATTAATTTATCTACTGGGAATCATGTTCGCTTCAATGCTCATGCAACAATGAAAGGAAGTAGTCGCCTTGTGCATTTCTTTACTAATCAAAGTCGCATTGTTCTGCTTTCTACCTTTTCTCATAAGAAATATGCACTTGCTATTCAGAATCACCAATCAACCAAAAGCATTACGCTCATTATTATGAATCAATCATGAACTATTCAGAAATAATCAAGAATTCAAGCAACTCAAATTCATCATAGTAATCATGTGAATAATCATTCAGTTTCAGTCATTTATTGATCATTATTTTCTAAAGCTTTTTTCATTTTCTCATAGTTGCATAATACTTCAAATAAGCACTTTCTGCAACTTTCTATTTGCAATCATTTCTCACATATTCTTAGGTGTTTATATTCGTATTCGTTTTTAGTTTCCATTTTTTAGTATAAAGCAATTATTTTATCTAAAAATTCTTTTGAAAACTGGTTCGTGTGTTGGTTTGATATATCAAAATTGAAATCATTCATATTCAATCTTAGCGGTGTATGTGCAACAAGCGGGAATTCTCTATAATTTCTATTGCTTTCATATCAATATCTTTCTTTATCAGTTCAAGCTCGTATTACTGTTGCTTGCTTTCAGAAAGCTTTGCTTGCATGATGTAAACAACTATCACATCATAATACTGGGTATCTTGCACAAAGTGAAACAACGAATCTTAAATCTTCGGTATCAAGAATATGACATCAAGCTATTTCTGGTTGTCATTTCCTTATTACTTCATAAAGTTCATACCCTTTCTTTATAAGTTGATTTGCAATATATTGTGCGTCTTTTACATAAAGACTTCTATAAGATTTATCTGCTCAAATTGAATCATTCACAACACTTCAAAAAGGTTGAAACAATATTATCTTATCTTGATTTCATGGAAGTTTATTCAGAATTTTTTCATGTTCTGCAAGATACAATATAGGTTCTGCAACCTTATCAAGTCAAAGTATTCTGCTTGCTGTTTTCAACCAGTTTTCCGCTTCATTGAAGAACTTAGGGTCTGTATATGGTTCAAGCTCTATATAGTCGTTTCCTTTTATCACATCTTCAAATAATCTTCTATCATCTAATCAATGAACTTCTACATAGGGGTTTCACCAAAATACAAGCGGTCGGGAAGTAATTACTTTTACTTCTCTTTTTTTTGCAACTTCTGTAATTACTCAACTCATTGCAATTACTCTACCTAGTCCTCAATCTATACGAATTACTAAAGGAAGTAATTCTGGTTTCTTCTCTTGTTTCTTTTCCATTTTTCTTGCCTTAGAATATAAATGGTATCTTGTTTATACTCATGATTATTGATTTCTCCAAATACAAACTTGAAATTCTGCTTTTTATCTTGTTTTTCTATTCTCTTATATTCTGCAATCTTTCTAAGTCAAGAGTGCTTTTTATAGAAAGCAATGATGAAGCAAGTTCATATTTCGGACGAAAACCTTGAGAAAATACAATGTTGTATTATAAATTCACAGAAAATGCTAATGATTATTCTTGAAATTGAAGAAATTGAACAAGTTATGAAACAACTTTTTCAGAAGAAAATGGTGCATATTTCTGAACCGCACTTTCAAGAATTCAAGTTCCTAGTATGAATTTCTGAACTCAATACACAGTTAGTGTTTGGTTCAAGATACCTAATACATTAACTTGAAATCAAGAATTTGATATTTTATACGCTTGGACGGCTTCATATAGGAATATATTGTATTGAATAAAGCCTTGATGATTGCGTGCATGGTTGTGAAATTGATGAACAAGTCAATCACAGTTTGATATTACAAAACACATTTCAACTTGACGAAATAATATAATACTAGTTAGGAATTGAACAAATCAAAAGGTATATCTTAATAAAGAATTAATTTGAGAGAATAATGCTTCATACAACCCAGCACTTCCTTGAAATAATACTTATGTATTCCCTCATGCAAGCAATTCAACTTCTGAATATAGTGGTTTGTGATATATGAAAGAATATATATTGGAAAATGCAATATGGACTAGTGATGATGTTGCAAACTATTTTGATAAGACAAAGAGAAAGTTCTGAGATAAATTGAATGACTTTCAACAAGTTGAATATGTATGATTAAGTTGATCACAACGAATTGAATGATTAAGATTCCCAGTTGATTTCAAGTTTACTATCAACGCACAATTTGATACAACAACACAATATTACAATGTATATGATACAACACAAGAAAAACCAATGCTTCGGGTATATACAAATGGAAAATTTGAACTTAATATTGATACACAAACAAGTGCATGAGTAATTGATAGTAGTAAGTTTATAAATGTTGTTTCCGACGCAACTTGAACAAACAATATATTGACTATTGATTGAACACAAGTTGCACAATCAACTAAAATCACAAGTATTACTAAAGATACAACATTATTGCATAGAGGTTCAAGTGATTGATTCAAATGAAAAATATCATCAATAGTAATTGAAAATTGAACAACAAAGATTCGTGAATTAATACCATGCTACCGCAAAAGTGATAATGTGATTTGATTGTTTGATAAAGAAAATAATATATTCTATACGAATGCTTGAAGTTGAACATTCACTAAGTGATGAGATATTAATTAATAAAGAAAAGCACCTTTGAAAGGGTGCTTTCTTTGTTTTTTACACATTCTGACCAGCAATGAATCATGTTGAAGTTGAACTTGTGAAGAATTGTTTTGAAATTCTATCTCGCATTCAAACAACATCATCACTTTTCCTTTTACATGGAATGAAATCTCTCAATAAGTTGTCGGAAGTTCAACCGTATATTTTCAAGAAGTGAATCTTTTCTGAACTTGGTGAATTCATTGGAAGTCATTCAGCAAAGAATATAAGATTATCATTTCATAAATTTCAAGCATATCAAACCGAAAAATTATAACTTCATGCAATGATCAATGTTCAACCGTTGTTTCAATTATATGTAATATCAAAGCTATATTTTGTATTGGTTGAAAGATTAGGGTTTAATTTTCAAATTAATGTTGAACTTCATACATTCCAATAACTACTTGAAGAACTTGTATATTCAAAAGAATTCCAACGTCAATTTGTATTTGTTCAATAGAAATAGTTTGATGAAGATTTGAATGAAGTCGGTGTCATATCAAATACAAGTTTCACATAATTGTAATCACTTGGAACAAATAATGTATTCAAACATTGTCTATTATCACTTTGTATATATTCAACTTCTTGATAAATAGGCGGTATTCTGAAATATGAACTTGCTTCATCATTGCTTTCTATAATAAGCATTGCATTTGCATTGTTTTCTAAGGTTTCCATTGCGTCATCATCTTCGCTCAAAGTCGTCCATGAATCATATCATAAATCTCATGTATAGAAGTATATTGGTTCAAGCAAATCATCTGCTTCAATACTATTTACTTTATTTGCTCATGCTGTGCTTCATACACAAGTTGCAAGGAATGTTTCATTTTCAAGAACATAATCAAAGAAATCTTGTTGTGAAATAGCTCATAAAGCTGTTGAATCAACAATTAATGCATTCATGATTGTTGTGTTGTCTTTCACTAATACCATACTTGTATGACTTCAAGCAATGTATCACAAGCAAGTTGAATCAGAAATCAAAGCATTCACAATTGTTGTATATGAAAGAACATCAGAAAGTAATTCAGTATCATTTGCAATTATTCTTAATGCTTCCGTGCTTCATGCAACCGCTTCAATTCAACTTTCACTTGAAAGCAATCTCAACAAATATTCTTCATCTTGTGTTGCAATGAATCTTGCAAGGTCAAGGTCTGTTGATACCATATAAACAAGCTTTCGTCAATCTGTTCAAGCTGTTCAAGCTGTTCAATCAGTTCAACCATATCAACAACCTCAACATCATCAAGCTCAACCATTTACACAAATTGTTTCTGGTGTTCCGTGCATATATGCATAAATAACTTGTCATCAATTAGCACCATTTCAACCATTTCATCATGTTCAACATTGACTATTTGTTGAAGCACCTCAACCGTTCCCTCAACTTCAACCGCAAGCTCTAATGCAACCAGTTCAACAAGCACAACGAACATTCATAATCAATCAATAAATATTCGTCAAAGCATTTCATCAAGCTCAACCGCATGCTCATGCTCATCTTCACCGTCAACCACTTCAACCATTTCATCAACAAATTACTCAACAATTTCAGTTTCAACCGTGTCATCATCTGCAATAATAACCTCAACAAGAACTTGTATATCAAGTTGTTCATCATAATCATCAATTTCAACCTATATATCAACAACCTCAAGTTCAACCTTTTCATCAATAAGTAGGTGAAGTTCAAGTTCATCATTGTCAACCAGTTCCTCAACATCACCATAATCAAGAATTTCCTCAACATCAACCATTTGCTCCTCAATAAGTCCATAATGCTGGGGTTCATCAACCGCTTCAACCAACTCATCAATTTCAACCGTTTCAAAATCTTCAAGCTCAACCTCAACCTCAACCTCATCATCAAAGACAATCACCTCATGAAAGAACATGGTATCATTCTCAATGTCATCAAGCTCAACCGTTTTCTCAATCTCATTGACAACCTGGTGCTCATTCGTTCCGACAATTACAACAATATGAATAATTATCTCAACCTTTTCATCAAGCTCAACCGCAACTTCAAGAAGCACAACATCATTGACAACCTTGCACCCTTCAAGTTCAAGTTGCTTCCGTTGTTCGTCATCAAACCATTCAAAGTCATCAACATCAGAAAGTTCAAGGAACAATGCAATTATTATCAGAATTATCACCACTTGCACAACAATTCTTTCAGAAACAAATCTGCTTTCAACAAGCACAAGTTTTCTTGTATCATGCTCTTGTATCAATTACTCCATTATTTATGTAATGATCATATACTTTGATTTGAGGAACTCATTCACCCTCAAAACGAATACAAGCACCCTCACAAATAGTCAAGTTTCTGAAATTATAAACTTTATTTGCTTCTCGGAAATGATTTCAAGCTTCAACAACACAATCTCAATCACTAGCATTTCAGAATCAACCATTTGTGAAATGTGAATCATTCAAACATCAAACTTTTGCTATTCGGTTGTTGCAACATCAATCAATGCAATTCTTAATTGTTGTAATATGTTCGCTCATTTGTGCAATTGCTTCTGCATTATTTACACATCAAGTTGTAATACTTTCCCGTAATTCTTTTGAAAAATATAATGAAAGAAAATCACCAGTTGAAAAAGTCTGGGGTGTATTTCCTTGTGCTTTTGTCTGGTCATTCATTATACACACTGCAAATCATCTTGAAACAGTGAAAGAATCAGAATTTTTTGCTGTGATTTTTATGATTTCTCTTTTCGTGCAAATTTCTCATTCATAATGTTCTAAACAAGCAACCATATTATTCTCCCGCAAGATTCATTCTCATGAAGTAATATTAATAGTAGTAGCACTTGAAGAAACATTTGAAGTCAATTCACTCCTAAGATTATTCTTATTTGCTAACATTTATATTATAGGTTTTGAAGTAAAGCAATATCTTCTTCAATATTATCAATTCTATCATCTAAATCATCGCACCTTGCATTGCAATCAACAATTCATTGTGCATTAATATCAATTCATTCTTGAACATCTTCAAGTGTTCATGCGGTCATTGTCAATGCAACCGTGCTTCATGCTTCAAAGTTATGTGCAACTTGAGCTATAGATTTTGGATTAGCAGTATCATCTCCAACACAAGGCTCAACAGCTCTAACAACAGTAAGAGTATTACCATTTTTAGCAGTCACTTTAACGATTTCTCTAGCTTCAGCTACTCCGTTTAATTGTTGCTCGATTGTGAGTAAATATGGAAATGATGAAGGAAAAATCCCTCAATCATTTACCATTATACTATGAGAACTTGCACTTATTGCACTTGTAAGATAAGAACTGATATTATTTCAAGTCTTGTATCAAACATAAGTCATTTTTGAATTACTCGTAAGTTATAAAATTATTCGATAACATTCCATAAAGTATCTGATCTATCAATAGTTAATATACATTGATCCGGTTTATATGAAATTTTATTAACTACCTTATTATCAAGAACTATTCAAGCATTTAATACTGATACTGTGTCTCAAGGCTGAATGTCTTCAAATGGAGTTTTAGTATTTAATGTAATACTCATTTCTTCTTTAGGATTCTTATTGTCTTCAATATATTGATTTCAATATTGATCCATTGTTGCTGTAGAATTTAAGCTTGAGTTCATTTCGTATTTATCCTTCCTTCAATATGTTGCTATACTTGTTGAATCTGTATAAGTACCAACAGCTCAATTTCTTGCTAACGTATAATTATTAACTACTGATTCTATCGTGTCAGTTATGGTCATTTTCTCAACATCATAATGCAAGTGGAGGAAATGATTCCTTCATGTCTTAAAGAAGCTTAATTTTCATTCTCAGTCAATAAAGAACTTGCTTCAGCTTCATTCTGAAACGCTTTTAATAATTTCAAAACAAGATTGATAACTCCAACTATAATTTTGAGTAGTTGAATCGCTTGTATCGATAGTTCATTGAGTAATACATCAATAATGAGACTGAAAAGCTGTTAATACATCTTTTACCATATCGCTCGGAGTTTTTGTATAACTTCAATTAGCGAACAAAATAGAATTTAATAATGATCATACTCCTAAACATACGAATGTTGTATATTCACTAGAAGCGTCTACTTGTCTGATAATTTGCGAAATAAATCAGAAATAAATCTGTTTACCTCCCTTGTGATATTCATCGAAAAGAACAACTTTTACATATTTTCCGTATCGGTCATGAGGATCATCTATCTTATAAGATGTCTGAATGCTTAATTGTCAGCACCCTCAATCAATATTAGAAGTAAAAGCTACTTCATTAATAATGACTTTTTCATCAATGGTTGCGTTATAACTTCAGTCTAAGTTATACGTCTTAATCTGATACTTTTTCATTATAAGTATTGTAAATAATAAGATAAAGTTCATGTAAAGGTTCAACTATTTGTAATTGAATAGATATTCTCTCAATATTCTAGCGGTACAAATGGTCAAGAATAAGCTACTTCGCTTCAGTTAACTAAAACTTGCTTAGTTTCTCAATTAAAGATTATAATATCTCACTCAGTAAGAGTAGTGTTTATTTCAATAACGTATCAATTTAGCTCATATCTCATTCAAGCACTCGTTCATGAATCCATTGTCAAATATAATGAAGGATAAGCTCAAGTCCTTCAATCGTATTGAACAGCACTTTGATAACTTCAAGTCTGAGACATTATACTTGTCATAGTCTGAGTGTTTGAATGTGCGTGTGGATTAATACAAGTGAAAGTTAATTCAACTTCTCCTAAAAATGTAATATTCCGACCTTTTCTATTAAATTTTAATGCTGTTCTTGTAGCGTTTCGCTCTCTTACTTTACCATTAATAGATATTCTTAGTCTTCATTCAGTTTCATCGGTTCTATATTTTATCTCATCAACTAGATCATTAAGAGCTTCTTCAGTTAAAGCACTTAAAGATAGTAGAAGTTTTATAGTTTTAGTTCTATAATATTTTCACAATACACCTCATCAATCTTGAAGAGGTGTTTTATATGTTGAGAAATCTATATTTCAAATATCATCATGATTACTCTCTTTAATTCTGATAGATATTCAGTCATTCAAGCTCCAGTCGTTAAAAGAAAAACTATCGCTTGAAACTGATTCAATGACTTTAGGAGCAGTTCATAATAATTGTGTATTTATAGTTCTATTCATTCTGATTTAATATTATGAAATAATTCAATAATTTTTCTCAAGCTTTGTTTGCCTTATGATCTCATCAGCAAGTTTTCATATATCAGCTTCCTCTCTAATTGTTATTCAACTCATATTAACTGTGACTCAATTATTGTTATTCACTATTTTATCGTTAGGGATAATAGTTCAATTAGATCTAGGTACAAAAACTTCCGGTCATTGTTCACCAACAACAATAGGAACGTTTCAAGTCACACTTCAACCTTCAGCGTATCATGCCAATTTTTTAACTGAATTAATTTGTTTATTAGCCCGACTTTTAGCACTATCTACTACTCATGAAACAGTAGAAGAAATATTAGCTCAAAGATTAGAAAGCATTTCTCTTAAGCTTTTTAACCAACTAACTAAAGTTTGAACTTTAGGAATAACGTTATTAGCTAATTCCATACCTCGATTTCAAAACTTAGCGAGTAATTCTCAAGTCACTTCGCTTAATCATTGAGATATCTCCTTCCATGTTTCAATTGGGTGTAATACTGAATGAAGAGTATCAATAAATTCATCTTTAAGATATCCTCAAAGAGTTCTATGTTCAGCTTCAGCTAATTCGATTTTATCAGTTAATTCTTTAACCTTAGCTTGATAAAGATTAGTCTCAATTAATCATGCTTCATATTCAGCATGTAGATCCTCTAATTGTTTTTTATAATCAGCAACTTTTTCATCGCTTGTTTTCAATTTACTATCAAGAAGTTGTAATCATGCGATAACAGCTCAAATAGCAACAACCCGTCAAGCCGGTCAACTAAGTAATGCTATAACTGTTGTTAACATTGGAGCTAAAGTAGTTAATGCGGTCATTAAAGCTCCTATAGCAGTCACTCACAATAAAATATTTGCTGTTAATTCTGGATTCTTTTCAATCCAATCAACAACCTTTTCTATAATTGGTTGAAGTTTATTTAATAATTTGTCTAATACTGGGATTAATGCGTCTCAGATTGTATTCTTTGTATTTTCCCGAGCTGTATTTAATCTAGCAATCTTTTCTTGCATAGTTAACTGAACGTCTCAAGCTTCAGCTAGTTCTTTTTTACCTTGTTCAATTACTGCGTTTACTAAAGCTTGCTTTTTCTCTTCATCAGTTAATTCTTTAACAGTTTTACCAATACTTTGAGCATATTTTTCGTTAGCTTCTTCAGCTTTAACAACGATTCATAAGTTATCCAAAATCTGAGCTGATCATCTTCAAAGTCATGTTGTAATATCATCAAGAGCTTCCTCCATAGTTCTTCACATCGCTTGTCACTTTAACCTTGCTACTTCAATCATTGTAGCCATATCTTCAGTATTCTTAACGATTCATAGAGCATAAGCTTTGTTAGCTGAAGCCATAAGATTCGTATCAGCTACAGTTCATTTAGAAGCTTTTCTCATAGCGTCAAGCATATCTTTACTAGCTATTCAAGCACTTTCAGAAAGTCTTTCAAATGATTTTTGCAATGGTTCATTTTCAATTGAAGCGTCTATAAACTTCTTACCTAAAGCAACAAGTCAAGTCGTGACGGCGGCTGAAGCTATCTTTATTTTATTAAGATTCTTTTTTACAGTATCAGCAAAAGAAGATGAGTTTTTAGCTACCGAATTAAGCGTACCACTAGCCTCATCTTTTCATTTAATAACTATATCTACTTCCTTTGTGGTTGACATCTATTTTTTTCTAATAGTTAAAGTCTGTTGTTTCTTTTGCATTTTTGCCTCCGAACTTCGTTTTAATAGAAGTATTTCTATAACCGAATAAGGAGTATTCATGTATTCCTCATGAGTTCGGTGGTATTTATCTATAAACAAAGCTTCTAGCACATAAGGATCTCAATTAAATTTTCATGCGTTGTAGATTTTATCAAACTCATAAGCTATTTCGTCTTTTTTTTTTGATCTAATCATTTAACATAATCATTTTCTAGATCTCACATTACTTCAGATATTGCTTGAAATTGGTTTAAGTCAGTTAAGTCTTCAATCCATTTTCTTTTTGCTTCATCTGAAAGCATTTCACCATTAATACTCACTACAAATACTGGGAATAGCTTAAATACAAGTTCAATTTCATCTTTAATTTCTTGGAATTCCTTAATAGCTCTAGTCACTATTTGAAACTCCCTCATGTTAAGAGCTTCCTTAAAGATAATTTTAGTTTCACCAAATGTTTTTTCCATTTTATGCCGTATAAGAATATAAAATATTAATCAATAACTGGTACAATAACACATCTACAGTTTGGGTGTAGAGGTGGATAAGGTGTATCTGAATAATCGAGCTTTAATTCGTGTCAATCAGCTCAGATCATAACAGTTCACTTATTAAAGTATTTTTCATTAATACCTACTATCTTTCAGTTCATAGGTCAACAAAATTCACACACTCTTTCATCTAAAGCGGTGTATCGTTGTTTTTTTTCAACAACTCCGCTTTGTTTCCAACCTAGCTCGCTTGCATAATTTCAAGCTCTAATTGTTTCAGTCCTTACAATTAAATCAGCTCTAGTAGTTTTAAGCTCTTCGAAAGTATTAAGAAGTAATCTTTTACCTTCTTCAAAGCTTAATCCTTCAGTTAAGATAGTATTGAAATTATCAGTAAGCTTTTTGTTAGTATCTTCGTCAATGCTTCATGCAAATTTCTGAATATTTTTCTTTAGAAACTTGCTAACTTCATTATCAATTACTAAATCTTCAAAAAATCATACTTCAGTTAGAGCTTCTTGTCATTCAGTTTTAACAAGCTTTTCTTGTGGATCTTTCATGAATTCACCATAAACGATAGCCCACTTAGCTATATTTAATAAAGGGAATTTCTTACTAGCTTTAACATCTTTTTTCCCATTATACCATTCTTTATAATCCTTTAAGAGTTGTCTTTCTTGCTTGTTGAAGACTTTTTGTAATTGAGCGAAATAGAGATCATTAAATTTATTATTTCTTTCCATTTTCCTTTCCCAATATTTTTGATTATATTCTTCAGTACCTCTAGTTTGCTCCTTTAACTTTTTATCAATAATATTTTGCAAATCTTTCTTAATTGGAGATTCTACAGTCTTTGAAGGTTTATCTAGATCAACAACTTCTTGCTCTTCATTTCAAGCGTCGCTTCAAGCTCATCAAATTCACATAATATAAGCACTTCTTAGCTTATCTCAGTCTTTTAATGGAGCTAGATTTCTTGTAGCTCTAAATTCATTAAGAGTCATAGAATTAGCAATCCAATCTTGTCTAGTTTGCTCGAGATCAGTAGGAACAACATTAACGAACTCGAACCATTTACCTTCACCGAATAATTCATAATTAAGAGCTTCAGCTATTCTAGTTGCTAAAGGTTTTACAACTTGTCTAGCGAATATTTGTTCAAAGCTACGAACATTAAGAGCGTTATCACCCTCTCAAAGTCATATCATAGCTTTAGGAACTCTAAAGAATCAAAGGATTTCATCTCTATTGAATCTTCTAGATTCTACGAAATCCATTTCTCTCTGAGATACATTAACTTTGTTATATTTTAATCAACCAGTAAGAACTCAGATTTTATGAGAATTATCTACTCCTCTATATTTTTGTTCCCATTTTCTTTGAATTTGTTCTATAGATTCTTGAGAAAGATTCTGGTCAGTCTCTAATACTCAATCTACGTTAGCGTTATTATAGAAAAATTTCCAATTCCATTTACTAGCTTGATAATCAGCGTCTATAGCTGTAGCTATTGCTTGAACATCTGATAATCATTCAACGTTTAATGGATATGGATAAAAAGGATTAAAATTCTGAATAGATATAATTTCTTCCTTTAAGAATCTTCTAGTTTTATTATTCCCATAAGTATAATCATATCCAATTATTTCAGTTTTAGAATCGTTAAGAACTGTTTTCACTAAGTCAGTTCTTAAAATATGTAATGATTCTACTTTCTTCCCAACCATATTCTTTCGGATATACACTCCTCCATTTAATTTCATGAAAGAAACGATATTTAATAACAAATCGTATGTTATTAAATCTAACATTGGATCATTGATTGGAGTACCTTTTCAATCGGTGACTTGTTTATCAAGCTGAGCTACTGCTTGAGCAATAGTATTTACAGCAACAAAACATCGTCATTTATAAAAATTAAGATAATCCGTTTTAGACATCTTATGGAGATCTCTTGAAGAATATTCGTTATAAATATCAACGAAAATTCATTCTCATTGAGAATCTTTTTCTATAAAAGCTTTAGTAGAAAAAATACTCTTAATATTATTTAGTAGATTCATTTTCTTTATCTTCTTTAGAAGTAAATTCCTCCTTCTTAGAGGTTTTCTTTTTCTTTTCAGCTACTTTTTCTTCTTCCTTTTTTCCTCTAGGATAAAAAACAAAATCTTTCATGTTAATTAGTAATAGGAACTAAAACTTTACAAGCTAAATTGCTTGATAAATACAACGCCGGTCATTTTTCCATATCTATTTCACCGAATTCTCCATTAGTTGCTTCTACATGTTGAACAACTCCTCAAAGTGTTCGGTCTTTATCAAAAGCAATTGTCATTTGTTCAAAACATTTTAACAAAATATCCATAGCGTCTGATCTAGACGCTACAGTCATTTCTTGAACGATAACTATTTGAAATGTATAAGTTCTATAATTATAAGTCGTATCTTCATAGATTGAAGACATGTTAGAAGGTTCAAACATAACGAACGGAAACCCAGTTGCTTTCGTTGTGAAAATATTACTATCTTGAACGAAAACTTTACCGTCGCCAGTTAGATTATCAAGCTTAGATTTTATTGCACTTCTTACATCTGCTATAGTTGTCATCGGTGTTTTTAATATAAATATTATTAGCTTACCATTTCTTTAACCATGAAATCAATTTCTCTTTGAAAGATATCATCAATTTCATCTTCAGCTCTTTCTACAGCTCTATCCATGAAAGGATTAGCTTTAGTTCATTTTCTTTTGATTGCTAACCATACACTTCAAGGATTTAATCAATGTCTTTCAGCCCGTAGAGCTATTGGAGTGAATGGAGCTGAGTGTGGTTTTGTTCATTCATGAACGTAAACAGCATATTGAACGGGATTAAATAACCTTCAAAAGCTATCGCTAAACTCAGTCTGGAATCAACTACGCAACCTTCATTGATCAACTGGTGTTTCTTCTATTGCATATCTTTGCAAGAGTATAATTGATTTTCTTATTGAAGTATTAAGCATTTTTTGAATAGTAGCTCATCAGAATTTATTCTGAATATCTTGAATAGCTTTCTGATCTACTTCAATATTTATCATTCGTTCTTTGGTAGAACTAAAACAACTCTTACTCTATCGATATTAATACCCTTAACCCTTGCATAACTTTTAACTTGATATTCAGTTCAGTCAATAGATAATAAATCAGATTCTTTAACATCGAAAGGATAATCACACTCAAAATTCCACATCTGTCAAAAGCGATCTAATCAAACTTCTTGATTATTCGTAGAAACTGGAGAAAGATATCCTTTAGCTGTGATTTCACTAGATCAATAAGTTGCTTTTTTATTTCAGTTGCTATCAGTTGAATAACTTAGCCTTTGTAGTGTTGCTGTTGAATAATCTAATTTGAATTTGCTCATGTTTTATATTGCAACTATAATAAATTTATTGATTAACTCTTGAACATCGCTTGTAATAGCAGTCTTGCTATAAGTAAGAGAAGTTCATGAAACACTTTCGCTTTGAATTCAGCTTGTAGCTGTATTTGATTTAAGATTTCATACCATTAGAGCTAAAGCCATTTTTAACGCTTCATATTCTTGAGGAATAGCGTCAAAATCAGAGAATCCAGTATTAAATTTTACTTTGATATTTTGGAATCCTCTAGGTAGTCAACGTTCGAAATCAATTTCTCAACTAGATCTAGCAACATACTTTATATCAGTATCTTGAAAATCATTCCCTCGTTTATCTTTATTGATTTGAACTTGAGAAACTCATGTAATAAAATTATTCAAAAAGATTTCTCTTTGACCGGCTCAATCAAAATATTTTATATTATCAGTACCTTCTAAAAGGTTTATTCATGTAGCTTGTTGGATCATAGATATTCAAGCTTTAACAAATAGCGTTAATTGAGCGTCTCAGCTTGTATCGGTAATACCTAGAACACTTTTTACATAAGCTACAGCTTTATCAATGTTAGTTGGTGTAGTTGTCATTATTTTTTACTTCATTCAAATTAAAAAAAAGCTTGCATGAATATCATGCGATTAAATTTTGATATTCCCTACTAGCTTTTTCTCCATGTTAGGATTCTATTATTTAATTAAATCAAATCTGCTTTTATTGTCTTCATAGAATCTCTTACTAATCCAATATTCTTGATCTTTATCAATGCTTCAATAATTACAGTTAGCTTTAACGTGAATATAACCCTTCCAATCTTTATTTTCTTCTTCCTTTGTTTCTTCCTTAGGAGCTTCAACCTTCTTTTCTTCCTTTTTTTCTTCAACTGGTTTTACAATTTTTTTAGACATGATTATTATATTAAAATCTAAAATCATATTTGGAAGCATAGATTTCTCTATACTTCCTATATGACATTAGACACAATTAAGCACTAGCAACTCCAGTCTTAAGAACTCAGAAAGCTTTAGGGAAGATAACCTTTCAAGCGATTCTTTCGTTAGCTTTAAGAGATTGAATATCTTTCTCCCAATCTCCAGATAAGTATCCAACAGAAAGAGATAATTGTTTTCTATCTCAGAAAGCCCAATGTTTAAGGTCTCCGAATACTAAGAAAGTCTTCTCAGCTCCGCTAGTAGTATCTCAAGGCATTGAATCTACGATTTCTACTGGATATCCAAGTAGATAATTTTCGATTTGTCCGTCTCTTAAGCTTCTTGTAGCGTAGAAGATAGGTTCTCCATGTTGGTCTTTAATCTTTTCGATATGTTTTACGATATCTTGAGACATGAACCAACGAGGTTGACCTTTCTTGAATTTAACTGGTACACTTCTAATAACATCAACAAGATCATCATAAGAGATGTCTTTGAACTCTTCTCCAGTACCCATGTTAGTAATGTTAACATTAGTATCAGCTAAGAGAGCTGTAAATTTAGAAGAACTTACAAGAACGTTAGTATCTTCGAATTCAGCGATTTTTTCTCCTATTAATTCAGACATCAATGACCAGATTTCTTCATTAGTCATGTTGTCGTCGATTAATTCGTTAGTAGCTGAAACAAGAGCAGTCACTTTGTAAGCTACTAATTGACATTGTCATACTGTTGGTTTAGATCCAGTATAAGCTCCACCTTCATCAGTCCAGTAAGCTGTGATAGTGTTAGTAATTGTAGAAATGTTTTTAGTATCAGTTCCCATAGGAATGATTCTAGCGTACTTTCTAACGATACCAGCTTCTCCAGCAATTCTGAAAACTTCTTTAGCGAATTCAGCAGGAACCATGTATCCACCTTCAGCGTCAGTTCCTTCGTTAAGATAAGCAGTTTTAGCTTGAGCAATTTCGCTTTCACTCTTAGCTTTTGCTAAAGCTCTAAAGAAACCACCCATTGATTTCTTAGCTTCGTTGATGTTAGCTTTTTCTTCATCAACTCCTAATTTTACAGATTTATTCAAATCTGAAATAGCTTTTTCTAAAGACGATACTTTTTCGTCCATTTTAGCGTCAACTGACGCTTCTACAACGTCTGGAAGAACTTCTTTAAGAGTTGTCTCCAATGTTGCTTGTAATTCTTTTTGATCCATGATTAAAATAGAATACAAAATAAAATAAATTAAAGTTTAATTTTATGCAAACAGTCTGACACAACCTTAGAAACATTTTGTAATGCTTCTTTTTGCATTTTGATTTTAGCGTCCTTGTCTTCAAGTTCGCCCGCATTGTCATCTGCGTTATCCTTAGATATTAAATCCTTAATATCAGCTAAAAGAGATTTTCTTTCAGCAATCCACCAAGCCGGAGCTTTTGTATCTTCTTCAGCTGTTGGAGTTTCATCTTCAACGACTTCTTCTCCCTCAACAACTTCACCTTCTACAGTTTCTCCTTCTACTTCTTCAGTTGGAGCTTCTTCTTCAACTGGAGCTTCTTCATTCTCTTTAACAAGAATTCATTTAGAGACTAAATCTTCCATAATTTCTTTTCAAAGACTTAAAGCGTTAGGATTACAAGGAACGGGAACAAAAGATAACTCAAGCAATTCAGCTCTAGTAATTATCTTTCTATCTTCCGGATCTCTTTCTTTTGGAATGAATCCAACTGAAACAGTCTTAATAATACCGTCATCATATAATTGTCTTAACATTTGAGCGGGTTCGGTAGAAGCGAATACTCACTCAACAATTAATGAAGTACCTTCAGTATAAACAGCAGTAGCTTTACCAACGATATCAGTAAGAGTGCTGTATTTATGTCAGAAAAGAATTATTGGATTTTTCATGTAGTTATTAAGCTCCCGTCAAGCAACTTTAATAACTTCTCAAGCTCTATCTACAGTCTCATCACTAGCAACGACCTTAAAGCTTCAATTCTCTGAAAGCTCTTTAATTTCGAATCATGCTAGTTTTTCAGTTAATTCCTTAGCTAGAACTTCACTAAACTCTTTCATATTTTCTAAAGTATGAAATAAAATTAATATGATGAATGAGTGTTAATCAATTTTGCTGAGATCATTGAAGAATCACTCATTGAATATAAAGCCTTAAAAGTCAAAGACTGTTTAACTAAAGCGTCATTATCTTGAGTCTTAGCGAACTCAGTCATGATAACGCTAGCTAGATCAAATGTTAATGAAACTCAATTAACTGAATCAGCTATTTCAATTCTCATAGCTTTCTTAACTCAGTTTTGATAAATAGTCTTATAAGTTTCATTATCCCATTTTAATTCTAGTGTTCATTCCACTCAGAATTGAGTATTACAGAAATCCTCGGGAACTGTTGATCATAGAACATCAACATCTTCAAGATTCTTACTTATTGTTAATGTTGAGCTAATAGCACTAATAGCAGTAGCAGTTGATAATCAAGCTAGATCATCAGCAATATAAACTTTTACATGTTTACCTAGTAAAGCGATATCAGTAGAATAACTAGGATTTAATGTAGCTGTTGTTGATTTCTTACTTCTAAAAGAAGCAGTAGCTTTAACGAAATCTCAAACGCTAGCATTTACATCTAAGCTATCCAACATAGCTAAAGCAAATTGTCTATCTTGAGTATCATCAGCAAGACCGATAGTCAAGCTTTGATGTGCATTAGTTTCAGCAACTGTGAAAGCGTGTGTGTATTTACCACTTGAAGAAGTAGTAGAAACAGCACCGAAAAGATTTAATAGCAAATATCCAATAGAATTAGCGTAAACATTACACTCGAAGTTTCCTTCAGCGTATTCTTTAACAACGTGTCAATCAAAGCTATCCTCAATAACTCCAATTGAGCTTTCATCTATTACTTTTTCGCTTTTATCTTCGAAATCTAGACTTGCTTTAGGAGTCCATATAGAAGGAGCTACAGCAGTTCATCTAGTAGTTTCTTTAGCGAATCATACATTGATTTTTCTTCAGATGTATCCCATGCTTGTTAAATGTAAAATCTAAAACAATTATGGAATAATCTGATTTACTACTCACTCAAGTAATTTTTTAATTTTTGGTCATTTTGTCCGCCTTGATAACATTACTCATTTTGTTTTGCAATCTACGGAAACTCCTATCACTATCTATGTAAAGCTTTTTCATTATTTGCTTCCTTGTATACTTTTTTTCATACAAAAAATTGATATAAGCTTTTTCTTTAAGCTTTAATCAATCAAAAGTCTTTTGAGATATAAATGGTGGTGCTATTTGTCTCATTTTAGAATGATTAATAAAAGTTAGGTTCTTCCCTTTCTATTAATTCAAAATAAACTCTCATTGAAATAACATCAGCGAAATCTGGAGACCTTCAAATTATTTTCTTGATCTCTTCTTTAGGGATTACTTGCAACGGTCAATCCTTTTCAACCTTTCGTGCTTGCATTACATCAAGCTCCTCCATTATCCTCGTCTTCAAATCTTCATCAGAAATATTAATAGATAGATCTCAATTCTTTATATGTGGAGCTAGCAAGAAAAAACATTGAGAACGTAGATTAAGGAACGTTTTATTTAATACTTCATTCTCTTGAATTGTTGCGTCTTTACTCTTTATCGGTTTACTTCAACCTTGAAAAATTTCACAACCTAGACCGCTCAATCATCGTCATAATCATGATCAATCGTATATCATATTCTTAAGCTTTACGTTATACTCAATTTGTTTTTGTAGCATTCTATTCTTAACACTTTCGGGAGTAGATTTCTCTTCAATAATATAATCAATAATCTTCCGTCAATCCCGAACAGTAATTATAGTATCATCTTTACCCGTTCAAGCTACATCAGTTATGATAAACTTTTCTCATGTTGTTAATCATGGATTAGTAAACAAGCTTTGAATATCTCTATAGTTATAAATCTTATTTTCATCGTCATCATATTCCCGATTACCATAATACAATCTTTGTTTCATTGGTCAATCCGGCATTAATGATAATTTCTCTATATATCACTTAGGGCAAAAAGGATTATCCTTAGCTAAAATCTGAATGAATTTCTTGTGCGGTTCAATGGTTCATGCTTTCTGAGGTTTATAGAAAACATTGTAGACTCGATTCTTTCAAGGGTTGCATGATAAAAGAAGCATTGGTTTTAATCAATACTCTTCATTCTTTCGCCTTCATATACGAGAAGAGAAAACTTGATAAGCTTTCTCAGTTATTTGAACAGCTTCATCAATAAATCCTCAAGTTAATTCTAACGATCATAAATCATCGAAATCTGGATCTAGAGAAGGATAATATTTCAAATCTAACATAAGAATCTCCGAACCATTAGAAAACTTTATAGTGTTTGGTGTTTGAGTATCATTGCTTCATGTAATTTTATAATCCTTACCATTAACTAATCCAATATCGTCCATTATCTTCGTAAGAGTCTTTAGAGTAGTTGCTTTAAGTGTCTTCATCTTACTTCTACCTATTCAATATCTAACTCAAGGATAGTTGAGACACATTGTAAGAACGAAAAGACTTCATGTATAAGTTTTAGATCATCAAGCACCTCAACCTATAAGAAGTTCTAAAATCGGATTCTCTTGAATCGTTAAAATATCCCGGATTTCAATTTGTTTTCAAAAAAGCTCAATGGTTTTCGTCATTGAAAATCCAATAAATAAAATTATCTAGCATTTCTAACGATATTAACAAGCGGTCATGTAGCTTGTATTTCTTGTTTATTATCGCTCTTAGCTATTGTAGTTGGTTCTCAAAGCTCAGTCTTAAGAGCATTAAGGATTTTAATCTTATCGCTAGCATTAAGCTTTCATTTCTTCTTTACGATATCTTCTAGCAAGCTTTCAATAGCTTCCTTCTTTCACTTCATTAAAGCCTCAATAGGAACTTCAAGCTTTTTAGCTTCTTCCTTAGCTTTCTTTTCTAATGCTTTATCTAGAATCTTCTTTTTATATTCTTCTTTTTCTTTAGTTCGTCATCTTGTGTTCTTTTGAGTGTTCCTATTATATTCGCTTCAAATACGCTCAAAAAACGTTTTAACTTCATCATAATCACTAGCGAAGAAATCAAGCTTTAGCTGAATCCAATCATAAATCTTCTTAGCCATGATTCTTTCGTGTTAATAAATAAAAATTATTCAGTAAAATCTAGTCTATCGTGTGGATCTCCAAGTATACAATTTTCCTTGTAATAGTTTCCCTTGAAGAATTTAATAACCTCTACAAGACTTCTCTTAAAATCAACATTTAAGCAAGATGTATTAATGCTTAATACTTTGAATATTTGTTCTACTGGTGTTTCATTACTATGCGCTCTATGTCGATTATCGTGAGATTTCTCATCAAGGATTTTAATATTTTCTTTTTCATTGCTTCAATTCCTACTTCTAGGAACTTCATGATGTCTAGTTAGCTTTTTCATGTTTATTAGTTTAGAAATCTGAAATCATTCCGTGATTTCTCCTTCAATATCTCCTTCCGTGCTTTCTTATCATTGTTAATTGTCGCCTTTACGTGATTTTCTATCTCCGGATTCATCACAGTCTTAGAGTAATGATGATAAACTAACACTTCACCAGTCCAAGCAATAGCAATTCATTTATCTTTTGCTTGTCTAAAGATATAATCATCTCAAAACCATAACTTTAATCTTTCATCTATAGGTCATATCTTTAACCGGTCTGAGTGTTTTATAGCTCGTGCATGTCATGAAATATTACTATCTTTAATTCTGAGTCATTCTTCGTGTGGAGTCTCAAATATAGGATTAAGAATATTTCATCATAAGTTGCTTTCGATTATTTCATCAAAATCTTTACTCAATTCGATATCATCATTTATTACTAATATATTTTCATTTGAAGCTAACTCAAATACTTTATTCCGTAGTCAATTAAGACATAAATCTGATTTTTGCTTGTAAATTTTAATAGTTCAATCGAAAACATTCCGATTTTCTAATAAATCTGCAAGATGTGAGTCTTCTTCTTCTCATGGTTTATCTAGGAGAATAAGGAACTCGATTTTATTCTTTTTGTTTTTAATAATACTTCTTATAGTATTATCAGTATACCGTGTTCGTTTATAAACAGTCATAGCTATAGTAAGCATTAGTTTTTTTATACGATATAAACTTCTCAATTTGTATCATAATGTGCTAATCTGACTTTATTATGAATAAAGATATGAAATCAGAAATATCTACAACGTTCATGGAATAGAATGTCTTCCGATACTGGTTGTTTGAATATCTTGATACTTCAATCTTCTTCATATTTGAAAATCGGCATGAATTTTGGGAATGCTTTCTCAAGCTCAACAATACTACCATTAATTAAAGAGACATAATGCTGAACTTTGAACTCGAAAGGAGCTTTATTGTATTCGTTATAAATCTTTTCAACGACTTCCCTCTTGTATAGAATAAATCATGTTCATGTATTAGCTACCTCAAAGACATCTGAAGGAACTTCGGGAACTTCTTGAAATTTAATATATTTTCTAAATCAATCTGTATCCGGTTCTTGATCAAAAAAGCATAACGTATGAGGGAAGCTTCTACCTCTAATTATTCAACCAATAATTTCCTTATCAGCTTCCAATAATAGCTTAAGTGCGTCCTTTTGCGGTGCATTATCATCATCACAAAACAACAAATAATCAAATCAACCTTCAATAGTTAATTTAAGTGAATAATTCCTAGCGACATGAATCATTGTTCTAATGATTACTTTTTCTTCTAATTCGTATCCCTCCGGAACGATTAGATTATCAATAGCTTTTCTTACTTCATCATGAATTTCTCATGTATAAGAAGGAATAACTAATAGAATTTTTTTATTCATCTTTTTTGTCATCAGCTAAAATCTGAATGCATTCATTAAAAACGTGTTCGCTTACTAAAGCGATAACCTTTTTAAGACTTTCAATGTGTTTTTTTTCATCTTCAGATAAATCTTCCTTTTCTAACGACTTAACTATTTCTCTAACTCAAGAAGCTACAAAGTCTTTTTGATTATAAAGTAAAAGAATAGCTTCTGTGTGTTTACTAGATCTAGCTAATTCGATTTTTTGATTAATATCCATGAAATATATATTAAAAAAATAAAAAAACTGATTATTTTTTCTTTGTTTTCTTCTTTCATCGTTTTTGAGTGATGTTTATTTTCTTAACCTCTAGCTTCATTTCATTTTCCTTCTTTTCTACCATTTTTTTGAGTTGTGGAATAGTAGCGAGCTTTTTATTAGATTCTTTTCTACAATGAGGACAATAGCTCAAAGCTAAAGGTCGTGAATATTTACATACTGGACAGATAACGGGGTGAGACATGATTATTAAAATTCATATAAATCTTTAGGAAGTCTGATATTATGCTCCTTACAGTATTCCATTCTCAAATATTCAGCAAGTTTTCATTTCTGAATAAGAGAAATAACGAGCTGATGATTTCAAGCAATCTTTGAGTCAACTCGATTATGTTGAGCGATATTATCAACGAAAATTATGTTGTTAGGATTATTACGATATTCCGGATATAATCATTTTGGTAATCAATGAGCGAACATATAACTCGCTAGATCTCATTTATTCCAAAACGTGTGAGTGAGATCAGAATATCATCTATTACGATTCCATTTAATCAAAAAAGTAGTTGTTTCGCTTAATCAAGCTTTAATCCTTTCTTGATGTCTTCTTCAGTAAGGTTTTATCATAACGCAAAAAGCCACTTAATAAATAAGTGGTTCTACTACTCTACTACTACACTACAAATAATATAAAATGACAAAAAAATAATTCAAGTAGTTGATAACTTTAGTATAGCAATTTTACTTGACTTTCTATTTATTTATTATACGACAATATTTATACAGTGAAAATGTAGTAGAGGTTGTGTATAGCAAAAAATTATAAGTATTTATTTTGTTATATTCAATCCAATGAAAAAAGCATTAATCAAACATACACTAACTAACGATTTTATAGGTCGACTTCTTAATATTAAGAATTTTTCTCAAGCTACTGTTGATTCTTATTCATTATCTTTAGAATATTTTCATGAATTTTTACAAAATGATTATGATCTAGAAAGCTGAATAGAAAATCCGGAGAAAATAGAGCTACATATGATTCAATGATTCGTTTCTGAAATGAGATCTAGATGAGTGACTGCTAGAAGTTCTAATACTAGACTATATGCTATTAAGAAATATTTCTTTTATCTATCAAAAATAAGAAAGCTGAATGTTTTAGATAGCTCAGAAATAGAAACAGCTAAAGAAATAAAAAAACCGGTCGGGTTTTTAACTGAAGACCAACAATATAGGTTAATTCAATGAGCTTATTTAGATCAAAAAACAACACCGCTTTCAAGAATAAGAAATACGATTATCATTATCGTTATGCTTTTTACATGAATGAGAGTCTCAGAATTACTTCAAATGAAAGTAAATAATACAATTTGAAGACATGATATTCAAATACATTGAAAATGATGAGTAAATAGAGTGACTTGTTTTAGGCAATGAATAGTCGATTTTATTAAAAAATATATTCAATTAAGAGAAGACTGGTGATTGCATTCTAATCGATTGTTTATTTCTCATGATCATTTCAATGAAGATTGAAGTTGTATCCCTTTAACAAGAAACTGTGTTCATGCTATTATTTATAAATTAGCAAAAAGACTTTGATTTCATTGCTTCCCGCATATGTTAAGACATACCTTCGCAGTAAATATGTTAAAAAACTGAGCTAATCTTTATTTAATCTCAAGAGCAATGTGACATGCTAATATTTCAACGACTTCAGTCTATCTATGAGCTTCAAATGCTGATATATATGATCAAATAAATAATGTTCATATTCCGGAAATTGATAATTTCATGAAAAAAATTAACTAAAATGATAAAAAATACAAAAAAATAAAAGTTTTTTCACAAGGTTAAAACTACTGTTTTTCGATTTTATAAAAAAAATATGCAAAAAATGTTGCAAAATAAAAAATATTGGTTAATATTATGTTAATCAAGTTGGTTGAATAGTTTCAAAAAAAGAAAGAGAACCAAAGTTCTCCTTCCCGAAATCTATAACATCGTTTACATAAGATGCCTTATGTAAATCGTAATCAACCGCTTGAGACAATCAAGTGGTTTTTTTCTTAGGAATCTACTACACAACCTCTACTACACAATAAAGGTTCTACTACTCTTCCTAAGAATAAAACTCTTGCGATTGTAATGTTGGTCTAGCTACATCGCACCAATATAAACGGTGGTAGGGCTGACCAACTCCTATCACCATTTATATCGGTGCTTTTTGTTAACTGTACCCACAGCGAGAAAAAAATATCTGCTATAAATGGATCTACGTTTTATTTCCAATTACAGCAGTCATGAAAAGAAAACTAAAGCTGACTAGCAAGGGTAATGGAATTAACTTCTACTGATACGATAAAGAATGACGTATCTTTGAAGTTAAGAAAAGCAAGGGGGGTTGGTTCTTCATATGCAAATTGAATGAAAATGGAGAACTAATTCAACAAGGCGAACCCTTAAAAAAGAATGAATTTTATTTCGGCAAGTAATTAATGGAAAGAGATTCTTTCATTATGAGAAAGAAATACAACACTCAACTCCAAATGCTATCTACTACACAAAAAGCACAACGAGTTGACGCTGTATTCGAACGGCAAGCAACATGAAAAATAATGGAGAATCTAGATCCGTTAGTTGCTATGCTACTATCCTTGATGATCCAGGAGTGGTGAAAGGATAATGAAAAATATGATCAAGTTTGTGAACAAAATAGAATAAATTGAATGAAATGATGAGCTAAAAAATGAAACCAAAATGCAAGGAAGAACTGGGAAAAACAACCAAAACAAGCGAACGGTTGAAAAAACAACCCAAAACAACCGAAACAAGCCGAATATGATAATGATAGTGAATATGATAGTGATATTACGTTAAGGGGGAACGCAAGCGACGAAGTTGATGAAAAAGAAAAAGAACTAATGATCCAAGAAAGAGAAAATCAACTTAGACAAACATGAAGAGTAATGAAAGCTGAACGTTTAGGAATTCTTATCTTAAAAAAATGGAATGAAAAGCTGAATAAAGATGAATTGCGAAACTCCGAATACATGAGATACTTCTATTCGCTTGAGAGTGACAATTGAAGTCAAGAAACGGTGTTAGATATGATTGATAAATATTTAGATCGTTTCAAATGGATTAGAGACAAGATAAACGAAAAGGATTTACAACCATTGTTCTTCTTCAATCTAAACAACCGAACATTTAACGACTTCATGAAACACTTAAACAAATTTGAAGGGAAATTCGAAGAGATAATACCGAGGTTCACTAAACAAGATACAACTACAAGAGCTTTAAGAGAATTAAAATCTTAATCATGGAAAACATCGAACTAGAAAGAGCTGTCTTATCAATAATCTCAATGGATAATAACGTCTTGCTAGATTCAGAGATTAACGAGGACTACTTCACAACAACTACACACAAGAAAATCTTCAAGTTAATGAAAACTTATTGATCTAATGAAGCATTAATACTTTGAAAGCTTGAAGAGGCTGAAAAGACTGAATATTTTGAAATCTTAGCTTTAATCTGAATTAGAGCGAATCGGGAAGAAGATATTGAACAGCTAAAAGAACTCAAAGAAAGAAGAGATTTCTACTCTATAGCTAGGGGGATAGAAATAGCTTGTAAGAGCGATACTCCAATGAATGTAATTAAAGAAAAAGTATGAGAATTCGAGACTGAAGAACTAAGAAAAGAAACTAAGACTGAAGTATTACAAGAGATTTGAGATATTATGCTTTGATCTAGAGACTTCATCTTTCATGAGACTGGATATAAAGAGCTTGATAATCTAATTGTTGGATTCGTTCCTTGACAATTGAACGTTATAGGAGCTAGACCAAGCGTATGAAAGACAATGTTCTGATTAAATATCATGCTTAATCAATGGAAACAATGAAAGAAAGTGGCTTACTTCTCATTAGAGATGTCTCAACTAGATATCTATCAAAGAATCGTTGCTAACTTATGAGGATTCTCAATGTATGAGACAAGAAAAGTCGCTAGACAAGATACTCTAGATAAATTCTCTAAAGCATGCGAGGAATTATATGAAAACGATAATATCGATGTAGTAGATTGAGTAGTAGAATTGGCTGATATTATCAAAGAAATAAAATATCTGAATTGGAAAAAATGAACTGAAATCTTCTTTGTTGACTATGTTGGATTAATTGAATGAAGCTGAGAAAATAGAAACATGGAGATCACTAGAACTACAAGAGCTTTGAAGATGTTAGCTATCAAATTAAACGTTGTAATTGTTATTGCTTCTCAATTATCAAGGAGCATTGAGAAAAGATGATTAAACGAACCTACTCTATCAGATTTAAGAGATTCATGATCTATAGAGCAAGACGCTGACGTTGTAATCATGCTACAGAGAGATTTAGAAGAAACACCTAGAGAATTAAAGCTCTATGTAAGGAAAAATAGAAACGGGAATGTGTGAGAATGTGAATTAGATTGTGAATGAAGGATAATGAAAATACATGACCGTAAACCTCAAAAATATGAAGATTCTTTACCTACTAACGCACCATTTTAATGACATACGAACAATTAAAAAGAAAGCTCTATGAAAACCTTAGAGAGCTAATGAAACAACATGACAAGTGAGAATGTGATCTATGGAGAGTTATCCATTATCAAGATTACATAACAAAGGTTCTAGAGCAATATAGACAACAGCACAACATAACTGAATAATTTATATTTCAAACTATTATTACGATGAAAACTGCAAAAATTGAACAAATTCTTGAGACAAGAGAGCGAGCATGATCTAAATTCTGACAAATGTTCTTTATCAAGATGAAACTAGATAATTGAGAAACAATAACACTAATGAAAAAGAAGGCAGACGCTTTCAAGAGTGGAGATACTGTAAACTATGAAGAGTATACAGATGACAAATGAAATCAGAAATGGAAAGAAATTAAAGAAAGCTGATTCAAGAAAGGAGACTATAAACAAGACCAAAGAGGTTACTTTACAAGTATTGCTTTTCAAATAGCATTCCAATGATTTAATCCAGATAAAGATGAGGATTGATATCAGAATAGAAGTTTCTTAGCAAGAAGAATCTTCGCTGATATGTTGGATAACTATGAGAATAAGCAACCAGAAGAAAACGATAATACTAATAAGAATATCGAGTCGCCAGCTAAGAAGGAAATAGAGAACGATCTACCCTTCTAAAAAATCTAATCTTGAAGTAATCGCTCATTGTGAAGAGTTATCAGAAAAAATGAGAAACATTAATCCCAATGAGTGATTACAAGAGAGATTAGGGAAAATTAAAAAGCTTTATAAATGGAGGAAACGAGATTGAAAACTGAAAAAATACAGACCAGTATACAAGACTTATCCTCCTAAAGATCCTTTTAAATTACGAGACTATGAAAATGTGCAAACAAAAGAAAGAAATTTATCTCAATAGAACTTTAATCTTCGCAATTATCCTAAACTATTCATTTTATAGAATGGTTATAGGAACTACGAACTTTGATTTAGTGTTCTATTGATTGTTAACTGTATTAGCTACCCTATTTATGTTCATAAATATGGTTTTAACGCTTAAATATTGGAAAAATTAACTTTTACTTTCTATTCCGGAGAATGAAGAAAACAACTATTTGAAGTATGGTATTAATAGCTTTCATATTAGTCTTATTTACATGGATTTGAGTCTTAAAAAATAAGGTTAATGCAAATGAAGAAATCGCAAGCTTAGAAAAAGAAAAATGGTTTTTAATTGAAGATAATAGACTACTTGAAGCTCAAAAAAAAGATGAGTCTGAAGGTTGGTGGGTTGATCAGTATTGAATGGAAGAATGTATAAAAAGCTTTCAAGACTCGCAAGTTGAGAGAAATAAGAACAACATTAAGAGACAAATGCAAATTGAAGCTAATTCATGAAGAATTGAAGAAATAGATAAAAGACTGGGTTTACTCATGAGCAGATAAGCTCTAACAAAAATCCAGTTAGTGACAATGTGTCACAATCTGAATATCAAGGAGTGAAAATAGTGCATGAATGATTTAGTAAAGATGATATAAGACAAAAATATGTCCAATACGCTTATAAACTATGATGAATAGATTTTGTTAAGATGTTGGAATGTGAAAACTGAAATTGGAGTCTTACAGCTATTGGAGATAATTGACATGCTCATGGTCTTTGTCAAGCTCATGATCTATATCAGAAAGACATACCGTCTGACTTTGATACATCTTGGCAAAGACAAGTTGAGTATTGTTATCAGAAACGAAGCACTTGAACGATATTTTATTGACCAAATAGAATAATCAAGTGAGTCAAGTGTTCAAAATATGTAGATGATAGATTTACATTTACTGAATAGCTAGATGTCATGGAAATTCTGAAGAAAAACAAAACATGTTTGAGCTTATGAGTTCTACCATAAGCAACCCTATCCTAAAGCTTGCTATGCTACGTATATTAGAAGAGTCTATAAGTGAGAAAGCTTTGAAGAAGCAATAGTAAGGAAAAGAGAAATAAAAAATGTTAAAGAGTCTCCAACTAAGAAATATTTTGATGATTACGAGTGAGAAAAAGCAACATATTGAATCTATATGAAATGACTTCAATGCTGACTTCCAAAGGAGCAAGCAATAAAAAAAGGGTTAACTGTGATTGATTACTATCCTAAAGAACGGGAAATCTATAAGGCATATAAGAGCGAACATAAAAGAGGTTTTTCTTCCTTTGTACTTAGGTTAAGTCGCTGAATGACTGTAGATGAAGCAATAAGACCTAAGAAATATGTAGAGACAACCAATCCAATATCTAATCCACATAAAGACAACAAAAGAATATATAAAGAATCTGATTATCTAATAGAAATAACACTAAAGGAAGAAGAAGCGTTAATATATCATAGGTCTTACCGTAGCATGATTAATGAATTAGAAGAGAAAATATATCAAGAGGAGAATTATGCTATAGTAGAAAAATTAGTGAAAGAATTAGATTTTATCAACCTACAATATAAAGTTTTTTTATCATTTAATCCAATATCATCATGAACGAAACAATCGCAATCTATTGATTAATTATTGTAATCTGCGTTTGCTTAATCTTGTTATTCTTATCTCTTTCTAAACAGCAAAGAATAAGAAGAGAAGTTGAGCTTTATAGATTAGCTTATGATCAAGCTCTTAGAAAGACAAGCAAGAAAACAATTGATTACAAAAAACAGATTATTGCTGATAGAAAAGCATGAATGATCTGTAAAGACATCTGAGCTAAATATGGATTTACTGGTAATTGTATCGCTAAAGCACTTAGAAGACGATCTAAAGCTGTGTAAAATCCTCAAATATTACTCCCTAGAAATAGGGAGGTTAACAAGAGAGAAAACAAATCTGAAAACGCTTCTAGAAATGCTTTTCATGGATTAGTATAAAAGATATAAAAGGTTTTTTCATCTAACACTATTAACACTAAGAGAATCAGAACTCTTGTAGGGTGAAAGTCCCTCTCTCTTGAATATTAACATGTCCGATAATATCGGATAACTGAAAAGAAAATCGGAATTTCCGACTTTGTGCAAAAATATTGCAATAAATAGTCTGATATGAGCAAAAAACGATAAAAAACTAATATTTATTTACTGATATGAGCAATAATGGAGAAATCAGAAATTGTTAAAGAATTAAATGAGATTATTGAAAATCTTATGTTGCAAAACATGACTGACCAGTCTTATTATTCAAGAAAAGAAATCAGAAAAATGATTGAAGATTTAATTGATAAAATAAATCAATAATGGAGAAGTTAATAGAACTACTTAATGAGTATGAAGATTGAATCGTTAGTTGGGTTAAAGAATATTCAGAAGAATTCGGTGTATTTGTTCTAAATACAGAACAAATGATAGAAGAAGAAATTATAATCAGTAAGTCTTTTGGATTTATTAAATGGTTAGTAGATAATGATAAGATAGACTTTGAGAAATTTAAAGAAAAAAACTGAACTCATTGAATGAGAAATCTGAATAAATGGTTTAGTGTTATATGAGAATGAATGATAGATTGAGAAGATTATTCAGATTTAGAAAGTATTTTAATGATATTATCAATACAAGATAATCCAATAGACTTTTTAATTAGTATATTAAAGTAATGAAAAGAAAACCGAGAAAAGATAAAGAAACAAAAGCAGAATTACTAATAAGAATTAAAAATATTGAATGATTATGTGCTGAAGCTGAAAGTAAAGTTAGTTACTATTGATATAAAGCACGTAAATATAGAAAACAATTAGAAAGAATGTATGAGAAATTGGCTTTATATGAGGAAGATTAGTTAGATTTATATTATTTAATTATAAAAGAAATGAGCTTAGATGTAAATAAAATGACAAAAGACCAATTAAGACAGCATATATTTATGCTTGCTATGGAGCTTACACAATTAGAAAAAGAGAATAAAAAGCTAAAAAACTTAAAAATATTATGAAAGACCGTAGAAGAACGAATTGAAATAGATAAAGGAGTTGTAAGAGAAGAAGATTAGTTAGATTTATATTATTTAATTATCAAACAATGAAGAAGAAAGAAATCTGAACAATTATTATGGTTAGTGTAGCTTTACTAAGTATTATATCAGCTTTATTGCTTATATTGTATGCTTAGATTTATATTATTTAATTATACAGATGAAAACACTATGAAAAACATTGAAAACAATTGAATTGTTTCAATCAAAAGACTTAGAAATTGTATTTGAACTCAAAGTTGATGATTACACAGTTTCGCCAAGAGATAAGCGAATCGTGAATTATGAATTAAGACAGAAAAACAATTCAAATCAATCATACAAATGAAGCTTTTCAACTCGTTTCAATAGCATAGATGAAGCAAGAAGTTTCATTGATGAGTTTCTTGAAAAAAATTTTATTCTTTGTCCTTTTGAAGAATAAGACTTTTAATTCTGATGAAAATGAACTTTTTTTGAGTAATGCTAATTTATAATTAGTCTTACAAAGAAAAGATAAATCAGTTTTTTAGTTCCTTAATATAAAACATCATGAAAATATTCTTAATCCTATTATGCTTACTTCTTATGGTGATCATATTTCACTTAAGCGTTCTTTATATTCATGCTAAGTTTCAAGTGCTTGAAGAATGAGTTATTACATGATTTACAATTTTTATTTGCGTAATTTCTTTTATATTGATCATGTCATTTATACTCATTCTAGATAAAGTTTTATCTTAATAAAAACAAAAAAATGAGATTAGATGAAATGTATTATACCGAAATTGAGGTTGAATGAATGAAGGAACTCTTAAAAGAGAAAGAAGAGTATATCCAAAAACTAGAGAAAGAAAATAGAGAACTCAGAAAAGAAAATGAGTCTCTTAAAGCT
>RHMF01000413.1_pt1 | contig 33444 bp, 34 predicted proteins | sample 5365151 | NCBI WGS metagenome assembly RHMF01 (sample SAMN10266501, study PRJNA497801) | feces metagenome | isolation source: feces | host: Bos taurus | place: China: Prairie of Fairy Mountain | collected 2017-08-14 | reverse complement strand
GAGAAAAAGAGCATCACGGGCAAGGTGATCGAGCCAGAAAAGGTCAAATTGACCCGAGCCGACTATGAATGGCTGCGGGAACGGGCATCCATCACTACCGCCATCAAGAACGCCTGGGAAAGCTTGCAGCGGTACGGCAAGCAGCTATGGGCCGAGGTTGATCGGAACGCCAGGGTGCAGACCGCCGAGGAAAAAGCGGAGCGAGCAGAACGCCAAACCAGGGCCGATGCCATCACCATCCGAGAACTGACCTGCCGAGCCGAACGGGCCGAGAGCCAGGCCCAGGAGCAGGAGCAATATATGCGCCGCCAGGGCATCTGGCAACGGTTTGTGCAGTTCCTGGAAGCCCAGCGGCAGCAGACCCACCACCACAGACGATAAGGAGGCCCATATGGACGAGATTAACCAGGCCATTGAGGCCGCCAAACAAGAACTTGCCATCCTGGAAGCGGAGATCGCCACATTGAAAGCCAGGAAGAGCATTATTGAGTGCATCCGAAAGGATTACTCCCGAGAGCCGCTCACGGGTGTGCTAAAACGGAAAGTCCGCCGCAAGGGGGTAGAAATTACCATCACCGAGGCAGACTACCAGAGGCTGACGGCCCACGCCCGTTCGGCCGATTGGCTGGAACAGAAGATTGCCGAACTGAAGAGCCTGGGAGACCGCCTCTGGCATAGGCTTGACCAGGCGGAGGCACTGAAGGCAGCCATTCGCAGATATGAGGATGCAGAATACCGCTGCCGCTGCCTGGAAAATGAGATCGGGCAGCTATTGACCCCGCCCGTCCAGGAATATGAACTGGATGAGGACGGAGACCGAGAAATCGACCCCACCCAGGCGATTGAGTGGGATGACCGAGAGATTTAACAGAACGGCAGACAACCCGACCAAGGCCCATTCTTGGTCGGGATTTTCTTCAATGTGGCCGCCAGGTAGTAGCCGCCGTATATGTCCTGGGTGATGTCCAGGGAGAAATCGGCCATTTCGTAGCCGTCAACCAGGGTTTCCAGATAATTCTCGTCCCCGCCATCCTCGCAGAGGGAGACCATCTTCCGATGGGAGATCTGCCCGTCAGCCTGGGTGATCGTCGGCTGCTCCAGGTTGCGGCTGCCAGACCACCGCTTCCAGGTGGGCCGCACATCTGACTCCCCGCTCTTAATTAAATACTTGGCAAGAGTAGCCAGGCCGTCAAAATCAAACCGCAAGGCATCCAGAGAGACCGACCCTTGCCCCCAAAGCTGCTCCAGATCTGCCCGAGTGATGCCGCCCGTCAAAACCAGGTGGGCGTGGAGTCGGTTATGTTTCTGGCCGTATTCCAAGACATATATGTATTTGGCATCCAGGTCCAGGCGGGTGTATTTCCGCTTGAGCCGTCGGAGAAAGTTCTGGATCAGCTTCTGGGCATCCTCTGGTGCTGTGGGCAAATGGACATCATCAAAGGTCAATGTGGCGAACAAGTCCGCATCCGTGAAATTGGTATGAAGCAGACGGCGCAGCTTGCCCTCTGCGTGCCGCTGATTGAGCCGCTGCTGAATCTCGGAGGTTGGCTTGCATCGCTTCCCCCTCCCCTTTGCCTTGGTGTATATTGGATAGATCACCACTTCCACATACTCCCCGCAATGATATTTTTTCTGTCTGTATCTTCTCTGCATATCTGTTTCCTTTCCCAGATGGTCGTTGTGTTAATACCTTATACAAGCCAGCCATACGGGAGGATTATCCATCCCGTCGGCAAGAGTTATGTATCTATAGTAGACGCCGAAAAAACCGCTTTTTATCGGCGGGATAAATATAAAAAATCCCGCTACCATCATCATAGCTTGGTTTTTCAGCTATGGACGGGCAGCGGAATTCCTGGATATAAATTTCTGGAAAATGTTGCAACAAGAGGATAAATGCAGTATAATTGACCGCATAAAGTCAAAACAAGGAGAGACAACGATGCCTACAGAAAAGAAAATGACGGGTTATCCGTCTATTGATAGACCCCAAGATCGGTTTTACAGAGCAGAACCGATTCGTAAAATCGAGACAGAACAAACCATTTATGAAATGGTTTTCAATGCTAATAAGGATAATATGTCAGCACCTGCGCTTGAATATATGGGTGTTACATGGTCTTTTAATCAGCTCAAAGAGCAAACAGACAAAGCGGTAGATACCTTTAATAAAATAGGAATTTGCCAAGGTGATACAGTTCTGGTTGGTATGGCAAGTTGCTTTGAGGTTTTGGTGGTCCTGCTGTCCTTAAACAAACTCGGTGTGATCACAAAATGGTTTGATATTCGTGCTAGTGAGAAAGATATTGAAGAGTATGCAAACGAGAGCAATTGCAAGTTGTTGATAGCCTTTGATATGTTGCTCCCCAAAATCGAACCTATTATAAGCAACACACAGCTTGAGAAAGTTTTAATTATTAGACCAACCGACTATTTGCCTGTACCCATTCAACTGGCATACTCTCTCAAAGCAATCCGCATGCCAAACGACACTCGCTTTCTGCGGTTTAAGGATTTTGTAAACAAAGGAAAAGCATGTAACAATATTCCTATTGCACCATTTGACAAGAATCGTCCGTCTATTATGATTCAGTCAAGCGGAACTACAGGCAAGCCAAAAATTATTGTGCATTCTGATTATTCTGCAACAACTTATGCAAAAAAAATCGCATATTCAGATTTGCCGATGGGTTTGGGAAAAACGGCATTAGTGGTGTTGCCTCCTTGGATTGCCTATGCGCTGGGTGATGCAATTTTAGCACCGCTTGTAATGGGAACCAAAATCATACTATCTCCGACTATTGACCCAGATTCTATCGTAAAATACATAGGCAGATTTACCTTTGCCCTAACGGCCCCCATTTGTTATAGATACCTAAAAGATAATTTTGATAAACTTACAAAAAAACAAGTTGCTGAGTTGGCTAAAGTCGACTGTCTTGTTTCTGGTGGAGATAAGATAACAGTTGAAGAGAATGCTGAATTTGAAAGATTATTTAAGACTAAGTTCATCAATGGCTATGGCAATAACGAAGGCTGGGGTTGTCTTACTGTAAATCCCGTACTCAACAACAAATATGGTACAGTTGGAATCCCAAAGTACAATGAAACGATTATTGCATATGATAGCGACAAAGAAATTGAATTACCATACGGTGAAGCTGGAGAAATTTGTTCTTTAACAAATACAATTTTTATGTATTACCACGGGAATCCGCAAGAAACAAATGCCGTGCGAAAGCTTCACAAAGATGGAAAGGTATGGTTGCATACGGGTGATCTTGGTTTTGTTGATGAGGATGGCTATATAACTCTTCAGGGCAGACTAAGACGGGTGATTATTCGCAAAGCATTTAAGATCTCCGCATATACCATTGAGGATAAAATTTGCGAACATCCCGCTGTTAAAGAGTGTGTTGCTGTAGAAGTGAATGATGAAGCAGAAGAGCATGTGCCTATGGCGTATGTTGTTCTCAAAACCGATGTAACAGATGTAGAAGAAGCAGAAAAGAGCATTTATGAAAAATGCCATAATGAACTGAAGGATTATGAAGTTCCGAAGTATATTAGAATAGTCTCTGCGCTGCCTTATACACAAAATAATAAGTATGATTTTAGGCTTTTGGAACAACAAGGCAATGACTATATAGCATCGCTAACCAAATAACAAAGCAGCCGCCTCCGTGATGGAGGCGGCTGTGCTGTTTTATACGCCGATGCGTGCGGCATACTGGACGGCGATTTGGTGGCCGTGTGCGATGCGGTTTGTTCTATGGAATGTAAGGGTTCGTATGGGACAGCTTTTTTTGACCATCTGGCCGCCAACGGAGCCGGCTTCACGGGAAGTCAGGTGGCCGTTGTAACCATTGGTCAGGTTAACGCCAACTTCGGAAGCAGCCTGCATCTTGAAACGATCCATAGCTTCACGAGCCTGGGGAACATTGATCTGGTTGTTGTTCTTCATATATATTCTCTCCTTTTTTATTGCCCCGGCACAGACCGGGGCAAGTTCCTCGGTCTATGTTCGAAGCGTTTTTTTGGCGGATTTTCCACCGCAATCATAGTTTTGCCCGCACTTCCAAAAATATAATTTGTACTTTTTGGAAAAAACACATTGCAAAATGGATAAGCGGAGCGAAGCAGGAAAGTGGAAAATTCTACAATTAACCATAAAATATTGGGGAAAAACCTGGAAATTTACAAAAAATACTTGATTTTTTGCTGTTTTAAGGGTATTATGTAAAACCGAGTGAAAAGAAAGGAGTTGTTGTCAGAATGAAAAAAGCAGGTCTTCGTCTTGTCCTTCTTGTGCTCGTGCTGGTAACAGCTCTTGGCTTTATGCCTCAAAGCGCCAGCGCGGCCTACGAAAACACCCATAAAAATACGGGTAATTACCGGCAGGATATTATTGCCGTTGCCCTGACCCAGGTGGGCTACCGGGCATCTGACGGAAAATATAATAATAAATACGGTGCCTATTTCGGAAATAATAATGATTCCTGGTGCGGTTATTTCGTGTCTTGGTGTGCCGCCCAGGCAAATATTCCCACATCTATTCTGAAGCGGACCGGCTGGGCAAGCCCCTCCAAATTTGGAATTCCCTCCTATTCCGGCAAGAATTACACGCCCCAGCCGGGTGATCTTTACTTCCAGGTGAACAGTAACGGCAGCATCACCCACGTGGGTCTTGTGGTGGCGGTGGATGCTTCCCGGGGTGTGGCCATTACAGTAGAAGGCAACACCTGGGACAGCACCAATGTTCACGGTGTTTACCGAAAAGAGAGGAAAATTAAAGACCACATTTTTGGCGTGCCGGATTACGGCGACGGCGGGGCCAAGCCCCACGACCATACATACGGAAGCGTTATTTACGAGTCCAACCATCCCCATAAAGGATATAAGAGCTGCACCGTCTGCGGATTTAAGTCCTATACCGGCGATACCCAGACATTTGTTGGCTGCCAAAGCTGTTGCAGCCATACTTATGGGAATTGGGCCAGCACAGGCAGTTCCAAGCATCAGCGCACCTGTACCAAATGTGGCTACAAAGAGTCCAAAAGTCACAGTTGGGGCAGTGACCAAGTGATAAAAGAAGCCACCTGTAAGGAGGTGGGCTCCCAAAAACAAACCTGCTCCATTTGCGATGCAACCCGCACGGTGGACATCCCCAAGGTAAAAAAACACACCTTCTCCCAATGGGAAAAGGTGGATGAGACCAGTCACCAAAGAATTTGTTCTCTTTGCAACACAGTGGAAACCCAGGAGCACAAAGCGGGGAAGACCTGGCTTAGTGATGAAGAAAAGCACTGGTATTCCTGCGAGGTTTGCCAGGCACCTGTAGGGGAAGAAACCCACACACAGCGGGAGTACTGCGAAGATGCCTGTGCAGTTTGTAACTACAAAAACCCCACAGGCCATTCCTACGAGGAAATCTATTCCTGGGATGAAAACTTCCACTTCCGAAAATGTATGTTCTGCCCCGGCCAGACGGATATTGGGCCTCATGAAATTCTGCCGGAAATGACGGCGGATAAGGAAGCGCATTACTATCCCTGCGCCGGCTGTGGATATCGCCACGATGCCCAGCCCCATACGCTATCCGACCCGGCTACGGAGGAGAAGGCCCAGATTTGCCTGGAGTGCAACTTTGAGTACGCCCCCAAGCTGCCCCATATCCATTCTTTCCAGCCTATGCAGAAGGATTGGCAGGCCCACTGGAGCGTTTGCCGGTGCGGCAAGGAATATCCCCGGGAAGCCCATAAGATGTCCCAGATAACGCCTCTTTGCACAGTCTGTCTGGAAGTGCCGCCGGAGAAACCGGACCCCACATTCCTGGAATGGGCGGAGGAGAAAGCCCTCTGTGCCTGGGACTACCTGACAGCAGAAGAAAACCGGATGTATCTCTACATCACAGTCGGCGGCATCGCAGCGGTGCTGGGCGGCCTGCTGACGATCATCATTTTGCTTACCAGAAAGTCCAAAAAGAGAACAAAAGAACCGGTAGCATAATAGTAACCGCCGATCGTTAAGAACGATCGGCGGTTTGTTTTAGTTTTGAAGCTGATTTTTTGTGTATTGAAGTGTATAGAGCTGATGGTAACGGCCCTTTTGGTGGAGCAGTTCCTGATGAGTGCCCTGCTCAATGATTTTGCCCTTGGAAAGCAGGATGATATTATCGGCGTGCTGAATGGTGGAAAGCCGGTGGGCAACCACCAGCATAGTGCCGATGTTTTTCATCTTTTCCAGAGAGTCTTGAATGAGGACTTCTGTTTCGGTATCGATGTTAGCGGTGGCCTCGTCCAAAATCATTACGCTGGGCTTATGAACAATGGTGCGGGCAAAGCTGAGAAGTTGCCGCTGACCGGCGGAGAAGTTGTTGCCCCGTTCCCGGACAGGCTCGTCCAGACCCTTTTCCAGACGGTTGATGAAGTGGTCAGCATTCACATATTTGCAGGCGGCCATTACTTCTTCATCGGAAACATCGTCCTTTTGCAGAAGAATGTTACTGCGGATGGTGCCGGAGAACAGGAATACATCCTGCAGCATCTGACCGAAATGGCGGCGCAGGGAAGAGATCTTGATCTTCTTGATATCAATGCCATCAATTAAAATCTGGCCCTTTTGAATATCATAGTTTCGGCAAATAAGGGAAAGAATGGTGGTTTTGCCGGAGCCGGTAGAACCTACAAAAGCAACAGTCTGCCGGGCCTGCACTTTGAAAGAAACGCCTTGCAGCACCCATTCATCGGGCTTGTAGGCGAACCAGACATCCTTAAATTCGATGTTGCCTTCCAGTTTCTCCAGTTCAATGGCATCGGGCTCGTCTACAATTTCCGGAACCATATCCATAATGGAGAAAATCTTTTCAGCAGAGGCAAAGGCGGATTGCAATGTGTCAAACTGCTCAGAAAGGGTTTGGATGGGGTCAAAGAAACGACGGGCGAACATATAGAAGGTGACTACCGTGCCACTGGTGATGACCTGACCCAAAATGGGCGTATCCTGAATGTAGCCCTTGCCACCCAGGTACAGCAGGCACAGCACACAGCTGATGTGGAGCATATATACCATAGGGCGGAACACACCGAAAACGATGAGTCGCTGCTGTTTTGCCTTCTTGACCTTGTCGCTCTTTTCCAAAAAGTCCTGCATTTTTTGCTCTTCCCGGTTGAAAATCTGGGTGATCTTGATGCCGGAAAGGTTTTCAGACAGGAAGGTGTTCATATCCGTGCGGCTGTCTGTGACTGCCCGGTGGGCTCTGCGTGAGAACTTCTGGAACACATAAGTAAACAGCACCACAAAGGGTACGAAGCACAAAACGATCAGGGTCATGGCGTAGTTGATGAACAGCATTACTACCACAACACCGATGATGACCATGGAGTTCTTTACCAAAGTGACCAGCACATTAGTGAACATCATGGAGATGGCGTTGGTGTCGTTGGTGACGCGGGTCACCAATTTGCCTACGGGAATGTTGTTCAGTTGTTCGTGGGAAAGGCTTTCGATGTGGGAGAACACATCCTCACGGAGGGCAGAAAGCAGCTTTTGACCGATCTTCTGCAAAATCATGGTCTGTATATACATACTGACCAGGGAAATCACCAGAATTGTGGCATAGAGAGCCACCATTTGGAACAGGGTCTCCAAGGAGAAGCCTTCCTGCTTTACCAGCTCCTGAATATTGCCCACCAGTACGGGAGCAATCAGGTCATAGGCGATGGAGATCAGCATTACCACAAAAACCACGACAAATTGCTTTTTATAGGGGGTTGCGTAGTGGAGAAGCCGGCGGATGATCTGGCTGTCAGGAATGGAACGATCCCACTCGTTTTCTTCCTTTTTCCGCTTCACCAGCAGGTAAGCTGCCAGGAAAATGGCGGAGGCAAGGCCAATGATGGCACCGACGATCAGAATGGGTAAGTACTCACGCATTCTCTTCGCCTCCTTCCTCTTCCAGCCGCTGCAGGTCTACCATCTTCTGGTAGGCAGGGCAGGTGGCGTACAGGTCTTCGTGCTTGCCGCAGGCTACCAATTTGCCATCGTCAATAAAGAGGATCTTGTCCATCTTTTCAATAGTGGAGATCCGGTGGGCGATCAAAATGGTGGTCTTTCCCTTGCGGGTAGAGGCAAGGTTGCCGAGGATGGTTCTTTCTGTCTTTGTGTCTACTGCAGATACAGAGTCGTCCAGAATCAAAATGGGTGCATCCTTTAAAAGGGCACGGGCAATGGAAATTCTCTGTTTCTGACCACCGGAAACGGTAACGCCCCGTTCACCCAATATGGTTTCATAGCCTTTGGAGAATTCACGGATATTGCCGTCCACATCTGCCATCTCAGCCGCCTGCACGATGCTGGATTGCTTCTTATCATTCAGGGCAAAGCCAATGTTGTTGGCAATGGTATCGGAGAACAGGAAGTTGTCCTGAGGCACATAGGCACAGCCTGCCCGGACAGAACGGATGGACACATCGTTTACATCCACGCCGTCCACAAATACGGTGCCGTCGGGCACATTGTATGTACGAAGGATCAGGTCAACCAGAGTGGTCTTACCGGAGCCGGTCTTACCCACAAGGCCTACATTTTCGCCTGCTTTGATGGTAAAACTTACACCTTCCAAAGCATCGATCTCTCCGTCGGGGTAGCGGAAGGTCAAATTCTTAAATTCGATGTCGCCCTTGATATTTTCAAGTTCGGTGACGCCTTCTTTATCCACCACATCCTGCTTGGCATCCAGCAATTCGCTGACACGCTTCAAGGAGGCTCTGCCCCGGCTGGTCATATCAATCAGGTCGGAGATGGCCATAATGGGCCAGATGATAGCGTTGAAGTAACCGATGAACTCCATCAGCTGACCGGCGTTGAAAACGCCCTTCCAAACCAGAAAGCCACCGTAGCCCAGCACCACGCAGATAACGCTTTCCACAAACAGCATAACCAGAATGCGGAACAGCACAGAACTGCGGGTGAAGTCAATGTTGGCATCTTCGTTTTCCTTGCTCAGTTTTTTGAAGGACCAAAGTTCCTTGCCTTCTTTTACAAAAGCCTTAATAACGGCAATACCGGAGAAGCTCTCCTGGGCGAAGTCGGAAAGGTTGGAAAAGGCTTCCTGCCGCTTTTCCCATTTGGCGGACATGAAGTTGCCCACGATGATACTGGAACACAACAGCAGTGCCATAGGGATCATAGCAAAGCAGGTGAGCAGGGCATTCATATTCCACATTTTGAGGATGGCCAGACCGCCAAGGAAGGCAGCGTCGCAGCATTCCATAATGCCCCAGCCATAACATTCCTGAATGGTATCCAGATCGTTGGTGTAAAGGCTCATCAGGTTACCAACTTTGTTTACCTGATAGTATTCCCGACTTAAGTCCTTGCAGTGGCTGAACATACGGTTGCGCAGGTCAGCCTCCATACTGATGGCAGCGCCCATAAAGCAGACACGCCAGGTAAAACGGCCTGCCACGAGGCACAAAATAACCCCAACCAAGGGCATGCAGATATGATCCAAAAGAAAATTCATATCAAAGGCATACTGCACGCCGTCTTTGATCACATAGCCTTCGTTGATGCCGTTGATGACCATCTGATACAGATTGGGAATGATCATCTGTACATAGTCTACGGCGATCAAAGCAATAAGGCCTAATAAAAAAGCCGGCGCAAAGCGCAGATAATACCGGTTGATATGCTTACCGAATATCATAGTTCTTTCTCCTTTCCGGTTTTTCACATACTCTCTTAATTATAACATATTTAACACGCCAAATGCAACAGCAATCTATAAAAAATGGAGGGATCTTCCTATTGTGTAAAGGCCCGGTCTGTGGTATATTGGGGAAAGAAAAAAACGGGAGGTAAGTATGCTGAAAACCGATGGCGCCGACACCTTACAACTGAAAATTTTGCTTGGGGTATTGGCGGCGGTAGTTTGCCTGCTGGCTATAGTGTTTGCGGTGGTTTTCCGGCCTGCAGACACGCCTCAGGTAGCAGCCACAGAGCCACCTGCGCCCACCCTTCCGCCCCCGGATGTTAACCCCTACGGGCCGGAGGATTTTGCAGAAGTGGATGGCTATCTTGCCTGCATTACAGGCCCCTATTCTATGGGAGTGGATGTTTCCGAATATCGGGGTACGATCGATTGGGAGAAAGCCAAAAATGCCGGGGTGGAATTTGTATTTATCCGCCTGGGTGGCAGAGGCTGGGGTATGGAAGGAAATCTCTATGCCGACAGCAAGGCCCGGGAATACTACGAAGGGGCAAAAAAGGCGGGCCTGGAAGTGGGGGCTTACTTCTTCTCCCAGGCGGTTTGTGTGGCAGAGGCCCTGGAAGAAGCCCAATTTGCCCTTTCTTTGCTGGAAGGCTGGGAACTATCCTTGCCGGTGGTGTTTGACTGGGAGTATGTAAGCAGTTCCGCCCGCACAGCCAATGTAAAGGCCCGGGAACTAACAGACTGCGCACTGGCTTTCTGCGATAGGATAGAAGATGGGGGACTGGAGGCTATGATTTACTTCAATCCCAGCCAGGGAAGAGATCTAATGTACTTGGAAGAATTGACCATCTATCCTTTTTGGCTGGCCATGTACGATTCCCCCATGAACTACCCCTATGAAGTGGAGTACTGGCAGTACACCCGAAAGGGCAGTGTGCCGGGTATTCCCGGAGATGTGGATATCAATCTGCGTCTTCCCAAGCGACCGATTGCATAAAAATATCCGTTCCTTTTGGAACGGATATTTTTAATGCTTATGGAGAATTTCTGTGATTTTCAGCACTTCTTGCGGGGTTAGGGGATTTCGGGGCTTGCGGATAAAGGACAGGAGCAACTGGCCGCCTTTCTCACCCCAAAATACGGGGGTATCTTCCTGTTTGCTTTGATAAATTACCTGACTTTCCGGATCTGGGAAGAAAACGGCACAATCCAGATGGACGGAAATACCCTCTTCCTGCAAAACTTTCTTCAGTCGGTACAGGTGGGTGTTTACCTGCTTGACAGGGCTATAGAAGGTCTTTGTCCGTTCCACACCGCTGTGGCTAACCTTTACTTGGGTCCAGTGCTTTTCTTCCGGGTCGGCTAAAATTTTGCCCAGTAAATGCTTGCATTCCACAATGCAAACCCCGGTGGGGCCAATGACCACAAAGTCTAGCTCCGAGGTTTGCCCGTTGTAGGTGATTTTCTTGTCAGTTACAATCCAGTGTTCACTGTCTAATTTTTTTAGCGTCTCTAAAGCAATTTTCTCGCCCCGGATGCCGGCAGCCAAAATGGAAAGGGCGTGATAACGGCTTCTGGCGAAAAACAAAAAGCAAAAGGAAACCACCGGGCAGGCCAGCACAAGGCCAATTTCCGGCCTTCGGGCAGCAAAAATGAACAATAGCCAGAGGGCAAATACGCCCAGCCCCAAACCGGAGGCAATCCAGAAGAGATGTTTTTGGGTTTTATATGTGCGGTGCAAGTGTTTATCTTTGGAAAGTACATATGCCATAAAAGTCCCTCCTTTCGTAGGCTGAGAGGCTGTTTCGGTTCAAGCCCTCTTAGCCTACAGTATATCCTATTTTTCCCCTTCTTGCAATTCTTTCTTGTTTGCAGTATACTATGAAAAGAAAACTTTTAGGAGAAATGCTATGAATAAGAAAATTCGTTGGATCACGGAAACGGCGGTTATGCTTGCCCTGCTGGTTTCTTTGCAGGCCATCACCAAGCCCCTGGGACAACTGGTGACCGGTTCCTGTGTGAATGCCGTTTTGGCAATCTCTGTATTATTGGTGGGTATGAGCAGCGGTATTACGGTGGCGATTATTTCCCCGGTGCTGGCGTACCTAATAGGCATTGCCCCCCAAATTCTGACTGTTCCTGCCATTATGGTGGGAAATACTGTGTATGTGGTGCTGCTTTGCCTGCTTGCAGGTAAGAATAGCCGCAACATCCTTCGCCAGGTGGCTGCATGGGCAGTTGCCGCTTTTGCAAAGTTCGCTACCCTCTATGCCATTGTTGTGTGGCTGATTTGCGGCGTTTTTGCTGAGTCTCTCTTGAAGGCAGGCACTTTGAAGCCCCCTATGCTGAAAATGCTGCCGGCCACCTTCTCCTGGCCCCAGCTGTTTACCGCCCTCATCGGCGGTGCAATCGCCCTGGGTATTGTTCCCATCCTCCGCAAAGCACTTAAAAAGTAAGAAACAGTCTCCTGCGTCATAGCAGGAGACTGTTTTTATTCAAATTGTACCGGTTCCCAGGCAAAGGGGAGAAGATCCCGGGCTTTTACTTTGATAAGATTGCCCTTTTCATCATTTACAATGACCTTAATATCCGGGCAGTATTCAAAAAGCATTTGCCGGCAGTTGCCGCAGGGAGAAACCACCCCGTTAGGGGCTTTTTCGTGGGTGGCAACGATGGTGTCAAAGTCCCGTTCTCCGGCAGAGGTGGCAATGCCCATCGTGATATACTCTGCGCAGGAGCCGTGTATACCGTCGCAGTTGACACCGGTATACACCTTGCCGTTTTTGCAGAGCAGAGCGCAGCCAACGGTGTGGTGATAGATGCCATCGTCAAAGTTTTTGCACAGCACCTCTAAACCGGCGGCAATCAATGCGCGGTCTTTTTCTGTTATTTCATATCTTTCCATAGGCTATTTCTCCTTATGTAAACAGTAGACTGTTACAGGGAAGGCTTCGTTGCCGGGCATCACGCCGGTTACTGTCTTCTCCAGGGTAAAGCCAAAGGTTTCATACAGCCGCTTAGCAGGCTCGTTGCCATAGAGAACTTCTATCTCGCAAATACCCGGCTCGGTTTTCAGCGCGTTTTCTATGAGAGCGCTGCCAATTTTCTGCCGGAACAGGTCTGTGGATACATAGAGCCAGGCCAGTTCTTCCTCTGTGTATGCGCAGAAACCAACCACTTTCTCCCCAATGGCAGCCACATCAATATGGGGGTAGTCAAAAAAGCCTTCCCGCTCCGATGCAACACAGAAGGGGAGAAAGGCATCCGATAAATTCGCCAAAGCCAGTTCAATCTTCCGGGCGGCATCGTGGATGCGTTCGATTGCTTCATAGTCTTTTTCTTCGTAGGGACGGACGGTGATTGCAGATACAGGGGTTTCTCCCAATCTTTTTTCAAAGGTATAGCCTACCCGCTGGGCCCCATCGGCGGTGGTGCAGGGGCCAACTTCCGTTAAGGCATAGCCTGCTTTCCGGTAAAGGGCTTGGGCGGGAAGATTATCTTCCGTAGTGTGAATGATGACCTTGGAATAGCCGCTTTTCTTTGCCAATTCTTCGGTGACGGAAAGAATGAACTTGCCCACACCCCGACGGTGACAGGAAGGTTTTACCTGCAGCATACCCAGTTCCAGGTCCTCCTCTGTGTCCAGCCGGAACCAAGCCACCGGCTCGGCGGCCTTCACAATGTAATAGGCAGAAGTTTCCGCTTTCATTAGGTCCTTCCACATTTCCAAGGTCCGGCGGTTTCCGTGCAGGGCATCCATATTTTCTTCGTAGACTTCCCGGATGAAAGATAAATCCGCTTCTGTAGCAGGATAATAATGCAGGCTGTCCATAAGATTTTCCTCACTTATTTATGGCAGTAAACCAAAATGGCATCGCAGATAAATTGGGCAGTGCCTTCTGCGTGGCGGTCGATATTGGCTTTGAACCGGGGATCAGCCACATACATTTGCCCCAGGCCTGCCAAAATAGCAGGGGTGCAGGTGTAGTAGTTTTCTGTAATGTGAGCCTGTAATTTTTGCACCAGGGCTTGCGCATCTCCGCTTTCCGGGGTGGAAGTGGCCTTGCAGAGGGCGAATTCTGCCAGGATGGCATCCAAGCCCTCTGCCAGGGCGGTTTGCTTTTCCTTGGAATGGTCTTTGGTTTTTTCTTCGTATTCTGCATAAGCCGGGGTTTTGCCCCATTTTTCTTTGACTTCTGCTTTGTGCTCTTTTCAAATTGGCTGTTGTCAAAAGCTGTCATCACATTTTCTCCTTTCACGGCACTGTTGATCGCACAAATGAGCCGCTCTAACCGCTCCTTTTTGAGTATGAGCAGGTCTTTTTGCTGGTGTAGTGCCTTTTTTGTGTCATAACCCGGAGAAGATAAAATTTCCTGAATGCTTTTTAAGGAAAAGTCAAGTTCACGGTAGAAGAGGATCTCTTGCATTCGCAGAAGGGATCTTTCATCGTAATACCGATAGCCGGTGGCCTTATCCACAAAGGCCGGGGCTAACAGACCGATCTCATCGTAATAATGGAGCGTGCGCACGCTGACCCCTGTAATGTTTGCGAACTCCTTAATTTGCAGTTTCATTTTATCACCTCACAAGGGGAGTATACACTATGACGGAGCGTAAGAGTCAATAGGGAAGTTACTGTACTTGGGTAATTTCGCCGGCTAAATTTTGAGTGAACAAGGCTGCAATTTGCGCCTGGGTCATACCCTGACCGATGGCCCACATCAGCTTGGTCATGGCAGCCTCCGAGGTCATATCCCGACCCTGGATGACGCCCAGCTGCAAAAGCTTGTTGCCCACCTGGTACACATTTAGGTCAGAGCTGTCGTACAGGCATTGGGTGGTCACCACTACGCTAATGCCGTCCTCAATGGCTCTTTGGATGCCGCTGAGACCCTTTTGCAGCACGTTGATACCACCCAGGCCGAAGGCTTCCACCACGATACCCTTGTAGCCCATGGCGGCAAGCATATCAAAGACCTTGGGATTTAAACCCGGGGTCAGCTTCAAAAGAAATACATTTTGGCTGATCTGGGGCAGGAAGGCAGGCGCGCCTTTGGCTTTTGGCAGCACCTGAGGGTCCAATACAAGCCCCTGATTGCTGACCTTGCCTGCATACCGGGCATTGATGCTTTCAAAGGCGGAAAAGCCAGAGGCCCGCACTTTGACTGCCCGGCAGCCTAACATCACCTTCCGGTCAAAGGCTAAAAACACACCGGGAGTTCCGGAGGCGGCCATAGCAAAGGCGGTGCGAAGATTGTCCGGGCCATCGGAAAGAATATCTGCAAGGGGCAACTGGGAACCTGTAAATACCACCGGGACATCAATGTTAGGGAGCATAAAAGTAACGGCGGAAGCTGAATAAGCCATCGTATCTGTGCCGTGAGAAATGACAATGCCGTCAAAGGCATCTTTGTGTGTAAAAACCTGGCGGGCGATGGTCTGCCACTGCTCCGGCTGCATATTGGAAGAGTCCAAACACATCACATCTTCCACGGCGATGTTGTAATAGGTGCGAAGTTGATTGAGTTCCCGATCCATCACATCAGAACGGTGAGGCTCCAAACCCTCTCCACCAAGGACAGAGGCAATCGTGCCTCCGGTTGTTAAAAGCAAAATGTTTTTCTTGCCGTTCATAGTAACTTCCCCTAACAGTTGTTTTCCTAAGGAAATTATACTGTAGCAGAAAAAGAAATGCAAGCAAATTAGAAAGCCGCTGACAATCAAGTCAGCGGCTGTGTCTGTTATTATGGGTATAAATTTATGTCTCCGTCACCAACGAGAGACCATGCGTTCTGCAATTGAATGTGTCTGTCATTTTGATGGCGGCTTATAAATAAGATTTCATTATTGTACCACAAAGTATATGTAACGATCCCATCATATTCGTAGGTATCAGTAGCGGCACCTACATAAACTCCGTTAATAGTAAAGAAAGGAGTTCCTCCTGTGGTGTCAACTGACACGACAACACCATTTTCTGATTTAAAAGTAGTATGCTTTTGAAATGGGATTGCAGAAGAATTCCCATTGACTTCAATCAAATCTCCGGATTTATGAATCGTCCAAGCGCCCACATATTTACCCTCAAAGTAAAGTGGGAATATCTCATCGGCAGGAATAGTATTGCTACTTATTTCACCATAATCCTCAGTGTATAAAAGGGTTACAGTAGTTAAGAGCTCATTGTCCCAACCCTCATACGGATCAAATTCGCCATATCCATAGAGAATGTAAAATGAAACGGGTTTTTCTAATCCGCCATAATGCACATCATATTCAAAGTATCCGTCTTCACGATAATCATTTTCAAAATTGTCATCGTTAAAATGCAATTGATCTTGATAGTGGTGCGCAGAGCAACTTAGGTACACAACACCTCGTTTCTCACTAATGTTGTTGATTCTATATTTTACATTCAGCTCGTGCATTGTTGGCCCGATGATTTCGACGGATAGAACATCTATGCTGGGCCTAAGACTTTCGGTTTTACTAATGTTTCCGGTATGGTCGCTGAGAGAATCAACAATCAGATTTTCTAACTCCAAGTAATAATCCATGTAGCGAACAGCATCTCGCATGAATGTTTTTCGTTCTGCATCCTCATCAATGTATTCGTGCAAACACATAAACAAATCGGTAATAATCCGACTGCTTATAGAGTGAGCGTGTGTCCCATCATCAAAATTCTTAATTTCATATTTGGAGACAATATATGTTCCTTCGCAATCCATTACAAAAAGTGGTTCTTCGCTATGCCCCATAAAGAATAGGTACGTATCAGATGAAATGGGGACTTTATACAAGGTTCCATTATAAAGCGGGCTGGCGGTACAAATAAAATCTTCATATGGCGCTTGGTATCCGGCCCACTTGGTTGACCCGGGATTTTCTGTATTTTTATATTCTAACTTGACATAAGTAAATTCTTCATCATAAATTTCTGCAAGCAACTGAATTAAAGCCTCTGGGTCTGTGCAGGTTTCAATTTGCTTTAACTTCTGATAAACGGGGTCTTGCGCATAGTTGCCCACATACTGGTATTTAGGTTTTGTTTCATCGGTTTTCTGCTCGTTTGCTTCACCTGCGCTTATATTCTCTGTGGCATGCGTTTGGCTGCCTGTTAAGTTTTCGCTGCAAGCTGTGAATACCATCATTATAGATAGAGCAAGAAACAGTGCAAGGATACTCCTCATATCTTTTCCCTCCAATTAAGAAGGTGCATAACCGAAGCCATGCACCCGAAAAACGCAAACTCCGATTGCTGCGACACAACTTTTGACAAACTACAGGAGAACGTCAAAAATGGAGAATGTGTTTTTGCCAAAACAAAAAACACTTCTCCTATAGTCTGCCCAAGTATCAAGTTGTGTCGCAAAGATAGTTTACCACAGTTATTTGTTGATTGCAATGCAAAAAGCCGATTTTTCGTCATCTACTATAGATGCGTAACTCTTGCCGACGGGATGGGAAAAGCCGCCCTTGCCAGAGGGGGTCTTTAAGTTGCAATTACACGCAAGGCATGCTATAATATTCTCACGAAAGCGAGAACACTTTGCTTACAGAGGAGGTATGTAAGAGTGATTCAGATTCGTAATATGTCGTATTCGTTTGACGAAAAAACGGTGCTTCGTGAAATTGATCTTGAGATAGCAGACAATACAATATTGGGAATCGTAGGCATCAACGGCGCGGGCAAGTCTACTTTTCTGCGTTTGCTGGCAGGAGTTTATCTTCCTGAACAAGGCAGCATCAGATATGATGACAGAAGCCCTGCCGATGCCGAGACGAGAAGGGATATCTTTTTCCTTCCCGACGATCCCTATTACACCGCCCATATGACCCCAAACAAACTTTTTGACTTCTATAAATGCTTTTATCCGGGCATAGACAGACAGGTCTATAACAGCCTGCTGGATACCTACCAAATAGAAAGAAAAGGCAAAGTTCGTAATTTCTCCAAGGGTATGAGATGTCAGATGTTTATAGCCCTTGCCCTTGCGGTGAGACCCAGATATCTTTTGATGGATGAGGCGTTTGATGGGCTTGATCCTCTTTCCAGAGAAATATTCAAGGATGCCATCGTTTCCCTTGTGGAGGAGGGGCACACCACCGTTCTGATAACCAGTCATTCTCTGCGTGAACTGGAGGCCTTTTGCGACAGATTTATCCTCATTGATTCCAACACAATAAAAAAACAAGAAGAGGTTGCTGCGCATACGGGCAGGCTTTGTAAGTTTGAGCTCGCATTTACAGAAGCAGTTAAGGAAGAAACTTTTGCAGACCTGCCGGTTGTGTCTCTTACCATTAAAAACAGATTTGTGCAGGTGATACTTGAAGGATCTGTCGAGGAAATGGAAAAAAGGCTCATAGCACTTTCTCCTGCCGTTATAGACGAGATGCCTCTGGATTTTGAGGAGACGTTTATCCATGATGTCAAAAAGGGAGGGACGGCAGTATGACAAATTTTAAACAATATTTCCGCGCCCACTTGAAGGCAAACATCAGATCGCTTATTTATATTCTTGCCATTGCGCTGCTCCTGACCGCTTTAAACGGAATCAATGTGCAGCCAATTGAATACCACGATTATGAGACGGGGAAAATGGTTTCTTATTATAGTTCTATGCTTACCATACCGGTCATGTTTATGTGTATTCTTGTATATGTTCTTCCTGTGAGGGAATTTTCTTTCTTTAAGAAACGAATCAATCTGGACTGTGTTTATTCGCTGCCCATTTCCCGCAGAGCAATGGGCACCGTACATTATCTAACGGGCTTAATTACACTTTTCAGCGCATTTACTTCTTCCTACTTACTGAATTTTGTCTTGCTCTTTAGCCAAGCCCCCCAGCATTTCAACTTCCCGCCTATGGTAGCCCACTATTTTTTGTGCCTTCTTCTGGGCACTGCGATTTACTCCTTGATGGTGTTTGTGTTCAATGAGGCAAACACAAAGGGGGACGGCATATGGTTTATGCTCCTATATACCTATGTTTTTTCGAGCGTGGCTTCTGCGGTTAGCGCGATATGTGATTATGAGATGCTTGCAGGTTTCTATGCCGAAACGCCCTGGGGCGCATTTGGCGCGCTTACAGAAACCTATCGGGGACGTATTGAAATCGGGGGAATAGAAGAACTTGTCTTTTGGAGGGCACCGGGGTATGTGGCTTGGATTGCCTTTTGGATTGCCCTAGGTATTGCTGCAGCAGCGGGCTTTTTCCTCATTTTCGGAAAAAGAAGAATGGACAAGACGGGGGAGATCTCCAATTCTAACTTCGGTTTCCGTACACTTATCCCTGTATATGCCGCAAGCGAAATAATTCTCACTCGAGGCGCGGGCTGGTTTTTTACCAATCTTATGGCATTTTTTGGATATGCCATTTATCGCCGAGGCTTTCATCATAAAAAGAGCGATATTATCGTTCTTGTCGTTCTTTCGATTTTCGGGATACTTTTAACCGCTTTGTTTGCATAAAGAACAGCCGCCGTCCATCAGGCCGGCGGCTGTTTCTATCTGTTCGACATATTGAATTTTACTGTTAGTAAAATTCTTTTTTGATGGCCTTAACAACTGAGTTAAAAGTTGCTTTCGTTGCAAATTTATAAAGTAGATAGCCAAATGCACACATAGCAAGCGGTATAAAAAGTGGGAAAAGGCGGTCTAAATTGGATGTGATGGCAAGGATAATGAAAAAGACTTCCAGCGCCAGCAAGAAACTGAACCACAATGCCATAAAAACTCGCACAAATTTCACTGGCCGTCCAATCATTTGCAGCTCAGTTTTTGAATCACAATTAGAAATAACGATGTCAATTTCTGGTACAAAAGAGTTTCTATATGGCATATTACGAAATGTTGGTTTTAGGTTACAACCTGTTGGCTTTTGCTGATATGCGTAATCCCAATCAGTATGTTGACGAATCACTTCGGGGAGAAGTTCAAAACCATTAGTAGCGATGGTGTTATTTATGCAGTGTGTTGCCATTTCAGCAAAGAGTTTCATAAATTTCTCCTATCTCATAGATACAGGCCGTTAGACAAATTCCAATTTGTCTAACAGAATTATACTTCCATATTGCACAGAAATCAAGATTTTCAGTATGTCTCCCCAAATTCTGCTGCCCGCCCATAGCCGTAAATTCGACTATGATACAGGTAGCGGTTTTTTGTCTATGCTGTTGGGCATTTGTTCCGCTTCCAAAAAGCCGATTTTTCGTCATCTACTTTGGAGGCGTAACACTTGCCGACGAAAAGGCTTCTCCCCTGGGAGAAGCCTTTGTTGCAATTAGGGTGGGTTTGTGGTATAGTGGATTTGCGAAAGAGAGGGCGGTTTTGTGAAGGTATTATTTGTCTGTCACGGGAATATCTGCCGCAGTCCTATGGCGGAGTTTATTTTGAAGGATATGCTGAAAAAGGAAGGGATCACCTCTGTGGAGGTGGATTCTGTGGCTGTCAGCAGGGAAGAGCTGGGCAATCCCATTTATCCCCCGGCGCAAAGAGAACTTAATAGGCACGGTGTTTCTTTTGACCGCCATTCTGCCCGGCAGATCACCCGGGAAGATGTGGACACCAGCGATTACATTTACTATATGGACGGCCGCAACAGCAGTTACTTGCAAAGGCTGTTCCCGGGCTGCAAAAAATTCCAGCCGCTCCTTTCTCACGATGTGGCAGACCCCTGGTACACGGGAGATTTTACCGCCACCTGGAATGACCTGCAGGAAGGCTGCAGGCGGATCATGGAGGAACTAAGATGAACAAAGAACGGTTTGAGGCAGCCCTTTCCGACCTGCCCCTTTATACATATGCTTTTATTGATCCCAAGGAGCTGGAGTTTTCCCAGCGGATCCGCTACATTTGCTCCAGTGAATGCCCTATGTACGGCAAAAGCTGGGCCTGCCCTCCGGCGGTTGGAGAGGTGGATGCCTGCCAAAAACGCTGCCTTGCTTATAAAAACTGCCTGGTGATCGGCACCATCACGGAGTGTAACGACATTTCAGACATTGAAGAAACACTTTCCACCCGTGGCCCCCACGAGGAGATCACCGATCTGGTGGCAGATATGCTCCGTGCAGAAGGGGAGAAGCCCTATGTGCTTTCCACAGAAGCCTGCGCCAAGTGCGAAAAATGTGCTTATTTGGAGGGCAAACCCTGTATCCATCCGGATCAGATGCACCCTTGTGTGGAAAGTCACGGCATCAATGTGATTCCGGTACTGGAAAGCCTGGGACTGGACTTTCAGTACGGCAGCAACATCATCACCTGGTATTCTCTGCTGTTTTTCTGACTTGCATATACCTTGCGGTTTTAGTATAATAAAGAAAAGAAAGAGAATGGGGGCACCCGATTATGGCAAAACTCTATTTTAAGTATGGCGCGATGGGCTCCAGCAAGACCGCCCAGGCCCTGATTACCAAGTATAACTACGAGGAAAATGACCTGCAGGTGTGGCTGATCAAACCCAGCGCCGACACCCGGGACGGGGTCCATATTCTCCGCAGCCGTATTGGCCTGGAAGCCCAGGTACAGATTATTTCTCCGGAAATGGATGTGTACAGCCTGTTTGCCCAGACCAAGAAGGATAGCTGCGATGTGATTATTGTGGATGAGTGTCAATTTATGACCCCGGAGCAAATCGACCAGCTTCGCCACATTGTCAATGATTTTGGTGTGCCGGTAATGTGCTTCGGCCTGCGGACCGACTTCCAGACCAAACTGTTCCCCGGCTCCCGCCGGCTGATGGAAGTGGCAGACACCATTCAGGAAATTAAAACCATCTGCGACTGCGGCGCCAAGGCCACCGTCAATGCCCGTATTGACGGGGAAGGATACATCGTCACCGAGGGTGCTCAGGTGTTCTTGGGCGGCAACGATGCCTACATCGCTATGTGCCATAAGTGCTATATCCGGGGCATCCGGGAACATAAGAAGATCAAACTACACGGAAAATAAGGAGATTTTGCTATGGAACTTTCTGAAATTCTTTCCAAGTGCGACCATACTTTGCTTGCCCAGACGGCTACCTGGGCAGATATTAAGGCCATCTGCGACGACGGTATGGCTTACAAGACCGCCTCTGTTTGTATTCCCGCTTCCTTTGTGAAGCAGGCCAAGGAGTATGTGGGCGATAAACTGGCAATTTGCACCGTAATTGGTTTCCCCAACGGCTACGCCACCACAAAGGCCAAGTGCTTTATGGCATCTGATGCAGTGGACAATGGCGCAGACGAAGTGGATATGGTGATCAACATCGGCTGGGCCAAGGAAGGCAAGTTTGATGCCATCCGGGAAGAAATCGCCGCTATCAAGGCCGCGTGCAAAGGAAAACTCCTGAAAGTGATTATTGAAACCTGCCTGCTGACCGACGACGAAAAGATTGCCCTGTGCAAGGCTGTTTCCGACTCCGGTGCCGATTACATCAAAACTTCCACCGGCTTTTCTACTGCAGGCGCTACATTTGCCGATGTGGAACTGTTTGCCAAGCATGTAGCACCCCATGTGAAGATCAAGGCTGCCGGCGGTATTTCCAGCCTGGAAGATGCAGAAAAGTTTATTGCCTTGGGCGCATCCCGCCTGGGTACTTCCCGGGTGGTAAAAATCGCCAAGGGCCTGAAAAACGACGGAACATACTAAGGAGGTAATACTATGTTAAAGACCCCCACCCCCCATATTGCGGCAAAACCCGGTGATTTTGGCAAGACTGTGCTGATGCCCGGTGACCCGCTGCGCTCCAAGTTTATTGCAGAGACTTTTTTGGAAAACCCTGTTCTTGTGAATAATGTTCGTGGTGTTCACGGCTACACCGGCACCTATAAGGGCGTGAAGGTTTCCGTAATGGCCTCCGGCATGGGTATGCCTGCCATTGGCATTTACTCCCACGAACTGTTCAACGGCTACAATGTGGAGAATATTATCCGCGTTGGCTCTGCCGGCTCTATTCAGGATCATATTAACCTTTATGACATCGTTTTGGGCCAGGGCGCTTGCACCGACTCCAATTATGCAGCCCAGTTCCATCTGCCCGGCACTTTTGCCCCCATTGCAGACTATACTTTGCTGTCTGAGGCTGTAAAGGCTTGCGAAAATCACGGCGCTACTTATCACGTAGGTAATGTGAATTCTTCCGATGTGTTCTATGGTGACCATGTGGGTGTTCCTGAAGGCCTGGACAGTGTTTATGGCTTGAAGAAGATGGGCGTTATGGCCCTGGAGATGGAAGCCGCTGCCCTGTATATGAATGCGGCCCGGTACGGCAAGCGGGCGCTTTGCATCTGCACCATTTCTGACCATGTTCTCAAGGGCGTGGAGACCACTTCCGAAGAACGGCAGACTGCCTTCACCCAGATGATGAAGGTGGCTCTGGACGTTGCAGTGGCTATGGATAACCGATAATCCTGTTGGGCGACCTGCGAAGGCCGCCCAAACTTTCCCAAAGGAGGGATATTTTATGAAGCGTGTGTTTTTAATTGTATTGGACTCTTTCGGCATTGGCGCTATGCCCGATGCAAAAGCCTTTGGAGATGAAGGTGTCAATACGCTGGCCGCCTGCGCCACATCCAAAGAGTTCCATATTCCCAATCTCTTGAAAGCGGGTCTTGGCAATATTGACGGCGTTACCTGCCTTCCCAAAGAAGAAAACCCCATCGGCGCCTACGCCCGGCTGACAGAAAAATCCAACGGCAAGGATACCACCATCGGCCACTGGGAGATTGCGGGTATCGTATCCGAAAATCCTTTGCCCACCTACCCGGATGGTTTCCCGGAAGAGGTGCTGGAGCCTTTCCGCAAGGCCACCGGCAGAGGTGTTTTGGCCAATGCTCCCTGGTCCGGCACGGCCGTTATTGACGAATTTGGTGAGCAGCACCAAAAAACCGGGGATTTGATTGTTTACACCTCTGCAGACTCTGTATTCCAAATCGCCGCCCATGAGGAAACAGTGCCTCTGGAGCAGCTTTACGAATATTGCCGGATCGCAAGAAAGCAACTTGTGGGCAAGCACGGCGTGGGCCGGGTCATTGCCCGTCCCTTCGTTGGCACGCCCGGCACCTATAAACGCACGTCTAATCGCCATGACTATTCTTTGGAGCCTCCTGCAAAGACCCTTTTGGATGCGGTAAAAGAGGCGGGTAAAGACTGCATCGGTGTGGGTAAAATCTACGATATTTTTGCAGGGATCGGCACCACCGAGCACGTTTATAATAAATCCAATGCGGATGGAATGGCCCATACGGACGATTTTGAAGCCCGGGGCTTTGAGGGGCTGTGCTTTGTGAATTTGGTGGATTTTGATATGCTGTTCGGCCACCGCCGGGACATTGACGGCTACGCCAGGGCTTTGACGGAATTTGACACCTGGCTGGGCGCATTTCTCCCCAAATTGGGAAAAGATGATGTGGTGCTGATCACTGCCGATCACGGCTGTGACCCGGCATACACCGCAACCACCGACCACACAAGAGAATATGCGCCCCTGCTTGTTTTGGGCCAGGATGTAAAGCCCGGCAATCTGGGCACCCGGGACAGTTTTGCAGACATTGCAGCCACTGTGGCAGAAATGCTGCAGGTGGAGCTTGAAACGCCCGGCAGGAGTTTTGCAAAGGAGGTCTTGAAATGACGCCTGAAAAACTGGCACAGTTGGCCATTGAGGCGATGGGGAGAGCCTATTATCCCTACTCCGGCTACGCAGTAGGCGCGGCGCTGCTGTGCGCTGACGGCACGGTCTACCAGGGCTGCAACATTGAGAATGCTTCCTTTACCCCCACTGTTTGCGCCGAACGGACCGCTTTTTTCAAGGCTATTTACGATGGCCATCGGGCCTTTACAGCCATCGCCGTTTGCGGCGGAAAAGGCGGTAAAATCACCGGCGCATTCCCTCCCTGCGGCGTTTGCCGGCAAGTGATGCGGGAATTCTGCGAGGATGATTTCAAGGTCTATCTTGTAAAGGGCGAAGAAAGTTTCGAAGAATTGACCCTTGCGGATATCCTGCCCCATAGTTTCCGTCCCAAGGAGCATATGCAAGACTAAGAAAAAGCAGATATCGACATTTTTCACAAAAAATGACAATAGATATTGATTTTCTGTAGGGAATATGCGATAATACAAAAGGTATGAAAATACCTCAAATAAAATTTTGGAGGAAAACAAAATGAAGAAGATTCTCGCACTTGTTCTTTCTGTGCTGATGGTTGCTGCTCTGTTCGCAGGCTGTGGCCAGAAGCCCGCCGGAGAAAGCAAGCCCGCCGGTTTCGACTATGAGGCTGTTCCTAATGAAATGACCTCTTCCGACGGCAAGTACACCATCGCTTTCGTTACTGACGTAGGCCAGCTGCTGGACAAGTCCTTCAACCAGGGCACTTGGGAAGGCGTTAAGCGCTACGCTTCCGAAAACGGCAAGTCCTACAAGTACTATCAGCCCGCCAACGGCGACCAGGCTACCGATGCTGACCGCTACGATGCTATGAAGGCTGCTGCCGACAACGGTGCTGAAATCATCATCTGCGCAGGCTTCCTGCAGGCTACCGCTCTGGAGCAGGCTGCTAAGGAATTCACCGGCGTGAAGTTCGTCTTTATCGACGGTTGGCCCCTCGGCCTGGACAATGTCCTGGCTATCGACTTCCAGGAAGAGCAGTCCGGCTACCTGGCTGGCTACGCTGCTGTTATGGAAGGCTACACCAAGCTGGGCTTCACCGGCGGTGGTGGCGGTGCTAACCCCGCTTGCTGCCGTTTCGGCTATGGCTATGTACAGGGCGCTCAGGCCGCTGCTGCCAAGAAGAACATCACTGTTGAAATGAACTACTCCTGGGAATACGGCGCAGCTTTCGGCGCTTCTCCCGAACTGCAGACCATGCTGGACGGCTGGTATGCTAACGGCACTGAAGTTATCTTCGCTTGCGGCGGTTCTATGTGCCAGTCCGCTTTCGCAGCTGCCGGCGCTAACGACGGCAAGGTTATCGGTGTTGACGTTGACCAGTCCAGCCAGTCCGAGTACGTTATCACTTCCGCTACCAAGGGCCTGCGTGAGGCTGTTATGATCGCTTGCGCTTCCTACTTCGACGGCAAGTGGTCCGGCGGCGGTAAGACCCTGGGCGCTAACGACGATGCTGTTGGCCTGCCCACCGCTACCTGGAGCCTGAAGAACTTCTCCGTAGAAGACTACGAAGCAATGTTCGAAGGCCTGAAGAACGGCTCTGTTGTTGTTGACAGAAACTACGAGACCGGCATGAACGGCCCCTTCGCCAATGTCAACCTGACCATCATCTAATCTATTTGCAAACCTAAAGGGGAGGACTTCGGTCCTCTCCTTTTTTTGCTTGCAATTCCGACCGCGCCATATTATAATAATTTTGTAAAAATCCGTAAATTACAAACCGGAAGGGGGCAATTTCATTATGCAATCCGATTATATAATTGAAATGCTCAATATCAGAAAAGAGTTCCCTGGCATCGTGGCAAATGATGACATTACTTTGCAGCTCCGTCGGGGCGAGATCCACGCTTTGCTTGGCGAAAACGGCGCCGGCAAATCCACCCTGATGTCCGTCCTTTTCGGCCTTTACCAGCCGGAAGCCGGTATCATCAAGAAAAACGGCGTAGAAGTCAAAATCAACAACCCCAACGATGCCACCGCCCTAAACATCGGTATGGTGCATCAGCACTTCAAGTTGGTGGATGTGTTCACGGTTTTGGATAACATTATTCTGGGCGCAGAAGATACCACTTTGGGTTTCCTGCGAAAGAAACAGGCCCGGAAGAAGGTGCAGGAACTTTCCGACAAGTACGGCCTGCACGTCAATCTGGATGCCAAGGTGGAAGACATTACCGTTGGTATGCAGCAGCGCACTGAGATTTTGAAAATGCTCTACCGGGACAACGAAGTGCTGATTTTCGACGAGCCCACTGCGGTGCTGACTCCCCAGGAAATTGATGAACTGATGGAAATTATGCGGGGCTTTGCCGCAGAAGGCAAGTCCATTCTGTTCATTACCCATAAACTAAACGAAATTATGGCCGTTGCCGACCGTTGCTCTGTTCTGCGGAAGGGCAAGTACATCGGCACTGTGGACATAAAGGATACTACTAAGGAAGAACTTTCCACAATGATGGTTGGCCGCCCGGTGCAGCTGCAGGTAGAAAAGGCACCTGCTCGGCCCGGTGATGTGGTGCTGGATGTGCAGGGCTTGACTGTGCCTTCCAAACTCCACAAGAACAATGCGGTAAAGGATGTTTCCTTCCAGGTACGCAAAGGCGAAATTGTTTGTATTGCCGGTATTGACGGCAACGGTCAGAGTGAATTGGTCTATGGTCTGACCGGCTTGGATAAGGCCAGCAAGGGTACAGTTACCCTGTGTGGAAAGAATATTTCTAAAGCCAATATCCGCCGCCGCGCAGATGCAGGTATGAGCCATATCCCCGAAGACCGGCACAAGCACGGCCTGGTGCTGGACTTCTCTCTGGAGCAAAATATTGTTCTGCAAAACTATAAGGAGCCCCGGTTCCAAACCTTTGGGTTTATTAACGGTCCTGCAATCCGGGCCTATGCCAATAGCCTAATCGAACAGTACGACGTTCGCTCCGGCCAGGGTGCGGTGACCACTGCCCGGAGTATGTCCGGCGGTAACCAGCAGAAGGCTATTATTGCCCGTGAAATGGACCGCAATAAGGATCTGGTGGTGGCAGTTCAGCCCACTCGTGGCTTGGATGTGGGCGCTATTGAGTACATCCATAGCCAAATTGTTGCCCAGCGGGACGCAGGCAAAGCCGTGCTGCTGGTAAGTCTGGAACTGGACGAAGTTATGAACTTGTCCGACCGGATTTTGGTTATGTATGAAGGCGAAATCGTGGGCGAGCTTGATCCCAAAAAGACGACTGTCCAGGAACTGGGCCTGTATATGGCCGGTGCCAAGCGGGATGGGGAAGGAGAGGCGCAAGTATGAAAAATACCCTGTTAGACCTGTACCGCCGGGATGGCACAAAGAAACTGCTTGCTTCCCTTCTGTCTATTTTGGCAGGCTTGGTGGTTGGCTCTTTGATTGTTGTGATCGTGGGCCTCACCGGAAACAAGCAAACCTTCAATGCAAAGAGCATTTGGGATGGCATACGGCTCGTTTTTGGCGGTGTGTTCTCCGTAGGCCGTGAAGGCACAGAGCTGGCCTTTGGCTTTAACCCGGTAAACTGGGGTAACCTTCTGTTCCGGGCTGTTCCGGTTTTGATGACCGGCCTGTCTGTTGCCATTGCGTTTAAGACCGGCCTTTTTAACATTGGCGCGCCCGGTCAATACCTGATGGGCACCGCCGCCACCTTGTATGTGGCGCTGTCTATTCCTACGACTGTCCTGCCTGCCTGGATTATTTGGATTTTGGCATTTCTGGCAGGTATGGTGGCCGGCGCCCTGTGGGGTGCGATCCCCGGCCTTCTGAAGGCTACCCGGGGCATCAACGAAGTACTGGCCTGTATTATGACCAACTGGATTGCCGCTAACTTGGTAACGATGTTCTTCTCCAGCAGTTCTCTGCGGAATGCTTCCGAAGCCGGTAAGATTGGCTATATTATGCCTACTGCCCGTAACGGCGTGGAAACGGCAAAAATGGGTCTTGATAAGTTATTCCCCGGCTCCCAGGTAAATGGCGGTATTTTGATTGCCATTTTGCTGGCGGTTGTGGTGTATATTCTGATGAACAAAACCACCCTGGGTTACGAATTGAAGGCTTGCGGTGCCAACCGCCATGCCGCTCGGTATGCCGGCATTAAAGACAAGCGGAACATCGTGCTGTCTATGGCCATCGCCGGTGCTCTGGCTGCTGCCGGTGCTTCTTTGTACTACTTGTCCGGCAACACGGAATTTGCTTGGGAGACCTATCAGAAACTGCCTGCAGAAGGCTTTAACGGTATCCCTGTTGCACTGCTGGCAGCCAATAATCCTGTTGGCATTATCTTCAGTTCTGCCTTTATGTCTATGCTTTCCATCAACGGCCTGCAACTGAAGAATTTGACAGCCTACAATGCGTATATTACCGATATTATTATCGCTGCTATCGTGTACTTCAGTTCCTTCTCCCTGCTCATTAAGATGTGGCTGTCCAAAAAGAAGGAAAAGAAGGTAGCCGTTGCAGCAGAACCTTCCGAAAAAGCAAAGGAGGAATAAGAAATGGCATATCTATTACAGAATACCTTAACTTACACCATCCCCTTGCTTATTGTGGCGTTGGCAGGTATCTTCGCAGAACGAAGCGGCATCATTAACCTGGCACTGGAAGGTATTATGATTTTGGGCGCATTTATCGGCGTTTTGGTCGTTTATTCCTTCCAAAAAGCAGGCCTTTTTGTGAAAGACCAGGGGCAACTGCTGATGTGGGTGGCCTTGGCAATTTCCGCCGCCGCAGGTGCTATTTTCTCCCTGCTGCTGGCCTTCGCATCCATTAACTTAAAGGCAGACCAGACCATTGGCGGTACAGCGCTGAATATGCTGGCTCCGGCTTTGGTGCTGTTCCTCATTAACATTATCATTAACCAAAATACACTGGGTATGTTCACCGGTGATGCTTCTTCCTGGTTTATGCTGAAGAAGAGCGATTTTGGTCTTGCAGATGTGCCGGTGGGAGAACTGAACTTGTTCCAGTCTGTGTTTATGCACAAGATTTATCCCACAACCTTTATTTGCATCATCCTCTTTGTGGTTCTGTCCATTATCCTGTATAAGACCAAGTTTGGCCTGCGGCTCCGGGCCTGCGGCGAAAATCCCCAGGCGGCGGACTCTCTGGGCATCAATGTGTACAAGATGCGCTATGCCGGTGTTTGCATCTCCGGCGCCCTGGCAGGTATCGGCGGCTTTGTATATGCCCTGACTACTGCCAACTGTGCTTCTACCGGTGATGTGGCGGGCTTCGGCTTCCTGGCCTTGGCTGTTATGATTTTCGGTAACTGGAAGCCCCTGAGTACCGCCGGTGCGGCCTTCCTCTTTGGCCTTTGCAAGTGTATCGCCGCAGGTTACTCTTCCATTGATATCAATGGCGATAAGATTTTCGCCCTGAAGGATTTGGGTGATAAGCTGAAAGCTGCCGGCGTAGACCCCGGAAGCCTGTTCCGTATTTTGCCTTTCCTGATTACCTTGATTGTTCTGGCATTTACTTCCAAGAATTCCAGAGCCCCCAAGGCAGAGGGCATCCCCTACGATAAGGGAAGTCGCTAAACAAAATGGAAAGCACCTGCATTGCAGGTGCTTTCTTTATTTGACAAGGTATGCTACAATAAGTGCAGATTTTTAGGCTTGATAGAAGGTGCTACTTTGCAATACGTAAAACAGTTTTCCATTATTTTGGCCTTTTCTCTGGTGGGGCAGGCGTTGGAAAAGCTGCTGCCTTTTCCCATACCCGCATCGGTCTATGGCCTGGTGTTGCTGCTGATTGCTTTGCTGACGGGCTTGGTAAAGGCAGAACAAGTAAAGCAGACGGCAGATTTCCTGGTTGCTGTGATGCCTGTGCTGCTGGTTGCCCCGGCGGTCAGGGTGCTGGAATATTGGGGTATTATCGCGCCAAATGCAGGGGCAATTTTGGTGATTGCGGTTTTCACCACCGGCGCGATCTTCGCAATCAGCGGACTTGTTACAAAGTGGCTGATGAGAGGAAGGGGGGAGCAGGATGGCTGATATTTTGAGCCTTCCACTGTTTTCGTTGTGTTTGACTCTGGGGGTGTATCTTTTCGGCCTTTGGTGCAGAAAGAAAGTGAAGCACAGTTTTTGCAACCCATTCTTGATCACAACGGTGCTGGTGGGTCTGTTTTTGGTCCTCACCAAAATGCCTATGGCAAATTATCAAAAGGGGATGGAGCCCATTGGTTGGCTGTTAACACCTGCCACCGTTGCACTGGCGGTGCCCTTATATGAGCAAATGAAGGCGCTGAAAAAGAATTTACCTGCCATTTTAGCAGGTGTGGTGGCCGGAGGGGTGAGCAGCCTCTTCATGGTGCTGGGTCTTTGTATTGCCTTTGCGCTACCCCGGGAAATTACCGTTTCTCTGCTGCCCAAAAGTATTACCACCGCTATTGGTATGGTGCTGGCAGAGCAGGGGGGAGGCATCGGCTCTTTAGCTGCCGGTGTGATTGCAGTGACCGGTATTGTGGGCGTGCTCCTTGGTCCGGTATTTTGCAAACTGTTCCGGCTGAATAATCCTATTTGCCAGGGCGTGGCTTACGGCACGGCCTCCCATGTACTTGGCACTTCCAAAGCATTGGAAGTTGATCCGCTTACGGGTGCGGTGAGCAGCCTTTCCTTGGTGGTTGCAGGCCTTCTGACTGCTGCGCTGTTTCCATTTGTTACAATGTTCCTATAAAAAAGACGGGATGTGCAATTGCACATCCCGTAATTTTTGCGTTGAGAAAAAATTACTTGCCAGCGTTGGCAATCTGAGCAGCAACTTCGTCAGCGAAGTTTTCTTCCTTCTTTTCGATACCTTCGCCCTTCACATAGTGAACAGCGTCAACGAACTTCACGGAGCCACCCAGCTTCTTGGCAGCGTCAGCAATGTAGCCTTCTACGGAGCCGGTGAACAGGTCACCACGGACGAAATCCTGCTGCAGCAGGCAGATTTCCTTGAAGTAAGCAGCGATCTTGCCGGCAGCGATCTTCTCCTTAACCTGAGCGGGCTTGCCAGCCATCTTGGGATCGTTGTCCATAGCAGCAACCTGGACCGCCAGTTCGTGATCCACATCAGCCTGGGGAACCAGGGACTTGTCCCAGTACTTAGCGCCCATAGCAGCGATCTGCATAGCAACGTTCTTGCCGATCTCGGTAGCGTCAATGCCGCCTTCCACAGCCAGGTTTACCAGAACACCGTGAGTGCCGCCTGCGTGAACGTAAGCAACATTGGTGTTTTCAGCAAAACGGGTGAAACGGCGGATCTGCATATTTTCACCGATGGACATAACCTTTTCCTGCATGATTTCGGTAACAGTCAGGTTGGTGCCGGGGAAGTTGCAAGCCTTCAGAGCATCCACATCAGCGGGATTTTCCTTGGCAACGGCAGCAGCCAGACCCTTAACCAGATCCAGGAAAGCATCGGTCTTGGCAGCAAAGTCAGTTTCGGAGTTGACTTCGATCACAACGCCAACACCGTCGATAACGGTAGCGTAAGCAACACCTTCAGCAGCAATGCGGTCTGCCTTCTTGGCAGCCTTGGCCAGGCCCTTTTCCCAGTCAACAGCCTTGTCCATATCGCCATCGCAGGCAGCCAGGGCCTTCTTGCAGTCCATCATGCCAACGTTGGTCATTTCACGCAGTTTCTTAACATCTAAAGCGGTAAAAGCCATTTTGTTATCCTCCTAAAATCTTGTGTACTTTCGTATGGCTCCCGAGATTCGGGAGCCATAGAAATGATTACTCAGCAGTTTCTTCAGCGGGAGCTTCGACTTCGGCAGCAGCCTCAACGCCGGCGTCCTCACCCTGACGGCCTTCGATGGCAGCGGATGCCATAGCGGCAGCAATCAGACGGATAGCGCGGATTGCGTCGTCGTTGCCGGGGATTACATAGTCGATTTCATCGGGGTCACAGTTGGTGTCAACAATAGCCACAACGGGGATGCCCAGCTTCTTGGCTTCGGCAATGGCGTTGCGCTCTTTGCGGGGGTCAACAATGAACAGAGCAGCGGGGATCTTTTTCATTTCCTTAACGCCGCCCAGGTACTTTTCCAGCTTTTCGATTTCGCCCTGGTGCTTGATAACTTCCTTCTTGGGCAGCATTGCGAAAGTGCCGTCAGCTTCCATCTTGCGCAGCTGAGCCAGACGGTCGATACGGGTACGCATGGTGCGGAAGTTGGTGAGCATACCACCCAGCCAGCGAGCATTTACATAGTAGCCGCCGCAACGGATGGCTTCTTCCTTGATAGCATCCTGAGCCTGCTTCTTGGTACCAACGAACAGAACGTTGCCACCTTCGGCAGAGATGTCACGGACAAAGTTGTAGGCCTCTTCCAGCTTCTTAACGGTCTTCTGCAGGTCGATGATGTAGCCGTTACGCTCGGTGTAGATGTAGGTGGCCATTTTGGGATTCCAGCGGCGGGTCTGGTGACCGAAGTGCACGCCGGCTTCCAGCAGTTGCTTCATAGATACGACAGACATTTTTGGTTTCTCCTTTTGTTTGTTCCTCCACCCCGATCATCTTGCCGCAATCGCCTTTTCAGACACGAGATTGGACAATCCCCGGGTGTGTGGTGTAATAATACTATGGGATTTACCCATGCTGAACCATTATAATAGAGGTATTCCCAATTTGCAAGCATTTTTTTCAAAAAAATGGAACTTTTCTATGATTTATTTCAAAAAATTTTGCCGGTTCCGGATACATCGGCAATCTTCCGGTTTTATATCTACCAAAATAATGTCCGGGCCGATGCGGCAGATGCAGTGCCAGGGGATGATATAGTCCTCCCGACAGCCCAAAAGGCCGAAATAGCGGCCCGGCCCGGGAACGATCAGGGCGCAAAGCCGCCCTTCCGGAAGTTCCAGCCGGGCATCGGCCACAAAGCCCAGCCGCCGGCCATCTGCAATACAGATTACTTCTTTGCAGTATAGGTCAGAAATTTTTGTCAGCATCCCAATACCCCCTTTCTGCTACCTTATGCGCAAGGCGTGGGGAATATTTACAAAACACCGGAAAAAAGTTGTTGACGGATATGGAATTTTGGGTTATAATTCGGTATGGTCTATTATTATGTGTTGCTGCGGCCTTTTGGCTGCCGA
>RHMF01000090.1_pt1 | contig 33490 bp, 30 predicted proteins | sample 5365151 | NCBI WGS metagenome assembly RHMF01 (sample SAMN10266501, study PRJNA497801) | feces metagenome | isolation source: feces | host: Bos taurus | place: China: Prairie of Fairy Mountain | collected 2017-08-14 | reverse complement strand
TCGACGGTGCGCGTGGCCAGATTGAGCGGAGCGCTGTATTCGTCGGGATTTTCCAGATTGATGTTAGGGGCCACGAAGTGGTTCTGCATCATCAGCACGCTGTACACCGCCTCGCTGGCTCCCGCCATCCAGCACTCGTGGCCGGTCATCGACTTGGTGCTGCTGATGAGTGCGTGCTGACCATGGAACAGATGGTCGAGCGCCATGGCCTCGAACATATCGCCCTGCTTGGTGCTGGTGGCATGGGCGTTGATATAGTCCACATCGGCCACGGTGAGACTCGCCATGGCCAGCGCACGGTTCATGGCCGTGGCCGAACCGTCATCGCTGGGTGTGGAGATACCGCCGCCGTTAGATGAGAAGCCGTAGCCTGTGACTTCGGCCAAAATGGGCGCGCCCCGGCGCACGGCGCTTTCGTATTCCTCCAGCACCAGCGCGGCTGCGCCGCCACTGGGCACCAGTCCGTCGCGGTCGCGGTCGAAGGGGCGTGAAGCCCTCTGCGGGTCGTCCACCCGCAGACTGAAGGCCGACAGCGCATCGAAGGTGGCCATAGAGTAATAGTTCACCTCCTGTGCTCCACCGCACAGCACACAGTCCTGCAACCCTTGCTTGATGAGCAGGTAGCCCAGTCCGATGGCGTGCGACCCACTGGCACAGGCAGCGCTCACGCTGAAGTTAACGCCGCGCAGGTGGAACACCGCACTCAGGTTCATATTGACCGTGGAATTCATCGATTGGAAAATCAAACCCGAACCCAGCAGGGCAGAATCGTGCTTCTCCTCCATGATATTGGCGGCTTCGATTACGGGCTTGGCCGACGAGTCGTTGCCAAAGAGCACACCCACCTCGCGGGCATGCAGAAAATCGTTGTCGATGCCCGCCTGGGCAAAGGCCTCGGTCGAGGCCATGTAGGCATAGGCCGCTTCCTGCGACATGCCCACACGCTCACGGCGGGAAAGCAGCCCCTTGAGTTGCGGCTCGGCCACAATGCCCGTCAGGGGGGACTGATAACCGTAGGCAATGCGGTCTTGGTCAATGCCCACGCCCGAACGGCCCGCACGCAGCGAGGCTGTCACTTCTTCTTTATTGTTTCCCAGGCAGGACCAGATACCCATGCCGGTAATCACCACTCTTTTTTCCATGTGTGTCTGTGAGTTGGTTACTATCAAGTGTAGAGTCCTCCGTTCACCGAAATCACCTGCCCGGTGATGTAGGATGCCGCGTCGCTGGTCAGATAGGCCACCAGCGAGGCCACTTCCTCAGGCTTGCCGAAGCGCTGCATGGGTATGAGTTGCTTGAGTTGGTTCTCATCCAAATCCTGCGTCATGTCGGTGGCGATAAAGCCGGGAGCCACGGCGTTGACGGTGACTTTGCGCTGGGCCACTTCCTGGGCCAGCGCTTTGGTGGCGCCTATCAGCGCGGCTTTGGCGGCAGAGTAATTGGCTTGTCCGGGCAAACCCTTGATGCCGCTCAACGAAGCGATGTTGACAATGCGTCCACCGCGATGGGTGAGCATATCCTTGAGCAGGCGGCGAGTCAGGTAGAAAAAGCCGTTGAGGGTGGTGTCAAGCACTTGGCGCCACTCATCGTCCTGCATGAAAATCATCAGGTTGTCGCGGCGGATGCCGGCGTTGTTGACCAGCACGCTCACATAGTCGTCGGGATGCGCATCGCTCCATGTGGCCAACGCCTGCTCGATGGCTTGCGGGTCGGCCACGTCAAAGGGGAGCAACTCAGCCGTTCCGCCCTGCCCGGTTATGAGCCGAGCCGTCTGGCGGGCGGCCTCTTCGTTGCTTCGATAGTTGATTATCACAGGCGTGCCCTGCCTGGCCAGAGCCAGGGCAACAGCGCGGCCTATGCCACGCGAGCCACCTGTCACCAATGCATATTTCATATCAGTCGTTTCGTTATAATTCAAACTGCAAAAGTAACCAAAAAATTTCACATTTCCGCCACTTTTGCCGCGTTTTAGAGATTTAGCGTTTTCGGCTGGTTCACTTGCCTCCCACGAAATTCACGCCCAGTGTGACATAGAACGTGCTGTTGAAAGGATGGCGGTCCCAGTAGTCATCCCAGCCATCGTGCCAGTCGTCATACCAGTTGTCGCGGTAATTGTCGCGCCAGTGGTCGCGTCCCTCGTCGAAATAGTCGCTGCGGTGGCCCGTGGCCGACACATCAAATCCCAAGCCTGCATACAGTGCCTTGTAAGTAAAGCCCACGGCAAGCCGCACACCGGCATCCACGTTGGAACCGAAGCACTTCACGCCGTCGTTTTCAAACACCGGCGCCACATAGAAGCCCGCAAAGGGCTGGATGGTGGTGGACGGCGAGAAATAATGGTGGTAACTCACGCCCACGGGAATGAGGAGTTCGTGCTGGTTCACGTCACCGCCCCATCGGTCGTCCAGGCCGATGCCCTTGTTAGCATACTGAACACCCGTTTCCACATAGAGCGGGAAAGGCGCCACACGGAAAGCGACCTGCAGACCGCCCGCAAAGTTGGGCAGCACTTCGCTCTCGTCGATGTTCCACGCGCTCAGCGACAAACTGCCGCGCAGACCCACCTGCACACGGGGGGCGTTGAAATTCTCGGCCGCGGCGTTCAGCGAGAGCATGGCGCACAGCGCGGCGAGCAAGATATGTTTTGTTTTCATTTTCACTCAAGCGGTTTATTGGTTGTTTCTTAGGTATTGCTCCACACGGGCGATATCCTCATAGAAGGGGGTGTCCAGCACCCGTTTCTGCACCAGGCTGCGCAACTGCTCATACACGCCGCGGGTGGCCGGAGCCAGCCGTGCCGACAGGTCCAGGCAGTCGGTGGCCTGTGCCAGGGCGATGAAATGGATGGCCATCACCTGGAAGCAATTGTCCACCACCTGGCGGCACAACAACGCCGTGTTGGTGCCCATGCTCACGATATCCTGGTTGTCGTTGTTGTTGGGTATGCTGTGCACATAGTTCGGCATGGCCAGTGTCTGGCACTCGGCGGTGGTGCTGGTGGCGGTGAACTGGCACGCCTGCATCCCGTAGTTCAGACCCAGTGTCCCCAGATTGAGGAAAGGAGGCAGGATACCGTTGATGCGGTCGTGGAACAGGTAGTTGAGTTGACGCTCGGCGGTCATGGCCAGACGCACCAATGCGATTTTCACCTTATCTTCTTCCAGCGAGATGTAGTCGCCGTGGAAGTTGCCGCCGTGGTACACGTTGCGCGTGTCGGGGTCCACGATGGGATTGTCGCAGGCCGAATTGAGTTCTTCTTCCAGCACGCGGCGGGCGTTGAGCAAAGTCTCATAGACGGGACCCAGGATTTGCGGCGTGCAACGCAACGAGTAGTAGGCCTGCACCTTGTGGTCAAAAGTCTTGGCATCGCTGTGGCCGCTGTTGTACAACTCATGCTCACGTTTTTTCAGACACTGGCTTCCCTGGGCCACCTCACGCATGCGGCGCGCCATTTCCTGCTGGCCCGGGTGGCGGCGCACCTCGTTGAGCGGGGCGGCCATCCAGTCGTCGTAGGAAGCGGCTATCTCGTTCATCCACACGGCGGCCACCACGCTCCATTGCAACAGACGCTCGGCCAGGAACTGATTGACCACGGCGATACCGGTCATCACCGAAGTGCCGTTGGTGAGCGAGAGACCCTCGCGGATGCAGATGCGGAGCGGTTTCAGGCCACATTCCCGCATCACCTGCGCCGTGTCTCGCCACTCGCCGCGGTAATGCACACGCCCCTCGCCTATCAGTGTGAGGGCGATGTGGGCCAGTTGCACCAAATCGCCGCTGGCGCCCACGCTGCCATGACGGGGGATATACGGATAGATGCCGCGGTTCACAAACTGCTGCAACAGTCTCACCGCATCGGGATGTACCCCGCTGCGGGCCTGCAGCAGCGTGCCCACACGCGCTATCATGGCGGCCTTCACGTCGAGGTCGTCAAGCGGCTCGCCGGCGCCGGTGCTGTGGCTTCTTATGATGTTGTATTGCAGGTCGTTCAGGTAGCGGTCGTCAACACGCCACTGCGCCATGGGGCCGAAGCCTGTGTTGATGCCGTAAATCACCTTCTCGGCGGCAAACGATTTCAGAAATTCGTAGCATTCCTCCACCTTCTGTATGTCGGCAGCCTCGATGTCGAAAGTCTTGCCGCTCCACAGAATGTCTTTCACTGAATCAAGTTTCATCATCTCTAAAAAAGTTCTTTCATTCAATCCGCAAAATTACAAAAAATCAAAAAATGCGACAACAATCCACGCAATAGATTACCGCCCGGCCATTGTTTCAAAGGTTCTGATGTCATCAATTTGATGCCTCATGACACAAAAGCCAGAAAAATAGATAAGGATTTTGAGAGGTTGAAATTTTTGTGTACATTTGCGGAACATAAGTAAAACTTTTTTATTTCTTTTAATTATGAAAACACTTCGTAAAAAACTGTCATCGTTATTTTTTATTCTTCTGTTTGGAACATTCACACTGGCCACCACAGCCAACGCACAGCCCTCAATCCCCCGCAAAACAAAGACTACCAAAACTTATAATAGTTCGTCAAACACTGTCTGGGGCACGCAGTATGACTGGCTGAGCACCCGCTATGTCACCCACAACGACATCGCCTACATGGACGGCGGCCAGATTCGTGTGCTCAAAAACTCCATCTACGCCCGTCACGGATACATCTTCCAGGATTCCCGACTGCGCAACTATTTCAGAAGCCAAAGCTGGTACAACGGCTGGCGCAAATCTGTTCCTAACAAGGAATTCAACAAATACGAACAATACAACATCCAGTTCCTGAAAAAATATGAACGCTAAGCGCATATTGCTGGCGATAGAGACGGTGTGTGTCGTTGCCACCGCATCGGCTCTGAGCCTGGGATGCGTGGGTGAATCTACAGAAAGGGGCGTTGACCGGGATGCGGCCGAAAAACAACGCACCGCGATGTCCAACACGCAGGGCATGCCGAGTCGGGCCTCCAGTGTGGGTGACGACAGCATTCCACATGAGGCCCAGATTCTCATGAAAGTCTATCCTGATTTTGTGAAAGGTTTCCGAGACGGCAAACTCGTGATGAGCGACGGGGCCACCATTATCTATGATGACGGACTCAATAAATCGTTCATCCAATTGCTTGATGAAGCCGATGTACAAGACATGTTCGCCTTCACCTACAACCGACACTCATGGATACCCGAAAAAATGCAGGATGCCGGCCGCAGCCGATGCGAGGAACTATTTAAAAAGATGTACGGAGCGTCGGCAGCGCAAGTGAGACGCAAACTCGTGAGAGTGAACTGGCCATTCGGCACTGCCACCAATGGTGGAGGTGTTAACAAAAAAATCACAAGCGTGCAGTTCACCCCCGTGAACGGAGCCGCCGACAGCCTGCGTGCAGTGGTAAAGGAATTGCAACGACATCCCGAATTGCACAAATACCTCGCATCATCCGGCTCTTTCTATTGGCGTGCCGTGAGAGGTGCAAAGCGGCAAAGCGCCCACTCCTACGGCATGACCATCGATATAGGAGTGAAGTATTCCAACTACTGGCGCAACGTTGCCAAAAGTGAAAACGCAACCGTGAAGTATCAGAACAAATTTCCGCATAAGATTGTAGAAATATTTGAGCGACACGGTTTTATTTGGGGCGGCCGCTGGTACCATTACGACACCATGCACTTCGAATTCCGCCCCGAAATCCTCATGGCAAATCCGTAGCTTTCGTTCTCTATTAGAAAGGACCCTGAAGTCATCAATACCTCTTTTGCGGGCGAAATGAAAAGGATGCTGGGAATAGCGGCGGCGGCACTCTGCTGCCTGGTGGGGATGGCCCAGAGCGCACTCACCGCGGTGAGCGGCGTGGTCACCGACTCGGCCAGCGGAGAACCGGTGGTGATGGCATCTGTGTTTCTGGCCGGACCCGACGTGGGCTGCAGCACCGATGAGCAAGGCCGTTTCTACCTGTCGAGCAAACTGCCGGCCACCACGGTGCGTGTGTCGGCGCTGGGCTACGTCACGCAGACCCTGCCGGTGAAAACCGGCCGCAACAACCACCTGAACATCAAGTTGGGCGAAACCAGCGTCACGCTGGGCGAAGTGGTGGTGAAGCGTAAGAAAGAGAAGTACACCAAAAAGGACAATCCCGCCGTAGCGCTGGCCAAGCGGCTCATAGCGCGGCGCCACCAGGGTGACCCGCGCCAACTGCCCTGCTACGAATACGAGCAATACGACCGCGTGGCCTACGGACTCGACAACTTCGTGGGCGACACGGTGGAGAACCACGCCCTGGAGCACTACCGTTTCCTGCAGCAATTCACCGACACCGTGGAGGCGTCGGGGCGCACGGTGCTGCCCGTGAGCATCAAGGAACGTGTGGCACTGGAGCGGTATTCCCGCGGCCACCACGAGGAGACCCTGCTGGCGCAACGCAACGACGGCGTGGACGAGAGTTTTGACCGCTCCAGCCTGGAGCGATTTCTCAACGATGTGTTCGGCGAGGTGGATATCTTCCAAAACGACATCGCCTTCATGAAAAACCGCTTTGTGAGTCCGCTGTCGAGCATCGGCGTGAGTTTCTACAAATACTACCTCAACGACACCGCCTTCATCGATGGCGAGCGATGCGTGGAACTCAGTTTCGTGCCCTTTGCCAACCAGACCTTCGGTTACCTGGGGCGCCTGTGGGTGACGGTCGACACCACCTTATTTATTAAGAAAGTCATCCTGAATGTGCCCCACGCAATCAACCTCAACTTCGTGGACCGCGTGTTTATCGAGCAGGAATTCAAACGCGGGCCTCAGGGCACCCGCCTCAAGACCCGCGAAGACATGACAGTGGAATTCATGCTCTTCCCTAACTCGCAGGGCCTGTATGCCCGCCGTTCATCGGCCTACAGCCGACACAGATTCACGCCTGCCCCGGAACAAGCGGCGGCAGTAGGTGGCACGGAGCGCGACTCCGTGTTCTGGACCGAGCACCGCCCCGTGCGGTTCAAAACCAACGGCGATGGCATTCAACTCATGATGCGCCATCTGCGTAAGGACAGGCTTTACTACTGGGGAGAGAAATTTATCCTGGCCAGCATCCACGACTACTTTCCCACCCGCTCCACCGGCAGTAAAATCGACATCGGGCCCGTGACAAGCATTCTGAGCGGAAACGACCTGGAGGGTTTCCGTATCAAACTGGGTGCCATGACCACGGCGCAACTGCACCCCCACTGGTTTGGCAACGCATGGGTGGCCTACGGCTTCAAAGACAAACGCTGGAAATACATGGGGCGGCTCACCTACAGCATCCCCGCCAAGCAACTGCACAGCGGCGAGTGGCCCATGCACAAACTCTCGCTGGAACACCGCTACGACGTGGAGCACCTGGGGAGGCGCTTCCTTTATGTGAACGCCGACAACAGCCTGATGGCCATCACCCGCCACAAAGACCGCCAACTGGCCTATCTGCGCACCACGCGCCTGGCCTACACACTGGAATTGCCGGGCGGTTTCTCCGCCGAACTGGGTATGGAGCACAACCGGCACGAGGCCAGCCGCTATGTGCGCTACATCGATGGTGACAGCACGAGTTACAGCCACTACAACGAGGCCGGCTTCACCGTTGCCCTGCGCTATGCCCCGGGGGAACAGTTCTACCAGGCCCGTGACTACCGCTCCCCCATCAACTACGACCACCCCGTCATCACCCTGCGCCACACCTACATGCCGCGCGGTCTGATGGGCAGCAAATGGGAAATCAACAAAACAGAACTGGGTATGCAGCAACGTTTCTGGTTCTCGGCCTTCGGCTATGCCGACCTCATTGTGAAGGGCGAAAAAATATGGAGCCGCGTGAGTTTCCCCGACCTGATAATCCCCAACGCCAACCTGAGCTACACCATCATGCCCGAATCATTCTCGCTGATGGACGTGATGGAATTTGTGTGTGACCAAAGCGTGAGTTGGGACCTCACCTACTGGATGAACGGCGCCCTGCTCAATCGCCTGCCTGTCATCAAGAAACTCAAACTGCGCGAAGTGTTCAGCTTCCGCGGCGTGTACGGCAGCCTGAGCCGCCGCAACGACCCCGACCTGCACAGCGACTTGCTGCGGTGGCCCCAGGGCGCCCCGTGCCGACGCATGGACGGCAAGCCCTATATGGAAGTGAGCGTGGGACTGGACAATATTCTGCATCTGTTCCGCGTGGACTACGTGTGGCGCCTGAGCCACCGCGACACGCCCGGTGTGGACCGCAGCGGCGTGCGTTTCCAACTCCATTTCAATTTCTGACCTTCACCCCGACTACATTTTTCACGCTAAATGGGTAAAGAACGGGATTTTTGTGTATTTTTGCACAAAAAAACAAAGGCAATGAGAAATATATCAATAATTCTGACAGCCGCACTTTTCCTGCTGGCAGTAGCAGGCTGCAACCAGCAGAAAGGCGACTACGAATACGACATCAACTACCTGCCCGTGCAACTGACAGGCTCCGCCAAATGGAGCATTCTGGACGTGAACACCGGCGAAGTGGTGGCCCGCGATGCTTTCATCCATGCCCCGTCGCCCATAGTGGCCGATATGTTCTATGTGGTCAACGACAGCGGCACTTACAACTATTACAACGTGAAAAATCCCGGACAACCCGTCAACGACCGGCCGCTGGGCAGCGCCACCATCTTCAGCGAGGAAGGCGTGGCCCTGGCCAGCCATCCCGGCGAACCGCTGAGCCTGATAGGCAAAGACGGTGCCGTGATCAAGCAACTGCCGCGCGACATCCAGCAGACCAGCGCCGTGATGCGCGGCATGGCCTGCTACATGAACGACAAAAACCAATGGGGCTACCTCGACAGCCACGGCGACATCGTGCTGGAGGCACGGTATGCCTCGGTCAATCCCTTTGCCCCCAACGGGCTGGCGGTGGTCATCGATCCGCAGAACCAAAGCGACACAGCCAGCAATTTCACCGTCATCGACAAGCAGGGCAACGAGCGTTTCACCGCCTCGGCACAGCAGTACCGCCCTGTGCAGCCGCTTTATGTGAGCGGTGTGCTGCCCGTGCTCAACAAGGATGACTCGATTGTGTGCCTGGATGGCTACGGCAAGGAGGTGGGCAACCCGAACGACGACCATCAGGCCGTGGACAAGGCTGGGTGGGCCGACTACAAGCGCACCACCTGCGGACGCTACATCGTGCGCGACAACAAGGGAAAAGCCGGATTGGTGGATCGCAACAACCAATCGCTCATCGCACCCAAATGGGACGACCTGATTGAAATCAAGCCCAGCCGTTACATCGCTCTGACCGACTCCGTGGGGCAGTTGGTGGACGAGAAGGGAAACGCAGTGGGCAGCGCCCGTTTCAGCCGGGTGCAAGGTTCAGCCGAGACACCCTACGCCGGACGCGGCTTTGTGGATGTCAATGTGGTGGCGGGCAACATCATGATGCTGTTTGATGACCAGCAGGCCGCCGGCGCACGGCCTGGCATGACACTGATGGACATGAACAAACTGGTGGGCTACGACCCCAAGCAATATGCCGGCGGCAACGCCATAGCGGTGCCCAGCGGACCATTGATGATAGAATATGTGTTTGACCGCGACATAGCCACTGAGCCCGGCGACACCATGCTGGCGAGTTTCAACTATGATGCGCGCGTGACCATGGTGGCCATTTCGGCCAACCTGCAGTACACCGCACCCGGCACCGAGGAGCAAATCACACAGATAATGTCGCAGTCGATGGGGCGAGCGGGCTTTGTGCTCGACCACGGCAACATCTTCACCAGCGACAACGGCACAGCGGTGTCGCCCGGCTACTCAGGCGGCGTGCTGCAACTGCTCTACTTCATGCACAAGGGCGACGCCGTGGCTCAACCTCAAAACAAACGTTCCTCAAAATAAAACCAAATTAAAGCCATGTATTACGTAAAGAAAACCATAGAGATTTCATCGGCCCATCAACTGATGCTCGACTACCAAAGCAAATGTGAGCATCTGCACGGCCACAACTGGATTATGACCGTGTACTGCAAGTCGCGCGAACTCAATGTGGACGGCATGGTCACCGACTTCACCAAAATCAAGGAACTGGTGCACGGCACTCTGGACCACAAGAATCTGAACGAGGTGCTTCCCTTCAACCCCACGGCCGAGAACATCGCAAAATGGATTGTGGACAATGTGCCCAACTGTTACCGTGCCGATGTGCGTGAGAGCGAGTGTAATCTGGCCACCTATGAACGCGACGAGGATTAAGGTAAACGAAATCTTTCTGTCGCTCCAGGGCGAGGGATATAACACAGGCACCGTCAGCGTGTTTGTGAGGCTGAGCGGTTGTAACCTGCGCTGTGCCTTCTGCGACACCCGCCATGAGGCAGGCACCCCGATGACCCCCGCCGAAATCATCGCCGCCGTCAACCGTTACCCGCAGGCGCCGCTCATTGTGCTCACCGGCGGCGAGCCATCTTTCCACATCAGCCAAGACTTTATCAGCGACCTGCGTCTCCACACCGGCAAGCGCATCGCCATCGAGACCAACGGCACCTGCCCGATACCCGATGGCATCGACTGGGTGACCCTGTCGCCCAAGACGGGATTTCCAGGCGGCGACCTGCAGCCTTGCGTGCTCACGCGCTGCGACGAGCTCAAGGTGGTGTACTGCGGGCAAGACCTGGACCAATACGGCCACATAACCGCCACACACCGCTTTCTGCAGCCATGTTGGGTGGACGACCCCGCACAGTGCGAGCGCAATGTGCGCGAAACCGTTCAAGCCGTGCTCAGCCATCCCGAATGGCGGCTCTCGTTGCAAACCCACCGCATGCTGGGCATCCGGTGAAAGCAAAAAAACGGGGCACACGCTTGACCGTTTCACTTCTTTTTGCTAAATTTGCATTTTCACATCATCAAAACCACAACACCATGACCCAATCATTGAAATATATGTTACTGGCTGCAGTGTGCACCTTCGCCTGCTGCACGTTGTCGGCCCAAGAAACCGACTATCCCACCGCGCTCAGCGAATACTATGCGCAGGATTTCAACGGCGCCTTCGCCACGCTGCAGGCAGCCGCAGAGGCCGGCGATGCCCGCGCGCAGCGCGATGTGGGCTTCTGCTACCTGCGCGGCAAGGGGGTGGAAAAAGACCCCGCCCAGGCCTTCGTCTGGTTTGAGAAGTCGGCCTTACAGGGCAATCCGCGCGGCCAAGCCAGCCTGGGCTTCTGCTATGCCAAGGGTATCGGCGTGAAGCGCGACTACGGCAAAGCGGTGGAATGGTACACCCGGGCGGCCACGCAAGGCGACCACTGGGCACAGCACAATCTGGGCCACTGCTACCGCAAAGGGCTGGGTGTGGGCCAGAACCACGTGCTGGCCGTGCAATGGTACCGCCGAGCCGCCGACCAGGGCGACCCCGTGGCTCAATTCTTCATGGGAATGGCCTATAAGCGCGGCAAGGGGGTGGAGAAAGACCCCGTGCAGGCCGTGCAATGGCTGCAGAAGGCGGCCGACCAAGGCGTGTCGTTTGCCATGAACAATCTGGGGGTGTGCTACCTGAACGGCGAAGGCGTGGACCGCAACGAGGCCCTGGCCAAAGAGTGGTTTACCCGCGCCGCACAAAAAGGGAACAAACGCGCCAAGCGCAACCTGAAAAAAATGAAATGACACTATGCCACGCTCCGAACAAGAACTACAAGGCGTGACCCTGCTGGGCAACCAGGGCACCCGCTATGAATCCGACTACGCACCGCATGTGCTGGAAACCTTTGTCAACAAGCACCCCGACCACGACTACCTGGTGACCCTCAACTGCCCGGAATTCACCTCGCTGTGCCCCAAAACGGGGCAGCCCGACTTTGGCCGCATCATCATCCGCTACATCCCCCGCGAGCGAATGGTTGAGAGCAAGAGCCTGAAACTATATCTCTTCAGTTTCCGCAACCACGGCGACTTCCACGAGGATTGCGTCAATATCATCATGAACGACCTCAAAGCCCTGATGGACCCGAAATACATAGAAGTGCTGGGGCTGTTCAGTCCGAGAGGCGGCATCAGTATCCGTCCCTTCGCCAACTGGGCCGATTCTGAGCACCAGTCATTGCTGCAAGCCCGCCTGCTGCAGCAGATGGCCGACAACCGATAACCCTCCCCCCTTTGCAATGGACACTCATCAGGAAAAAGACTCGGTTATCATCTTGTCGGGCGGCATGGACAGCACCACCCTGCTGTATGAATACAGGGAGCGCATCGCCCTGGCCATCACCTTCGACTACGGAAGCATCCAGAACGCCCGCGAGCAACGGTTTGCCCGCCTGCACTGCCAACGCCTGGGCATACAACATCTGCTCATCCCGCTGGATTTCATGCACCGTTACTTCAAAAGTGCTCTGCTGGAAAGCGCCGATGCCATACCCGAGGGCAACTATGAAGACGACAACATGCGCGCCACAGTGGTGCCGTTCCGCAACGGCATCATGCTGGCCATTGCCTGCGGCATCGCCGAAAGCAACAGCCTCAAGCGCGTGCTCATCGCCAACCACTCGGGCGACCACGCCATTTACCCCGATTGCCGGCCCGGATTCATCGCCGCCATGTCGCAGGCCATGCAGCAAGGCACCTACGAGGGCATCGAGGTGCTGGCGCCTTACACCGACATCAGCAAAACCGAAATAGCCCGCCGCGGCGCGCGTCTGGGCATCGACTACAGCGAAACCTACAGCTGCTACAAGGGCGGCGAGCACCACTGCGGCAAATGCGGCACCTGCACCGAGCGCCGCCAGGCACTGGCCCAGGCCGGAATCACCGACCCCACCGTTTACGACGACTGATTCTGCCCCCGCAAATCCGGGAATAAAGTTACGGAGTGTGGGCTTGCAAAGCCCTGATTTCATTTTGCCAAAAGCGACGGTTGCGCTTGCGGAAGAAAGCGTGAGCGCCCATGGGCAGGCTGCCCTGCGTCAGGCGGGAAGCATAGTCAGGGTGCGATTCCCACGAGAAGCGCAACGCCTCTTGCCAGGGTGCCACGTTAAGAGCGCCGGGCTGCCAGCGGTTGACCATCACCGACCACAGGACATCCTCAAAATTCTCCGTCCGGTCGGCTTGTGCGTTGGCCTGGGCAAAGCGTTGGGCAAACGATTCGGCCAACCGCGCGAACTTCGATACCCGCCGCAGCGAGAAGCCGCCGTTCCCCACACAGTATTTCAGGTTGACAGCGTGAAAGCCGGGCATCACCTGCGCCCACAGGCGGCGTAGCGCCCACTCCAGTCGGTGCAGCGGATAGAAACCGCACACCTCGCGCGCGTCGGGCAGCCACGGTGCTCCCACATAGTCATAAGGTGAGTCCAGCCACACATCCAGATCATCGCGAAGCAGCAGCACATCGGTCTGTACCACACACACCCAGCGCGTGTCGGCAAAGCGGCGGTAGAGGTCGGCGCTGGTCATGAGCCGATTGTAGCCCTCGCGTCCGGCGAAGTAAGCGTCATCAAAAGCTTCCACGCGATAGTCCACCGAAGGCAGCCCCTCGGTCACCCTGGCCATGAGCGCATGCAAGCCACCCTCTGAAAGCGAGCGCGGCACAACAAAAGCGCAGTCGCGGCCACCCATCACATCAAAGGTGCGGCGCAGTGCCAGCCGCTCCACTGGGCGCAGCTGCAGGGTGTAGACGGGAATGATGATGGTTACGTCTTTCATCGTTATGGAGGCGGAGCGGGTCCCCATTTCAACCATTGCGGGGACGATGCGCAGGTGCGCCCCGTCCCCGCAACGGTGGTTTCCCGGGCAGGCCGGTCTTTACTTCTCGGCTTTGTCGGCAGGAGTTTCGGGCTTTTTGCCCACCTTGTTGTATTCCTTGTTCAGGCCCTCAATCACATCATTGGTGATATCGTATTTCTCATCGATGAAGAGCGTGGCCGATTTGTAAAGCACCAGGTCGATGTTATTCTTCTTGGCATAATCTGCCACAAAGGCATCCACCTTGTCTTTAAGTTGCTTCTGCAGGTCGGCCATCTGGTTCTGCGCGTCACGCTGCAGGCCACCCAGATAGTTGGCAGCATCGTTCTGCATCTGCTGCAGTTTGGCTTGGTCGGCATTGAAAGCCTGCTCGCTCAGGTATTCGTTGTTTTTATATTTCTGCTGCATGGAGTTGCCGAACTTGTTGATTTGGTCGCTACGCTGCTTCTCGGCGGCGTCATACTGCGTCTGCAGTTTGGTCACGGCTTCGTTGATGTCCTTTGCCAGCAGGTAACTGTTGAGCAAAGAGTCCTCGTTCAGATAGCGGATGGTCATTTTTTCCATACTCTGCGCACTTTGTACAGCAGGTTTGGCGGGTTTTTCATTACATGCTGTCACGGCCAGCAGACACACGACCAGCAAGGCGGTAAACAAAGAGTGGTTGAAACGGTTCATTTCGCTGTTAAAGTATAGATGTGTTAAAAAGTTTTGTAAAATTCCTTGTCATGAGCGCAATGGATGCCCCGGCGCATCATCTCGCGATTACCATGGATATGGGTGTGGGGGAATTTACCGCCCGGCACGAAAAAAATTTTCACGCCCAGCAGCACTACCGCTATAGCCAAAATAACCACTGTCAATAATAAAACTTCCATACGCTCGTTTAAAATATTGTGCAAATATATAGATTGTTTGGCAAAAACACCGTCATCTTTCAAAATATTTTAGTAACTTAGCAACGTCAAAAGCGATGATTTAACAATATTTCATTGACATAAATATTAACTAACATTTTAACTTTACAAAATCACCGAAATGGAAGTAAAAGATTTAAAACCTGCAATCGTTTGGCAAATCTTCGACCAAATCACCAAAGTGCCCCGTCCCTCGGGCAAATTAGAGAAAATCCGTGAATGGCTTGTCAATTTCGCCAAGGAGCATAATCTGGAGTACAAAGTGGACCCCACCGGCAACGTGGCGATGTTCCGCCCCGCCGCTCCCGGTTTTGAAAACGTGCCCACCACTATTCTGCAAGGACACATGGACATGGTGGCCGAGAAAGGCGCCGGCAGCAAGCACAACTTCGACACCGACCCCATCGAGACCATCGTGGAAGGCGAATGGGTGCGCGCCAACAACACCACCCTGGGTGCCGACGACGGCATGGGCCTGGCCATCGCGCTGGCAGCGCTCACCGACCCCGACCTGAAGTGCGGCCGACTCGAAGCGCTGGCCACCGTTGACGAAGAAACCGGACTGACCGGTGCCTCCGAAATCAAGGCCGACATGCTCGACGGCAAGTATCTGCTCAACCTCGACAGCGAGGACGACGGCATCATCACCATCGGTTGCGCAGGCGGTGTGGTGACCATAGCCAAGTTTGACCTCGACATGGACATGGCTCCGCGCGACCGTCAGGGCGCCCTCGACCTGAAAGGCAAGCCCTACAACTACTTCAAGATTGTGATAGAGAAACTGCACGGTGGCCACTCGGGCACCGACATCAACGTGGGCTATGCCTGCTCCACCCGCCTCATCGCCCGTCTGCTGTGGCGCATCGGCCAGGAGATGGAATACGCACTGGCCAGCATCGACGCCGGCAACCTGCACAACGCGCTGGCCCACGCCGCCACAGCCATTGTGGGTGTGAAAGACGCCGACAAGGAGAAATTCGCCGTGGTGCTCAACCAGTTCAAGGCCGATGTGGAAAACGAGTACAAGCACACCGAAAAGAACATGGAGATTACCTGCGAGAGCACCTATGCCCCCGAGCGCGTGATTGACGACAAACTGGCCAAGCGTCTGGTAGCCGCCGTGTTTGCCGCTCCCCATGGTGTGGCATCGATGAGCCTCGAGGTGGAAGGCCTGGTGGAAACCTCCACCAACCTGGCCTCGGTGAAGATGCACGAAGACTACATCCAGATTGAACAATTCTCACGCAGCGACGTAGACAGCCGCAAGGACGAAATCGCCGGCCGCATCGAGGCACTCTACCGTCTGGCAGGCGCCAAGGAAGTGGTGTCGGAAGGCAGTTACCGCGGCTGGGCGCCCAACGCCGAAAGCCATCTGCTGAAGATGTCGGTGGAGCAATGGGAAGGCCTGTACGGTGTTAAGCCCAAGGTGGAAGCCATCCACGCCGGTCTGGAGTGCGGCCTCTTCCTCAACGCCAACCCCAACCTCGACATGATTTCCTACGGCCCCACGCTCAAAGACGTGCACAGCCCCGTGGAACGCTGCCACATCCCCGCCGTGCAAAAGGGCTGGGATTTCACCGTAGCCATGCTCAACACCATCGCCAAAGAAGGCTAACACCTTACGCTACTTAAAACCAAGTGCGGCCGCTCTTCACTGAGTGGCCGCACTCGTTTTCCGCTCCCCGGCCCGAAGAATGCGGGCTGACAGACGGGGATTGATATCGGGAAGCGTGAGCGGATAGGAAACCCGCCCCGGCAAGACCGAAGGTTGGCGCAGAACAGGAGAAGAGCGGCTATCCAATCTCATGACAATGTGGGTGGGCGGCGGCGCCCACGCATGGCACGGCCTCTCCACCGCCGCTGATTAGAGGGAACCATTGCCGGAGTGAACAAAAAAATCCCCGCAGACAGCACTGCCTGCGGGGAGTAACCAATAGATTATTTAAACACGAAGTCTATTGAAATTATTTCTTAGAGTTGTCAATCGTGCAGATCGAAACACGGTTCCAGGTGGGCTCCTCAAACATGTCGCCTACACCAAGACCCTTGGCGTCGATGCGGTTGGCAGCGATGCCGTATTTCTTCACCAGGGTGTTCTTCACGCTGGCGGCACGCTCATTGGCCAGACGCTCGTTCACGTCCTTGGGGCCTTCGGGCGAAGCATAACCGCGGATTTCCACCTTTGCATTGGGATGGCTCTTCAGGAAGCTGGCAACGCGCTCCACATTGGGCATCTGGGCGTTGGTGATGTTGCTCTTGTTCACCTGGAAGAATACGTTCACCTCATAGAAGCCGTTCTCCACGTTCTTCACGATTTCCTTGGTCTGCACTTTGTTCTTCTCAGCACGGCAGTTGTCAAGGTCGCGCTGGAGCTGAGCATTGCGGTTGCGGGCAGCGTCAAGGTCGCTCTGAGCGTTGGCGAGCTGGTTACGCAGGTCGTTCACCTGAGCGTTCACAGCGTCAAGGTCAGCCTGGGTGTACTGCTTGGGGCAGATGGTGAAATAGTGCTGGCCGTTGCTGTTGCCGAAGTGGTAAGTGATACCGGCTTCGAGCTCAACCCAAGCATGGTTGGCGTTGAAGCGGCTCTTCAGAGCATTGGCATCGCCATTCCAAGCTTTGTAGGTAAGCACGTGACCATCGTCGATGTCGCCGTTCATGTTCCAAGCCACGCTGGGCTTCAGCGAGAAGGTCCAAGCCTTGGCCTCTCCCAGGTTGAAGTTGAAGTTCATGCCAGCCTTGGTATACCAGCTGTTGTAGTCGTTGCGCACGCCTTCCGCACGACGATAAGCGTGCCACCAGCCGCCGCCAAACTGAGCTTCCATCTCAAAGGCACGGGGCTCACCCTTGTAACCTGCAAAAGCGTTCATCAGGTTAACGGTACCAAACAGACCCACCAGCTGATGGTCAACGATGTTGCTGTTCTTCATTCCGAAGTAAGCGCGGTCATCGTCCCAGCTCGAGGTATTGAAAGTCACTTCACCCTCGGCGCCGATGCCGAACACTGTGGTGATTTGCTTACGGATTTCCATACCGGCGATGCCACGGGCATTCTTCCAGAAACCATAGTGATGCATGGGCATCACTGCGCCACCCTTCAGGGTAATCGACCAGTTGTCAGTGAATTTGCTGCCCTCAACGGTCACTTGGGCCTGGGCAAAAACTACGCTCACTAAGAGAGCTAACGTTAAAATAATTTTTTTCATAACAATTTCTAAAAATTGATTAAACACTATATTTTATTAATTGATATTCTCTTCAATTCGGCTGCAAAGGTAACCAATTTTTTTATATGCACAAAATTTAAGAGATTTTAACGCACCAAAGTTACCAAAAAACGACTTTTCAACCACTTTTGTCGTAAAATCCGCAACTACCCTCCCTCTTACTGATGCGGGACCGAGGGCGGAACGCCGGATGCCGTATCGCCACTGTCGCCTATCGTCGGGGCGACGGGAGCCGATGCGTAGTAATAATAATCGTTCTGTACGACGGTGAGAAAATCGCTGTCGCTCATGCCGCGGGGCCGCTCTATCGACAGGGTGGCGCACACCTTGTCGGCCAGGCGATGCAGCAGGACCTCGTTCTCATCATCGCCTTCTGATTCACTGCGACTGAGTGTGCGTGATATGACATCGTTCTGCTTCAAACTCATGGCAGCCGCTTGAGGATAGGTGGGCCTGTATTCCGGATTCTGCGTGCCGCTGATAACATACAGGTCATAGCGGCCCAGGCGTGTCTCCTTGATCACCATGGTGCCTGCCGCCTTATCACCCAACCGCTGGTTTTTGGAACTGAAAATCATGCTGATGAGACCCAAGCCGCCAAAGATATCGATGGGTGAGAGCACCCAGCGCAGCAAAAAATCGCTCACACCGGGCCGCATGCCATCGTCCCTGACCACACGCATCTGGAGTGACATTTTACCCAGCGACTGCCCATGGTTGAAATTCTCCATCAGGAAATCGTAGAGCAAAACCGGCAGTAACAGCAAGACGAACACAAAGTCGACCCATGAATAAGAAAACAACACCTTTAAAAGAGTAACCGCACCGGCCAGCATTGACTCGACAAAGAATAAGATTGCCATGTCGATGAGGCGTGCCAGAATACGGTCGCTCACGCTGGCAGCCTGCCTGCTGAGGCGCACATATTGCCCGGTGGTGATGACTGACGAGGCCATGACTGTGGTGACTGCTGGATAAAGATTTTTGCTTTTATTGCTTGCAAATGTAGGACAAGTATTTTAATTTTGCAAACGAAATCACTATAAAAACGGTAGGTACCCAAAGCCACCTTGATTTACATTTATTTTATCTAAAAAGAAATTTTGGAAAAACGAGGCTCACCCTATGCACGAAGCGGCATTCATCAAGGCGAATCACAGCAAATGGATTGACTACGAGTACAAACTCTCGCTCAATAAATCAATGCCGGTAGGTGAGTTATTCGATGCCTACACCGACCTCACCGGCGACCTGGCCTATGCCCAGACCCACTACCCCACCTCCACCGTGGTCGGTTATCTGAATGAGATGTTGCTCAGTTTTCACAAGTTGCTCAGCCAAAAGCGGCACAGCAGCTGGCGACGCTTGGCCACGTTCTTCACACATGAGATGCCGCTCACGTTGTATGCCTGCCGCCGGCAACTGCTGCTCTCGCTCGTGATACTGCTTGTGGCGGTGGCCATGGGTGTGGTCATGTCGCTGGCCGAATTCGACAATATACGCACCATCATGGGCGATGCCTACGTGGACATGACCATCAGCAACATCGAAAACGGCGACCCCGCCGCTGTGTATCGCTCAGGCAGTGGCACCGACTCATTCCTGTTAATTGTGCTCAACAACCTGTGGTGCGACGTGATGGCCTTGGCCTTTGGACTTCTCACCAGTCTGGGTCCCGCGTTTTATCTGCTGAACAACGGCATCAACTTGGGCTGCTTCTTCACCATATTCCACCACTACGACGTGCTGGGTCAGGCATCCATCGCCATCATGATGCACGGCACCTTTGAGATCACCACCATGGTGACGTCAGGGGCGGCGGGACTGGTGCTGGGCAGCGGGTTGCTGTTTCCGGGCACCTACAGCCGCACAGCGGCGTTCCGCCGCAGCGCTCGGCTTGGGTTGAAACTGTTTCTGGGCACCGTGCCCTACACCATCATCGCTGCTTTCATCGAGGGCTATATCACGCGCTACACCCATGCCGACAACGGGCTGCGCCTGGCAGCCATAGCCGTCATGTTGGTTATCGCGGTTTTCTACTTTATCATCCTTCCCGTTATACGTCACCGCCAATGCGAAAAATAATCCAACGCATACCGCTCTACCAAAAGCGCAATATCGGCGAAATCATCAACGCCACCTTCGACTTCCTGAAGGAAAACAAGCGCCTGTGGTTCATCGGCTCCACGGCGATATTGCTGCCTCTGTGCGCACTGATGTTGATGATGGAAAGCAATGTGGTTGATGATATCACCTACGACCTTTATTATCTGACACTTCTCACCCATATCTCCAGCGCGTTGGTTGAAAACGCCTTTGCGGTGGTGGTTGCCACTGTGGCGATGCAACTGACCGGCGCATGGCTGTGGACTATGCAGGATCTGTATGCCAACCAACCGGAGCGGTTGCGCACCCTCACGGTACGCCAGGCGCTCACTGCCTGGCTGCCCAAAGCCGGCAAAATGCTACTGGCCGGCATAATCATTGTGAGCATCAATCTGTTCATTTCCATACTATTGCAGTCTGGGCAACTATTCCTCACGTTGATAATCCTTTTAACCGTTCCACCTGTGCTGCTCATCGGCCCCGTCATTTGCCTGGAGAAAGTGGGGGTATGGGACGCGTTTACCAAGGCTTTCAGGCTGGGTTACAAGGAGTACTTTAGATTAATCGGGGTGTTGCTCTGCATGACACTGATTTACATCGCATTGCAGTTTTCCATCTATTGGGTTTCCGTGCTGGTGTCGTTACTGTTCTCCACTTTGTTCGGCAGCCTGAGCATAAATCACCTTCCATTCTGGGGGGCGGTGATTATACAGTTTCTGGTGTTGCTGATGTGGTATGTGTCGCTGATGGCATCGTCGTTCCTACTGCTTTCAATGGGGTATTACTACGGCGACCTCGCCCAGAAAGTCTACGATGCTTCGCTTGAGAACGACATCGAGAATTTTGAAAACCTGTGATCGCCATGCTTCTGTTTTTGCTTTCCATATTGCCTTGCGACTCCGTCCGACTGCAAGAATTGCGTTCCGACCGCGACTACGCCTACAACAGCGATTTGCTCAACGACGCGCCTAATCTGGCAACCGAGAATCACATCAACCCGGAGCAGTCGCTTTTCTACCAACTTATCCATTGGTTGGCCAACGACGGCAAGGTGGTTTCGTTTATTATACTCGCCGTGGTGCTACTGCTCATCACCTATTTTGCACTGAGGTCCATCCGACACACCCCGGCTAACCCAGACGACCGTGAAGAGCCTGAACAAGACGAAAACATCTATGAAATCGACCTCGACAGCGCGCTCAGCGACGCTCTTGCGCGCAACGACTATAGCCAGGCTGTGCGGTTCACCTACCTGAAGACCCTGCGCCTGCTGGCCGATGCGGACTCCATCAGCTGGCAGATTGGCAAGACGCCTGTGCAATACACCCGTGAATACGTGCAACCGGAATTCCTGACCATGACCAACGTGTTTCTGCGGGTGCGCTATGGCAAATACAATGCATCGGCCGACAACTATCACCACTGCCACAGGCTGGCCGAAACCATCGAGGAGCAGCTGCGGCAACAAGACGGCGAAGCCGGGGAAGGAGGCGGACAATGACGCGCAACACGGCCATCATCTTCGGTTGCCTGGCAAGCATCGTTCTCCTCCTGCTGCTGGTGAATCGCTACTCACCCAGGCACTATGACTGGTCATATAAATTTGAATTCAACACCGGCAGCGACCAGCCCTGGGGCACCAAACTCTTTGACGAGGTAATGCAGGGCGCGCCCGGTGGCTACGAAGTGGCCACCACACCCCAACGAGTGCGCCGGTTGATTGACGACGACTCCATCCGCCGCACATTCTTGTTCGTAGATGGATATGTGGGAACCAAATCCAAATACGCTTTCATCGACACGCTGCTGATGCGGGGCGATAATGTGATCATCGCCGATAATTTCGGGGAAATCGCAGGGAATGATTCCATCACTTTGCTGGTCCCCTACTTCCAGTGCGACTCCGGATTGCTGCGGTACAGCATTAAGCATAACGCCCGCGATACCGTGGTGTGGAACGACAACCGGCAGTCATACGTAATCTACTACCCGATTGCGGCCGGTGACATACCGGTGGATAAAAACTGGGAAGTTCTCGCCCGAGGTTTCGACGTGGAATACAAGCCCCACCACCGGGGGCGGCCGGTGGTGGTCAAACGGAAAATAGGTAAGGGAACGGTCATCTACACCTGCATGCCCTACCTTTTCACCAACTATGCCGTCACGCAACTGCCGCAGGCTTTCGACCTGGCCCGCCGCATCATGGGAGAAGCGGGCGACCGACCCATTGTCAAAATCACCTTCCCTCCCGTTGAAACAAGCGAGTCGAACAGTTCGCCGGGTATGCTCGATTTCTTTATGGGCCACCGGGCGCTGAACTGGGCGCTGTGGCTCACGCTCGCCACGGTGATAATCGCCATGGTGTTCACTGCCCGGCGCCGCCAGCGCGTCATCCCGGTGCTGCCTGGCAAACGCAACGAGTCGCTGGAGATGGTGCGGCAACTGGGGGCGATGATGCACCGCCGCGGCGAGCGAGCCAACCTGGTGGAGATGAAGTTCCGCTACTTTGTGGAAGCCCTCAGACGCAACCACATGATTGACCTGGACGAAGGCGACGACGCACTGAGAGCACACTTGCTGGCCACCGCTGCCGGCATCGACCCCGGCACAACCGAACAACACCTGCGGGAAATCAACAAAATCATCACTGCCGAAGGCAAAGACGCCAAAATCAACTTTAAAACAATGGTGCGGCACATCAACTGGATGGACAACATATTGGAAAAACTCAACTAAAATATAACCTATTATGGGAGAAGAACAATTCAACAATCGAATCGACCTGACTGATTTTTCGGCCAAAGTGCAACAGTTGCGACACACCGTGGGGAGTGTGATTGTGGGCCAGAACACGGCCGTTGACCTGGTGCTCACCGCCATTCTTGCCGACGGGCACGTACTGCTGGAGGGTGTGCCCGGCGTGGCCAAGACGCTGCTGGCACGGTTACTGGCACGGCTCATCGATGCCCGCTTCAACCGCATCCAGTTCACGCCCGACATCCTGCCCAGCGACGTGCTGGGCACCATGGTGTTCAACGCCAAGACCTCGGAATTTGACTTCCGCCCGGGTCCGGTGTTCAGCGACATCGTGCTGGTGGACGAAATCAACCGAGCCCCCGCCAAAACGCAGGCCGCCCTGTTTGAGGTGATGGAGGAACGCCAGGTCACCGTTGACGGCACCACCCACCGCATGGGCCGGCTGTTTGCAGTGCTCGCCACGCAGAACCCTGTGGAGCAGGAAGGCACCTACCGACTGCCCGAGGCTCAACTCGACCGCTTTATCATGAAGGTGGAGATGGGTTACCCGCAACCTGACGAGGAGACCGAAATCCTGCGGCGCCACCACACCAACAGCCGCCTTACCAGCCTTGACAACATGCAGCCGGTCATCACCATGGATGAACTCATGACGATGCGCGCCATGCTCAACAGTGTGGTGGTGGACGACTCCATGCTCGGCTACATCGTGAGCATCGTGCAGGCCACCCGTGCCAGCAAGGTCATCTTTCTGGGAGCCTCGCCACGGGCCGGGGTGGCGCTGCTGCGCGCCGGCAAGGCCTACGCCCTGCTGCAGGGCCGCGACTTTGTCACGCCCGATGATGTAAAACTGCTCGCCCCCAGCGTGCTGCACCACCGCATCACCCTCACCGCCGAGGCCGAGATGCAGGGTTATACGCCCGATATGGCCATCGAACGTCTGCTTGAGAAACTGGAAGTGCCCAAGTAATCCCGCTTTATCATCATTCATCCGTAACCCGCATGTTCCTGCCTCGCCGCTTCTATCTCGTCATCGCCGCCATTGTCTTGCTTGCAGTGGCAGGATACTGGCTGCCCGTCATCTTCACCGTGGCACAAGGTGCGTTGGTGCTGATGGGGGTGGCTCTGCTCGTTGATTTCGTGTTGCTGTGGCACAAACGGGGCATCACCGCACAGCGTAAATGCGTTAGCCGTTTCAGCAATGGCGACGACAACAGCGTGACCCTGCATCTGGCCAGCCGCTACCCCTTTGCCACAGGAGTGCAGGTCATCGATGAGGTGCCTGCGCAATTCCAATGGCGCCACTCTTCGTTTTCCCGCAAAATTGCGGCACACGGCGACTGCCACATCACCTACACCCTGCGCCCCACCGAGCGCGGCAACTATGGCTTCGGACTCATACGGGTGTTCGCGCGGTCACCATTGGGACTTATCGAACGGCGCTTCAGCTGCGGTGAGCCTGTCGAGGTGAAGGTGTACCCCTCCTACCTGATGTTGCGCAAATACCAGATATTCGCCATCAGCAACCGCCTCACCTCGCTGGGAATCAAACACCAGCGCCGTCCGGGCAACAACAATGATCTGGAGCAAATCAAAGACTATGCGCTGGGCGATGAGTACCGGCACATCAACTGGACTGCCACCGCCCGACGCGGCAGTTTCATGGTCAACGTCTACAACGATGAGCGGTCGCAGAACATCTACTGCCTTATCGACAAGGGCCGCACCATGCAGCAAGTGTTTGACGGCATGACGCTGCTCGACTACGCCATCAATGCCTCGCTCGTCTTGAGTTACGTGGCGCTCTGCCGCCACGACAAGGCCGGCATCATGTCGTTTACCGATGTGGTTGACGACTATGTACCTGCCAAGGCCGGTGTGGAGCACATCCAGCCAATCCTCGACAAGTTCTATAACCTGCAAAGCCAGTATGCCGAGCCCGATTTTTCCCAATTGTGGTATGACGTTCGACGCATGCTCAACCGCCGCAGCCTCATCGTGCTGTTCACCAATTTTCTGTCGATGAACGGCCTGAAGCGCCAGTTGCCCTACCTGCAGCAACTCAACCGCAACCACCGGTTGCTGGTGGTGTTCTTTATCGACACCGACATACGGCAACTTTCACAAACCCGTCCCGGCAATGACCGTGACTTCTATGTACGCGCCATAGCCGAGCAACTGGAGAACGAGCGGCAACTCATCGCCCGCACACTCAGCCATCACGGCATCACCACTCTGCTCACCACTCCCTCCGGCCTCACTATCGACGTGCTGAACCGCTACATCGGGATGCGCGGCAGCATTGGTTGATTTTCGCCGTAATTATTTGGCAGAACCGAAATAATTGTTTATGTTTGCCTCGATTAACCAAACTGATTTGAAATAATTTACTTAATTCCCATTATTATTAACCCTAAAACCCTATTGAATGAAAAAATTATTGATGTTGTTCACCCTGGCTTTGGCTCTGATGCTTTCGGCATGCACCCAAACGACCAAGCCCACTCCCACCGGTGATGTTGAGAAGGATCTGAAGGCCCTCAAGGAGTACATTCAAGCCAAACCCGGAAACTCCGAAATGGAAGCTGTGGTTGATGAATTCACCAAATTCTATGGCTCAAAGGACGAATCCGATAAGATGGCCTTTGGTCTGGGCCTGATTTCTATTCTGGCCGATGGCGCTGGCCTGGGCGATGCCGCCAGCGAGACGGCTGGAGAAATGAAAGAAGCTGCCGAGGATGCCGCCGACGAAGTTGGTGACGCCGTCGAGAAAGCCGCCGACGACGTAAAGAACGCGCTGGAATAAAACGCAACCCGCCTCCTTTGGAGCGGACCCACCTACAAAAGGCGACCCTGCCATTGGGGCGGGGCCGCTTTTGTTGTCGGTTGATGTTAAAAACAGGTCAACTCTGGAGGATGATATTGATTATGGCGTTGGCATCACCGATGCTGATGACGCTATCCTCGTTTACGTCGGCGCGCTGCCGGGTGGCATTGTCACCCGATGATTCGTTGAGGATGAGAGCGATGACGGCGTTGGCGTCAACAATGTTAACAATGCCGTCACCATTCACATCGCCTCTGATGTGACGGGCACCCGTTAAACATTCCACGGTCACATTCTTAACCGCGCCCGTCGACAACACGTCGGCTTTCCATGCCGAGAGCGCCACACGGATGGTGCCATGCAGCGGCGCAACATCGGCAGTGAGCGGCAACTGCGCCTGCAGGGTAGCGTCGCGCGAAGGAGTGGCCGGCACCGGACAGCGCACTGAGTCGATGGTGGCCCACGTATCTGCATCGATGAGAGCAATGGTGAGTTGCGAGAGCGGCCAGTTGAAGTCGGAGTTCAGACCCTCGGAATAACGCATGCGCACCGTCACCAGCAGCGAGTCACCCGCCTGCACAACGGGTTCGTCCTGCGGTTGCTCCAGTTTAGGCGAGAGCAACCGGTAACAGCGGCCACCGTCATTCCATAGCGTAATGCGGCCCATACTGATATTGGAGCCACTCAGTTCCACATCCGAGCGGGTGTAAATCCAGTCGGCATAATCAGAATATTTAAAACTGGCAAGGGTGATCGTGTCCTGAGCCGTCATCGACAGCATACTCAGGTAGGCCACCAGTAAGAAAATCACGTGTTTAGACTTAGACATAGGTATATAGTTACATTCCACTTTTCTCCACGGCACATGAAATATCGGCGCAAAGATAATATAAAATCATAATATCTCACTCGCCGGAGGGATAAAAATATCAAAAGACGGTGAAAAACTATACAACCTTATGTCAACTACCCGGAACATCTCACCTGCAGGATTTGACTGTTCCCGTCATTATTCCAAGTTTGGGCAAGTCACATTAAATGAGTTCTTTTCCCCTGCAAAGGGACAAAATTTTGGTCAATTTATCCTCACCGACTTGTGAAAAAAACTTTTTGTGAGTAATTTTGCAACATTTTAGATTTCGGACCATAGCTGGCTTTCGATTGCAGGTATTGCATCCGGGGCAGCGGCTTATAGTCCATACGGTCAGATGTTACTAAATATAAATGTTAATTGAATCAATTTATAAGATAATCAAAATGATGAAAAAATCTCAATTCGTTCGGGTGTCGGTGCCATTGCTGACACTGGCAGTCATGATGCTCGCCGCCGGTTGCAAGGGCAATGGCGCGTCGCAGCAGCAACAGAGCGACGCCCCCCAGCAGGTGGCCACCTATACCGTGACCACCGGTTCGCTCAACATCGACAACAACTATCCAGCCACTATCAAGGGTGAGACCGACGTAGAGGTGCGTCCCCAGATTTCGGGTTACATCACCCGTGTGTGCGTGGACGAGGGCCAGCGTGTGGCCAAAGGGCAACTGCTGTTCACCATAGATGAGGTGCAGTTGCGCGCCGCCGTCGACCAAGCCCAGGCCGGCGTGGCCTCGGCTCAGGCCGGTGTGGCCGCTGCCCGCTCACAGGTGGCCCAAGCCAAACTCACCGCCGACAACCAGAAGAAACTGCTCGACAAAAACATCATCAGCAGCTATCAATACGAAACCGCGGCGCTGGCGCTGCAAGCGGCCCAGTCGCAACTCAACAACGCCCAGGCCGGCCTAAGCCAGGCCAAAGCAGCCGTGGTCAACGCCCGCAAGAACTTGAGTTATGCCCGCGTGGTGGCTCCGTGCAGCGGCGTGGTGGGGTCCATCCCCAACCGCGAGGGTGCGCTGGCCTCGCCCAGCGGCCAGGCGCTCACCACCATCAGCGACAACTCACAGGTGTATGCCTACTTCTCGCTCGACGAGAAGCAAATCCTCGAACTCACCGAGAACGGCGCCAAATCGTTTGAGGTGGCCATCCGCCAAATGCCGGCTGTGAAACTGCGCCTGAGCGACGGCACGATTTACGGCCGCACGGGCAAGGTGAGCACTGTGAGCGGCGTTCTTAACCAAACCACCGGCACCGCTCAGGTGCGCGCCCTTTTCCCCAACAGCAACGGCATGCTGCGCAGCGGCAGCACCGGCGAGGTGCTCATCCCCGCCACCACGCAGAGTGTGATTTTGATTCCCCAAAAGGCCACCTATGAAGTGCAGGACCAAAAGTACGTTTATCTGGTGGGCGACGGCAACAAGGCTGTGGCCCAGCCCATCTCCGTACTGCCTGAGAACGACGGCCAGAGTTTTGTGGTGACCGGAGGCCTGAAAGTGGGCGACGTCATCGTGGCCGAAGGCGTGGGCACCAGCGTGAAAGAAGGCGTGGTGATTCAAGCGAAATAACCACGGGCCAGCACAATCCAACCAAGCAAAACAAGAAGAAATAAGAATCGTATGTTCAAGACATTTATCAACAGGCCGGTACTGTCAACGGTGATTTCGGTGTTTATCGTCATCCTGGGTTTGATAGGACTCACCAGCCTGCCCGTGGAGCAATATCCCGACATCGCACCACCCACGGTGGTGGTCTACACCACTTACACGGGCGCCAACGCGCAAACGGTGCTCAACTCGGTGATTCAACCGCTGGAAGAAAGCATCAACGGCGCAGAGAACATGGACTATATGACCTCTACCGCCACCAGCACCGGTTCGGCCAATATCACCGTGGTTTTCAAGCAAGGACAAGACATCGACATGGCTGCCGTAGACGTGCAGAACCGCGTGAGCCAGGCCCAGGCGCTGTTGCCCAGCGAGGTGACCCGGGTGGGTGTGACCACACGCAAGCGCCAAACCTCCATGCTGATGGGTATCTCGCTGAGCGACACCACCGACACCTACTCCAGCGAGTTTATCGACAACTACATGGCCATCAACATCATACCCGAAATCAAACGCGTGCAGGGTGTGGGCGACGTGATGCACATGGGAGCCGACTACTCTATGCGCATCTGGCTCAAGCCCGACAAGATGGCCCAATACAACCTCATGCCCTCCGACATCTCGGCGGCCCTGAGTGACCAGAACATCGAGGCCGCGCCCGGCACCTTCGGCAAGCAGGGCGCACAGAGCTATGAGTACGTGCTCACCTATAAAGGACGCTTGCAAAAGCCCGAACAATTCGACTCCATCATCGTCCGTAGCCAGGGCAGCGATGTGCTGCGCCTCAAAGATGTGGCCGAGGTGGAACTGGGCCGACTGAGTTATGACTTCCACAACCTGGTGAACGGCCACTTGGGCAGCACCTGCATGATGATGCAGAGCAAAAACTCCAACGCCAGTTCCACTATCAACTACATCATGGGTATGGTGGAAGAAATGAAAAAAGACCTGCCCAAGGGCATGGTCATCACCGTGCCTCTCAATACCAACACCTTTCTCGACGCTTCGATTTGGGAGGTGGAGAAAACGCTGCTCGAAGCGTTCATCCTGGTATTCCTGGTGGTGTATATCTTCCTGCAGGACATGCGCTCCACACTCATACCCGCCATCGCCATCCCCGTTTCGCTGGTGGGTACCTTCGCCTGCCTCTACATGATGGGATTCACCATCAATCTGCTCACCCTGTCGGCTCTGGTGCTTGCAATCGCCATCGTTGTGGACGACGCCATTGTGGTGGTGGAGGCAGTGCACTCCAAACTTGACGAGGGCTATAAGAGCGCCAAGCACGCCGCCATCGATGCCATGGGTGAAATCGGCATGGCCATCGTCTCCATTACGCTGGTGATGATGCTGGTATTCATCCCCGTTTCGTTCATGCCCGGCACCGAAGGCACCTTCTACAAACAGTTCGGCCTCACCATGGCATTTGCCATCGGCATCTCGGCCATCAACGCCCTCACGCTAAGCCCCTCCCTGTGCGGTGTATTCCTTAAGCCACACAAGAAGGAAGACCTCGACGAGAACGGTGAACTCAAGTTGGAACCCGAAGAGCACACCTCGCTGATGGGCCGCTGGCACAGGGGCTTCAATAAATATTTCAACAAGATGCTGGAATGGTACCGCCGCACGGTGCAGCGCTTCATAGGCTTGCGATGGATTTCGCTAGGCCTGGTGCTGCTGTCTATCGTGCTGCTGGTGTGGCTCATGCGCATCACCCCGTCGGGCTTTGTGCCCGAGGAAGACACTGGCGCCATCATGGCTTCGGTGACTCTGCCGCCCGCCAGTTCACAGGAGCGCACCAACCAGGTTCTCGACACGCTGGACGCCATCCTGAGCAAGATTCCCGCCATTGAGTCGCGCACGGTGGTGCAAGGCTATAACATGATGAGCGGACAAGGCAACAACGGTGGTATGGCCATCCTGAAGCTAAGAAACTGGGACGAACGTTCCGACGAGGAAAGTTCCACTGCCATCATCGGACAGCTCTACGCCATGGTGGGACAGAAAATCAAGGACGCACAGGTGATGTTCTTCGCTCCACCCATGATTAGCGGCTACGGAGCCAGCAACGGCTTCACCCTGCAACTTCAGGACCGCACGGGCGGCGACATCAACCACTTCTTTGAGGTGGAGGAACAGTTCCTCGGCGCCCTGAACCAGCGTCCCGAGATTCAAATGGCCTACAGCGGCTTCAATCCCAACTACCCGCAGTATATGGTCAATGTGGACGAAGCCAAAGCCGCCAAGGCCGGCGTGGGTACGAGCGGTATCCTGACCACGCTACAAGGCTATCTGGGCGGTATGTACGTGAGCAACTTCAACCGCTTCGGCAAACTCTATCGCGTGATGCTGCAGGCCGCCAACGCCGACCGTGCTTCGCCACAGATGCTAAGCCAGATTATGGTGCGCACGTCCACCGGCATGACACCCATCACCGATTTTGTGACCCTCACCCGCACCTACGGTCCCTCGCAACTCATGCGTTTCAACCTCTACACCGCCATCACCGTCAACGGCCAGCAGAACCCCGGCGTTTCGTCAGGCGAGGCCATCGAGGTGGTGAAGGAAGTGGCCGAGCAGGTGCTGCCGCAAGGCTACGGTTATGAGTGGTCGGGCCTGTCGCGCGAAGAAGCCGAAAGCTCGGGCAGCACCGGACTCATCTTCCTGCTTTGCCTGGTGTTCGTTTACCTGATTCTGAGCGCCCTTTACGAGAGTTATGTGCTCCCGCTGTCGGTTATCCTGTCGATTTCCTTCGGTCTGATGGGTTCCTTCCTCTTTGCCGCCATCTTTGGCGTAAACAACAACATCTACCTGAAAATCGCGCTCATCATGCTCATCGGTCTGCTGGCCAAGAACGCCATTCTTATTGTAGAATATTCGCTTGACCGACGCAAGACGGGCATGAGCATCACGGGAGCCGCTGTGGCAGGCGCCGCGGCACGTCTGCGACCCATCATCATGACCTCGCTGGCCATGATTGTGGGTCTGCTGCCGCTCATGTTTGCCAACGGCGTGGGCGCCAACGGTAACCGTGCCTTGGGCACCGGCGCCGTGGGCGGCATGCTGGTGGGTATGATTCTGCAGCTGCTGGTGGTGCCCACCCTGTTTGTCATCTTCGAAACCATCCAGGAGAAATTCAAACCCATTAAGTGGAAGGACACCGACAACAGCGAACTCACGCGAGAAATTTCACAATACACACCCAATGTGGAGGAATAAAACAATGAAACCGACTTACAGAAACTTTTTGATGGCTGCCGCCGTCACCGTTGCCCTGGCGACGGTGACGGGCAGTTGCAGCCTGTGGAAAAAATATGAAACACCCACCAATGTGCCCCTCATCGACACCTACGCCCAGGCGCTCAACGCCCCGGTGGACAGCACGTCGCTGGGCAACCTGGGCTGGCGCGAGGTGTTCACCGACCCCACTCTGCAAGGCTACATTGAGCGTGCGCTGGCCAGCAACATCGACCTGCAAAACGCCAAGATTGATGTCGATATCGCACAGGCACGTCTGCAAGGCGCCAAACTCTATTACCTGCCCAGCGTGGTGTTCTCACCAAACGGCGCCGGCGTGAAGGTGGGCGACAGCGACATGAACTGGGGTTGGCAACTGCCCCTCACCGTGAGTTGGCAGGCCGACATCTTCGGGCAAATCACCAACCAAAAACGTGCCGCCGAGAGCGTGGTGGTGCAAAGCGAGGCTTACAAACAGGCCGTGCAGTCGCAAATCATCGCAGCCGTGGCAAGCACCTACTACACCCTGGTGTCGCTGCACAACCAACTCGACATCTACACCCAGAACAGCCGGTTGTGTGAACAGACCTCCCAACTCATGCGCGACATGAAGGAAAGCGCCCGCTACACCGAGGTGGCCGTGGTGCAGGCCGATGCCAACTACTACAATGTGATGGCCGCCATCCCTGACATTAAACTGGGCATCACCCAGGCCAACAACACCATGTCGCTGCTGCTGAACGAGCAACGCGCCGACTGGCCTGTCAACACCCGCTCGCAACTCACGCTGCCCGTGAGCATTGAGAACGGCGTGCCCATGAGTTACCTGGCTGCACGACCCGACGTGCGGGCAGCCGAGCAGAGTTTTGCCCAAGCCTACTATGCCACCAACGTGGCGCGCGCCAACTTCTACCCGCAACTCACCCTCACAGGCACCGGTGCCTATGGCACGCTGCTGGGCTCAAGCGTGGTGGATCCCGCCCAATGGCTTGTTAACCTGGCCGGCTCGCTCACCGCTCCACTGCTGCAGCGAGGACAGGTGAAGGCTACCTACGAAGCTGCCAAACTCCAGCAGCAGAAAGCGCTCAACAATTTCCAGTACAGCATCCTCAACGCCGGCACCGAGGTAAGCAACCAGCTGGCTAACATCGCCGCCTACCGCGACAAGCAGCAGAGCGTGGCGCAGCAGGAAGCCAACCTGGAAAAAGCCGTGGAATACAACCAAGACTTGATGGCCTATTCCACCACCACCTATCTTGAGGTGATTACGGCGCAGCAGTCGCTGTTGATTTCACAAATCAGTCTGGAGAACGTGAAGTTGCAGAACAATCTCAACATCATCAACCTGTACCAAGCGCTGGGCGGTGGCCGCTGAACGCTTGCGCACAATCCGTAAAAGTCAAAACACTCACCACTAAAAATCACAATCACATGAGCAGTATGATAAGTCCATTGGCCCACGTCGACCCCGATGCCAGAATCGGCGAGAACGTGACCATCCACCCCTTTGCCTTTATCAGCAAGAACACCGTGATAGGCGATGGCAGCACCATATACCCCTATGTAAGCGTACTCAACGGCGCACGCATAGGAAACAATGTGAAAATCTACAACGGCGCCATCATCGCCGCCGAACCCCAGGACTTCAGATGGAAAGGCGAACCCTCGGAGTGCTACATCGGCGACGAAAGCATCGTGCGCGAGCACACCATCATCAACCGCGGCCTTGACATGAATTCGGGCGCCACACGCATCGGCAAGCGCGTGTTTGTCATGGCCGAGTGCCACATCATGCACGACGCCGTGATCAACGACCGCACCGTGCTGGGCAACGGTGTGCAAGTGGCGTTCGATGCCACAGTAGGTTCCTTCACCCTGCTCTCTAACAATGCCATCGTCAACGCCAGAAGCCACGTGAGCGACTGGGTGCTTGTGAAAGGCGGATGCCGCATCAGCGGCAACGTGCCTCCCTACACCGTCATGGCCCACAATCCCACCGCCTACTGCGGCGTGAACGCCTCGCTGATGCGCCACGGCAAAATGATTGACGAGGAAACCATCGACGACATCGCCCGCTGCTACCGCCACGTGTATGAAAGCAACACCAGCGTATTCAATGCCCTGCGCCGCATCGAGCGCGACGTCAAACCCAGCGAACAGCGCGACCAAATCCTCAAGTTCATCAAGGGTCACAATATGGACATCGTGGCCGTGAACCGGCACATGTACGAGGACTGAC
>RHMF01000283.1_pt1 | contig 33514 bp, 25 predicted proteins | sample 5365151 | NCBI WGS metagenome assembly RHMF01 (sample SAMN10266501, study PRJNA497801) | feces metagenome | isolation source: feces | host: Bos taurus | place: China: Prairie of Fairy Mountain | collected 2017-08-14 | reverse complement strand
GACAACTGCGTGGACCTGGCACGGCAGCTGGGGCAATGGCTGGGACGCAACGGCCACACGCTGGTGTATGGCGGAGTGGAGGCCGGACTGATGCACGAGGTGGCCGTCGGCACCGTCAAGGCAGGTGGACGCGTGGTGGGAGTGGTGCCGCGGTTGTTTGCCCACCGGGCCGACCCGCTGGCCAATGAAACCATCACCGTGCGGGACCTGGGAGAACGCAAGCAGCGCATGATTGAACTGGCCCACGCCTTTGTGGTGCTGCCCGGCGGAATAGGTACCCTCGATGAGTGGATGACCACCCTCGACACCCTGTTGCTCACCGATGAGCAAAAACCCATCGTGGTAGCCAACCTGAACCACCTGTATGACGACACCGTGCGCCAGCTGGCCACTCTGCAGGCCACACCGCTTGCACGCGGCAAACATCTGGAAATGAGCATCCTGGTAAACGATGCCACCCAACTAATCTCTACTCTTGACCAAATCTCACAACACCATAGCAACAATGAAAAATAAAGTCTATACCCTGACAGGCGATGCCGGCACCACCTCGCTGGTGAGCGGCACCCGCGTCAACAAGGCCGACGACCGCGTGGAAACCTACGGCACCGTGGATGAACTCAATTCCCACATCGGTCTGCTGGCCACACAACCGCTCATAGCCGACATGCCAGAACTGCTGCAACTGCTGCTCCGCGTGCAGAACAAACTTTTCAACCTGGGCGCCTATCTGGCCAACGACAGCGAACAAGCCACTCTGTACGGAGTGAGCGATGACGACGTGACCAGATTGGAAAATGCCATCGACCGCATGGATGAAAAGTTGCCCCCTATGCACGGCTTTATCCTGCCGGGCGGCTTATCAGCAGCGGCGCTGGCCGATGTGTGCCGCACCGTGACCCGCCGTGCCGAGCGGCGCGTGGTGGCCCTGGCCGAGCAGGCTTCCATAGATGCCACCGCCCTGCGTTTCCTCAACCGCCTGAGCGACTTCTTCTTTGTCCTGGCACGCTACATCAACGTCTCCAACCAAGTGGAGGAAGTGCTCTGGCAAAAAGACTGAGCCAACGCGGCGCGCACCCTGTGGACGCCCCTGGTGCCGTTTGGTATTTCCATTAAAAACGGCAGCACACGCGCAAGGACTGGCGAAATCTTAACTTTTTTTAGCTAAAATAGTGGGGATATTTTTTGTGGAACGGCTCCATAGTGTTACTTTTGCACAATTTTTTGAAAGAAGGGACATTTCACTATAAAATTTGAGACTATGTATTGGACACTGGAATTAGCAACTAAACTCGAAGACGCCCCCTGGCCCGCCACCAAGGACGAGCTTATCGACTACGCCCAGCGCAGCGGCGCCCCACTGGAGGTGATTGAGAATCTGCAGGAGATAGAGGACGAGGGTGACACCTATGAATCGATAGAGGACATCTGGCCCGACTATCCCACCAACGACGATGATTTCTTCTTCGACCCCGAAGAATACTGACGGCATCAAAAACGCCACACACCACAATGCCCCTGGCCGTTGAGCCAAGGGGCATTTGTCTATAAAAAACGACTTTCCTTATATTTTTTTTGTCCATTAGCGGCACCAGACGTAACTTTGTTACCTCAATATAAAAGAAAATAGAAACACTAAATAATGAAGAAATCACTTGTAACCACATTTGTGCTGCTGTTCATCGCCCTGAGCGGCCACTCGGCTATTATCAACGGAATCTTGGTCGACGCCAACGACACCACCGAACTCATCGGCGCCACCGTGGCACTGCTGCGTGCCGATGCCGACAGCGCCCAGGTGGGCGGCACAGTCAGTGACGAAACCGGCGTGTTCAACCTGGATGGTGTGCGGCCGGGCAAGTACAGGCTGCGCATCAGTTACATCGGCTACAATGATGTTATCAAGCACGTGACGGTGGGCAACGACGGCCGCAACGTCAATATGGGCGCCATCAAGATGACCCCTAACACCGTGGTGCTGCGCGAAACCGTGGTGACGGGCGTGAAGACCCCCATCACCGTGAAGGAAGACACCGTGGAATACAACGCCGACTCCTACAAAGTGCAGACCAACGCCGTGGTGGAAGACCTGCTCAAGCGCCTGCCGGGTGTGGAAGTGGGAAGCGACGGCAAAATCACCGCCAACGGCAAGGAAGTGACCAAGATACTGGTTGACGGCAAGGAATTCTTCAACGACGACCCCACCGTGGCCAGCCGCAACCTGCCCGCCGACATGGTGAACAAACTACAGGTGGTGGACCGCAAGAGTGAACTGGCCCGCCTCACCGGCGTAGACGACGGCGAGGACGAAACCGTGATCAACCTCACCACCAAGAAGGGAATGAACAACGGCTGGTTTGGCAATGTGGAGGGCGGCTACGGCACCGACGACCGCTACAAGGGCAGTTTCATGGCCAACCACTTCCGCAACGGCAACCAGATATCGCTGCTGGGCGGTGCCAACAACGTGAATGAACTGGGCTTTACCGACGGCGGGCGCGGACGCTTCAACCGCTTTGGCGGCGACAACGGCATCACCACCTCGCAATATGCCGGCATCAACTTCAACGTGGGCAGCACCGAGGACGAGCATCTGCGCATAGGCGGCGACGTGATGTACAGCCACACCGACCGCGACACCCGCACCAGCACTGCCCGTGAATACCTCTTCGCCGACTCCACGAGTTACTACGACGCACTGAGCGCCTCGCGCGACAAGGGTCACAACGTGCGCGGTGACTTCCGCATCAAGTGGGAAATCGACTCGGCCAACTCGCTGAACGTGATACCGCAGTTCTCGCTAAACTTCAGCGAGAGCGCCCGCAACGACTCCTCGATGACCCGCGCCGGCGATGCCGCCTTCACCCCCGTGAACCGTAGCGTGAGCCGCTACACCAACGACGGCAAGAGTTACGAGGGCGGGGCACGCATCATCTACCGCCACCAGTTCCTGTCGCGCCCGGGCCGCAGCCTGAGCCTGATGGCCAACTACCGATACAGCAACCTGCACGAGGACGCCGACACCTGGACCAACAACACCTACTTCCTGCAAAGCGACCAGGACGAAGTGATAGACCAAACACAGAACGACTGCACCAAGACCCACTCGGTGAGTGGCCGCATCACCTGGACGGAACCGCTGGGCGACCCCAAAAAGACCCGCTACTTAGAACTGGCCTACCAAGGCAACTACCGCCACAGCGCCAACGAGAAGATGGTGTGGGACAACGACCGCAACACCGATGGATCCGTCGCCGACCGTTCCTGGGCCGAAGACCTGAGCGAGGACTTCCTCAACGTGTTCTTCGACCAATCGCTGCGCCTGGGCTTCCGCCAGACCCGCAAAGCCTACAACCTCAACGTGGGTCTGTCGGTGAACTCGGCCATGAGCAAGAGTACCGACCGCATCAACAGCGACCGCAACATAGCCGAGCGCTGGGCATGGACCGTGGCACCCTTTGCCCGACTGAACTACAAGTTCAGCAAGGTGAGCAGCCTGCGTCTGGACTACCGCATGCGTGCCCAGCAGCCCAGCATGAAACAACTCCAACCCGTGGCCGACGAGAGCAACCCTCTCAACATCGTGGTGGGTAACCCCGCGCTCAAGCCCACCTTCGCCCACCACTTCAACGTGCGCTTCCAAGACTTCAACCAGCAACGGCAACGCTCGGTGATGGCCATGCTCAACGTTGATTTTGAACAAAACAGCATCATCTCCACCACCAGTTACGATGCCATCACCGGCGGGCGACTCACCAGTTACACCAATGTGAACGGTGTGTGGAACGCCATGGCCATGAATATGTTCAGCCTGCCCTTTGGCGCGAGCAAGACGTGGTATTTCAGCAACGCCTTTTTCCTGCGCTACCAAGTGACCAAAGGCGTGAACAACGACGTGGAAAACCGCAGCAACACCCTGCGCCTGAACCTGTCGCCCGGCCTCGCCTTCCGCAACGGCGAGTTCGACTTGGAAGTGCGCCCCCGCTACTCCTTCCAAAACACACGCAACACCGTGCAAACCGGCAGCAACCGCAACATCCACACCTGGGGCGGCCGCTTCAACGGCACCTACAACGCCCCCTTCGGCCTGGTGCTGAGCACCGACCTGAGTTACAGCAATTCCTCCGGCTACAGTGAGGGCTATGACAGCGACGAGTGGCTGTGGAACGCCTCACTCTCCTACTCCTTCCTGCGCAACAAGCAGATGTCGGTCATCGTGTCGGTGTACGACATTCTGGGCGACAAGAAAGACATTTCCCGCAGCGTCACCGCCAACTACATCGACGACCAACGCTTCAACTCACTCACACGCTACGGCATGATTACGCTGAACTACAAGTTCTCGACATTCAAGAAAGGCGAGGAACCCCGCGGCGAGTTTGACGACCGCGGTCCCGGCGGCTTCGGCCGGCCCGGCGGACGTCCCGGCGGCCCACCTCCCCGCGGCGGACAGCGCCCCTTCTGAGGCACGCCGGCTCCACCCCGGGCAAAAAGGGGTAAAAGAGACCAAATAAGCGGTTTTGACCAATATCGTGGCATTTTCAACCACACCGAATTGGTCAAAACCGCTTATCTTTGCTTTTTGAAACATTATAAAACAACCACATGATAACAAAACGCGACAAGCTGCTCAATGTCCACATAGACGATTTCAACAACAACGGAGTCACCCCCGACTACATCGACACCGACGTGGTGCTGCTGGGAGGGCTGAAAAACGAGCGGCAAATCAACGCCGTGAAACTCGGCATCAACATCTTCGCCACCTGCACCAGCGGCAAAAGCCAGTTCAGTATCAATGGTCGCTTTGTGCAGTTGCAAGCAGGCGAAACGCTGATATGCCCGTCGTCGGCCATCGTGACCGATGTGCTGACAAGCCACGACTTTGAGTGTGTGGTGCTGGGCATCACCGACCGCCTGCTGGCGGCATCGCTGCGCTCTTATGTCAACGTGTGGAACAAGGCGGTGTACATACACAAGGTGAACGTGGTGCGGCACAAAATGCCCAAGCTCCCCCGCGAAGCCTTGGTCACCGTGCTGCGGCACTTTCTGGAGCACGACGACGTAATCTACCGCCGCGAGATAATCCATGCCCTGCTGCAGGCTTTGCTACTCAACTTATGCTCCATCATATCGGAACAATCCGGCGGTATCTACGATGCAGACGATGACACCGACAGCGGACTTGACATCTTCGGCCGCTTCATCAGTATGCTTTCTCACGCCGACGTGAAACGCCAGTCGGTGAAACACTACGCCAACCGCCTCTTCATCACGCCCAAGTATCTGAGCCGCGTGTGTAAAACCGCCAGCGGCAAGACCGCCGGCGAATGGGTGCAGGAGTATGTGAACCAAGATATTAACTATTACCTCACCGCCACCACCTTGACCCTCAAGGAGGTGGCTGCCCGGTGCGGATTCCCCAACCCGTCGGCCTTTGGCAAATACGTGCGGCAACACTTCGGGCAATCCCCACACTCCTATCGCAAGCGGGTGCGCATGACCGACACCGACAAATAGCTTTTCTTTTACTTGCGCAGAATATCCTGCAGGGCGTGGCCCAGATGCGCCACGATGTCGCTGGCCACCATGCCGAAGGTGCCGTGCTCTTTGGCGGCGAGGTCGCCCGCCAGACCGTGGGCATACACACCCGTCACCACCGACCACTCCGACGAATACCCCTGTGCAATGAGTGCGGCAATGGTGCCGGTGAGCACGTCGCCGCTGCCGGCGGTAGCCATTCCGGCGTTGCCGGTGCTGTTGATATACACCTTGCCGTCGGGACGCACCGTCATGGTGTAATGGCCCTTGAGCACGATGGTGATGTCGTAAAGCTTGGAAGTGTCGATGGCTTTCTTCAGACGCTCCTCGTCGGTGTGGTCCTGTCCGTTGGTGCGCGGATTGAACAAGCGGTCAAACTCCATGGCGTGCGGAGTAATGACACTGCGCTTGGGCAGGCTGCGCAGCAAGGTGGGCCGGCGGGCGATGCAGTTGAGCGCATCGGCGTCGAGCAGGCAGGGATAATGGAAATTTTTCAAGAACGAATCCACAGCGTCCACCGTTTCGTCGTTGGTGCCCATGCCGGGGCCCAGGGCCACCACACTGTATCGGTGGCGCAGGTCAAGCCCGGTTGTCACGAGTTCGTCGCGGTCGGGTTCAAAGAGAGCCTCGGGCACAGCGGTCTGCATCACCTCGTAGCCACAGCGCGGCGCATGCACGGTCACCATTCCCACGCCGGCGCGCAAAGCGGCTTTGGCAGCGAGCACGGCGGCTCCCATCATGCCGTAACTGCCCGCCACCAGCAGCAGGGTGCCGTTGTCGTATTTGTTCACAAAAGGGCTGCGCTCGTGCAGCACCTGGTGCACATCGCTATGCTCTATCATGTAGAAGTCTGAACCCTGGTTGGCCAGGGCGTCGCTGCTCAGGTCCATGGGCAACACCTTCACCTGACCCAGGTGGGGTTCGTTTTCAGCAAAAAAGAACGACAGGCGGGGCGCCTGGTAGGCGAGGGTGAGGTCGGCGCAGATGATGTTGCGGCGGTCGCTGCCGGTATTCCACTCGCTGAACAGGCCCGAAGGCATATCAATCGACACAATGTATGCATCGCTGTTGTTGATATATTGCACCAGGGCGGTGTAGCCCCCCTTGAGCGGAGTGCGCAGTCCTGAGCCGAACAATCCGTCTATCACCACGTCGTCAGGGCCGAGTTCTGGCGGCACAAAATTCTTTACCACCTCGGTAAGCAGGTCGGGGGCGGCCTCTATCAACTGGTCGCGGCATTCCTGGCATTGCTGGCTCAAGTGGGCCGACGCAATGTTAAACAGATACACCTCGGGGCGATAGCCCTGCTCCACCAGCAGGCGCGCCACTGCCAAGGCATCGGCGCCGTTTCCGCCGGGGCCGGCAAAGATGACAAGACGCTTGCTCGGGCGCCAGCGCGATATGATTTCATAAGTCACCGCCATGGCGGCGCGTTGGGTGAGGTCGGCAAGCGTAATGCCGTCGTTTTTGAGCGTGGCATCCACAATGTGGCGCATTCCGTCGGTTGTATATATCTTCATTTGCAGTCGTGATTTTGTGTTTATTTGGCAAAACAGGCCTACAAATTTACAGAAATTTCGTGGGAAAAGTCGAAAAAAAGATAAAAAACTGTACAAAAAGTGGAATTCACTCCCGAAATTTGGAAGGATAAGCAAAAATAGTTATTTTTGCCTGAAATTTTTATATTTCACGATGGACGAAGTTACTTACAAAGGTCTGACATTTGTGCCTTACATCATGAGAGAGGAAATCGCCAAGCAAGTGAAACGCGTGGCTGAAGAAATCAAGCGTGACTATCAGGACGAATCCCCTCTGTTTCTATGTGTGCTCAACGGTGCGTTCATGTTTGCGGCCGACCTGTTCCGCGCCTGCGACATCCCCGATGCCGAAATCACTTTTATCCGCTACAAGTCGTATGAGGGCACGCATTCCTCGGGAAACGTGCGTGAAATCATGGGACTGACACAGGATATCACCGGCCGATCGGTGGTGATAGTGGAAGACATCGTCGACACCGGTGTCACCGCACAGCAGTTGCGCAACGAGTTGCTGAAGCACAATCCCAAGCAGGTGGTGATGGCCACGCTGCTTTTCAAGCCCGACAGCCTCACGGTGGGCACCCCGCCGGAGTATGTGGGTTTTGAAATCCCCTCCAAGTTTATTCTTGGCTACGGTCTGGATTTGGACGAGCTGGGCCGCAACCTGGCCGACATCTACGTGCTCAAGGAGCAGAAGTCCTGAGCGACAGATTCACGCGCCACACCCGCCGAGTGGATTCTCACAAGGAGGTAGTCAACTTCTCACGTTATAACCAAAATCTCCCACCACAACAGTCAGTATGCTCAATATCATTATATTTGGTGCTCCAGGGTCAGGGAAAGGCACCCAGAGCGAATATCTTGTGGATGCTTATCATCTGTTTCACATCAGCACGGGCGATGTGTTGCGCGACCATATCAAACGCGGCACTGAACTGGGCCGCACAGCAAAAGAATACATCGACCAGGGGCAACTCATTCCCGATGATCTGATGATTGAAATCCTGGGCAATGTGCTCGACGAGCACTGCGTCGAATGTGCCGACGGCGTCATCTTCGACGGTTTCCCGCGCACCATCGCACAGGCCGAAGCCCTGCAGACCATGCTTGCCGAACGCGGCACGCAGGTGGGCGCAGTAATCGGTTTGGAAGTACCCGAGGAAGAACTGGTGAAGCGCATCCTGCTGCGCGGACAGCGCAGCGGCCGCGCCGACGACACCGAATCCACCGCCCGCAAGCGGCTGGAGGTCTACCACAAGCAGACAGCCCCGTTGCAAGACTACTATCGCCGTTTGGGTCTCTACCACGGCATCAACGGCCACGGCGAAATCGCCGACATTCTGGGCCGCATCCGCCACGAGCTCGACCCGCTGGCGGTGTAGAACTAACCGTTTCGCTCCATGTCACACTCCCGTCATCACAACAAAACCAACCCGCTGAAACGAGCCTGGCAGTGGCTGCACCGCAATGTGCACCGTTTCAAGGTGTGGTATAAATCGCTCTACCACCACAAGCCTTGGTGGCAAAAAACCCTGGTGGCGATGGCCACCGCCGTGGTGTGTTTCTTTCTCTATCTGGTGGCCGTGGACATCAACCTGCTGTGGCTATTCGGCAAATCGCCGAGCACACACGCCATCATGAATCCGCGCACACCCTCGGCAAGCTACATCTACAGTGCCGACGGTGTGGTGCTGGGCAAATATTATGACGAGAACCGCACACCGGTGCCCTACGACAGTATCAACCCGCAGTTCTTCCGTGTGCTCATCGACACCGAGGACGAGCGTTTCTACAACCACCACGGCATCGACTTCGGCGGTATCTTCGCCGCGTTCAAAGACATGGTGCTACACGGCAAGCCACGCGGCGCCAGCACCATCACGCAGCAGTTGGTGAAGAATATGTTCCGCACACGCGCCGACTATTCCACCGGCCTGCTGGGCTACATTCCGGGCGTGGACCTGATTATCAGCAAGAGCAAGGAGTGGATTATAGCCACCAAACTCGAAATTTTCTACAGTAAGCAGGAAATCCTGGAGATGTATGCCAACACCGTGGACTTCGGTGCCAACGCCTATGGCATCAAGACTGCGGCACGCACCTACTTCAACACCACGCCGGCCGAGCTGCGGCTGGAGCAGAGCGCCGTGCTGGTGGGCATCCTCAAGGCTACCAGCACCTACAGCCCCATCGTCAATCCCAAGAATAGCTTAAATCGGCGCAACGTGGTGATGCACAATATGATACAACATGGCGACCTCACCAAAGCCGCCTACGACAGCATCAGTCGGCTGCCCGTCACGCTGCAACTCACTCTGGAAAGCCCCACCAGCGGTATCGCGCCCTACTTCCGACAGACTGTGTACAACGACCTACAGGACTGGTGCAAAGCCAATGACATGGACCTGAACCGCGACGGACTGAAGGTCTACACCACCCTCGACTCGCGCATGCAGGCACATGCCGAACAGGCCGTGAGCGAGCAGATGAAGCAGGTGCAGCGCAACTTTGAGCGCGCCTGGGGCAAGAACGACTGCTGGGTGGACGAGAACAACCAAGTGATTCCCAACTTTGTGGAAGACAAGGCAAAGAACACCGATGTGTACCGCCAACTGCTGGCCCGGTATCCCAACGACCTGGACTCGGTGAACTACTATATGAACAAGCCCCGCCGCATGCATTTGTTCGACTATGTGAACGACTCACTCTACATGGAACTGAGCCCCATGGATTCGATACGCTACATGCTCCACTTCATGCACTGCGGCTTCATCGCCATGGAGCCCCAGACGGGTTACGTGCGCGCCTGGGTGGGCGACGTGGACTTCGACATATGGAAATACGACAAGGTCACCAGCAAGCACCAGCCGGGTTCCACCTTCAAGGTGTTTGACTACAGCATGGCCATGGAGCGCGGTCTCACGCCCATCGACACACGCCCCGACACCTACATCGACACGATGGTGTATGACGAGGATAAGATGCAAATGGTGCACTGGCGCCCCACCAACGCCAACGGCCGTTTCAGCGGCCGCGACATGACGCTGCGGTCGGCCTTTGCCATGAGCACCAACAGCGTGGCCGTGCGTGTGTCGCGTGAAGTGGGCTTTGAAAACATCGCGCAGATAGCAGCCGCCATGGGCATCCACTCTCCGCTCAAGGTCACACCGGCACTCTCGCTGGGAGCCAGCGATGTGGACCTGCGCGAACTGGTGAACGCCTATGGCACGATTATCAACGAAGGGGTGCAGCGCGACCCGGTGATGGTGACCCGCATTGTCGACAGCAAGGGGCGGGTTGTGTACCAGGCTCCTAACCGCACCACACGGGCCATGAGTTACCGAGCCGCCTTCCTGATGCAGCAAATGCTCAAGGCGGTGTGCAGCGATCCCAACGGCACCGGTCAGGGGCTGAACCGTTACATCAGCGGCATGGGCACTGAGTACGGCGGCAAAACGGGCACCAGCAACCGTCACGCCGACGCCTGGTTTGTGGCCGTGACGCCTCGCCTGGTGTGCGGCACATGGATAGGCGGCGAGTATCGCCAAATCCACTTCCTGGGCTATATGGGCCAAGGCTCGAAAATCGCCCTGCCTGTGTGCGGACGCTTTCTGCAGCTGCTGCTTCAAGACCCGCGCATGAGCCACTACCGCGGCAACTTCCCACCCCCGCGCGAGTATATCGACCCCGTGCTCTACGAAATGGTCAACACCGACACCATGCCCGACAGCACCGGTCTCGCCCTGGACAGCTTGCGCATCGACAGCCTCGCCCTTCCGCCGGAGGAAGAGGAAATCCTTGTCACCGACTCGCTCTAATCGAGGCGGCCTACATCGCCCCGTGGAATGAATAAAATCCGCCCCGCCATCCTGCTATACAGACGGCGGGGCGAATGATGCTTGCCTTGTTCCCTTTGTCAGCCGGCCAGGGCAGCCTTGATTTTGGCTTCGAGTTCCTCGGCCAGTTCGGGATTATCGTCAATGAGTTGTTTGGTGGCGTCGCGGCCTTGCGCCAGGCGGGTCTCGCCATAACTGAACCAGGAGCCGTTTTTGCGTATCACGCCCAGTTCCACGCCCAGATCGACGATTTCGCCCGTCTTGCTGATGCCTTTGCCAAACAGGATTTCAAACTCACACTTGCGGAAAGGCGGCGCCACTTTGTTCTTCACCACCTTCACGCGGGTGAGGTTGCCCTCCACTTTATCGCCCGTCTTAATCTGGCCCACCCGACGGATGTCGAGGCGCACGCTGCTGTAGAATTTCAGCGCGTTGCCGCCCGTGGTGGTCTCGGGATTGCCGAACATGATGCCTATTTTCTCGCGCAGTTGGTTGATGAAGATGCAGCAGGTCTTGGTCTTGCTCACCGTGGCCGTGAGTTTGCGCAGTGCCTGCGACATGAGGCGGGCCTGCAAGCCCATCTTGCTGTCGCCCATCTCGCCCTCGATTTCGGCCTTGGGCGTGAGAGCCGCCACCGAATCGATGACGATGACGTCGATGGCACTGGAACGTATCAACTGGTCGGCGATTTCAAGCGCCTGCTCTCCATTGTCGGGCTGCGAAATCCACAGGTTGTTCACATCCACGCCCAGTTGCTCGGCATAGAAACGGTCGAAGGCGTGCTCGGCGTCGATGATGGCGGCGATGCCGCCGCGTTTCTGCGCCTCGGCGATGGCATGGATGGCCAGCGTGGTCTTACCGCTGGCCTCAGGGCCGTAGATTTCCACAATGCGTCCACGGGGATAACCGCCCACGCCCAGCGCGGCGTCGAGGCCGATGGAGCCGGTAGGCACCACATCGATGTCTTCAATGTTCTCGTCGCCCAGCTTCATAATGGAGCCCCGGCCAAAAGTCTTGTCAATTTTATCCATTGCCACCTGCAGCGCCTTGAGTTTGTCGGCGCTCACGGGAGTGCGTCCGGCGGATTGCATATCCTGGGGCTGCTCGGCGGCTTTTTCTTTTTCTGCCATAATTAGTGTTCTGTATGTTTTGTTGATGTTGTCGTCGGTAAAAAAAACGTTTCAATCGTCCCAGGTGAAGGACAGATGCTTAACGATGTCGGTCCTCAGGCTGTTACCCACGGGGCATTGCTTGGCCGCTCCCTCCATTGCCTTGCGGGCCTTCTCGTCGGCGGCCACGGCTTTCATGTGGAAACACGCCCAAATGGTCTTGATGGCCATTTCCTCCATTTCATAGGATATATTGACTGTGGCACCGGTCATGTCGATGTCGCGGCGCATAGCCACATTGCCCATCATCGAAAGCATACAGGCGCCGTAACTGCCCAGCAGCCGGCGAGAAGTTCACCCCGGCCTGCTGGCTCTGCATGGAATTGTCTGTCTTGATAATAATGGGCGACTGCCCATTGGTACTTTCGGTGCGGAAGTCACCGTTATAAGTTACTTTGATTTCTGCCATTTTCCGTATTAAATCATTATAGGTTAATTGCTTTTTTTATTGTGGCAAAGATAATAAAATTTTCAATTTCATCGGGCGATGCGAACATAAAAAATACGGGCATTGATTTATTTTGTTATTTTTTACGAAGTTCCGCCATTTTTTCGTAACTTTGCACGATTTATACGAAACACCCAACTTAACAACACCATAACGTTATGAACATATCTTACAAGTGGCTCAAGCGCTACATCGACACCGAACTCACCCCTGAGCAGGTGGGCGAAGCCCTCACCTCGCTGGGACTGGAGGTGGGAGCGCTGGAGCGAGTGGAAACCATACGCGGCGGCCTGCGCGGCCTGGTGGTGGGGCATGTGCTCACCTGCGTGGAACATCCCAACAGCGACCACCTGCACATCACCACGGTGGACCTGGGCAACGGCCAGGAGCCGGTGCAAATCGTATGCGGAGCGCCCAATGTGGCAGCCGGCCAAAAGGTAATCGTGGCCACGCTGGGCACCACACTTTACGACGGCGACAAGGAGTTTGTGATTAAGAAATCGAAAATGCGCGGCGCCGAGTCGCTGGGCATGATATGCGCCGAGGACGAAATAGGCGTGGGCACAAGCCACGACGGCATCATCGTGCTGCCCGACGACACCCCCGCGGGCACTCCGGCGGCCACGGTGTATGGCATGGACGACGACTATCGGATAGAGGTGGACCTGACGCCCAACCGCGTGGACGGCGCCTCGCACTACGGTGTGGCACGCGACCTGGCGGCCTGGCTGCAACGCCACGGCCATGACGTGAAAGCGCACCGCCCCAGCGTGGACGGCTTCACGCTCGACCGCCCCACCGACGGCATCCCCGCCACGGTGGACAACGTCGAGGCCTGCCCCCGCTACGCCGGTCTTACCGTGCGCGGCGTGCATGTGGGCGAAAGCCCCGAGTGGCTGCGCAAACTGCTCACCGCCGCCGGCCAGCGGCCCATCAACAACATCGTGGACATCACCAACTATATCCTGCTGGGCACCGGCCAGCCGATGCATTGCTTCGACCTGGCCCATGTGCACGGCCAGCGAATCGTGGTGCGCACCGCCCCGGCGGGCACGCGTTTCACCACACTCGACGGTGTGGAGCGCACGCTCACCGAGCGCGACCTGATGATTTGCGACGACCGCGAGCCCATGTGCCTGGCCGGTGTGTTCGGCGGACAGAACAGCGGCGTGACCGAGGCCACGACCGACGTGTTTCTGGAATCGGCCTACTTCCACCCCACATGGATTCGCAAGAGCGCGCGCCGCTTCGGCCTTAACACCGACGCCTCGTTCCGATACGAGCGCGGCGTGGACCCCAACGACGTGGTTTACAACCTGAAACTCGCAGCCATGATGGTGCGCGAGATTGCGGGCGGCGAAATCTGCGGGCCGCTGATTGACGTGAAGGCACACGACTTCCCCGGCTTCCCCGTGGAACTGCGCTACGACTATGTGGACGGGCTGATTGGCAAGCACATCGAGCGCGACTTGCTGCGCGACATCGTCACCGGCCTGGAAATAAAAATCACCGCCCAAGACGACGAGAAACTGTGTCTGGAGGTGCCCACCTACCGCGTGGACGTGAGGCGCCCGTGCGACGTGGTGGAGGATGTGTTGCGCGTGTATGGCTACAACAACGTGGAAACCACCGAGAGCGTGCACTCCAACCTGAGCCAGAAGACCGACGTGGACTTCCGCGACGATATGCAGGAAATCATCAGCAACCGCCTCAGCGCCGAGGGTTTCCGCGAAATCCTGAACAACTCGCTCACAGCCAGTGCCCACTACGAGGGTCTCACCACCTATCCCCTGGAGCAATGCGTGAAACTGATGAACCCGCTGAGCAGCGACCTGAACGTGATGCGCCCCACCCTGCTCTTTGGCGGTTTGGAGAGCATCGCCCGCAATATCAACCACAAGAACCCCAACCTGCGGTTCTATGAGTTCGGCAATGTGTATCACTACGCTCCCGGCACCAGCCAGGAGGAGAAAGCACTCGCCCCCTACAGCGAGCACACCGAGCTGGGACTGTGGATGACGGGCTGCAACCACGATGAGTCGTGGGCCGATAAGGCCCGCGCGGTCACCGTGTATGACCTCAAAGCCACGCTCGAAGGTCTGCTGAAGAACATGGGGCTCAGCCGCCGCGACATCACGGTGGAGCAGACCGCCAACGAACTGCTCGACCCCGCCCTCACCTACAGCAACCGCGGCGGCAAGGTGATTGCCACCCTGGGAGTGGTGAACGACGACCTGCTGCACCGTCACGACGTGGACCAACCCGTGTTCTACGCCCACGTGGACTGGCAAGCCGCCTGCAAGATAGCCGCCAAGACCGACATCAAATATGCCGACCTGCCCAAGACGCTGCCTATCAAGCGCGACCTGGCCCTGCTGGTTGACCACAACGTGACCTACGCCGATGTGCGGCGCGTGGTGGAACAGAGCGAGCGCAAACTGCTGCGGAGCGTCAACCTCTTTGACGTGTACGAGAGCGCCAAACTCGCCGCCGGCAAGAAGAGCTACGCCATCAGCATCACCCTGCAGGACAACGAAAAAACCCTGCAGGACAAGCAGATTGAAACCATTATGCAGAAAATCGTGCGCAACCTGCAACAGCAACTCGGCGCCGAACTGAGATAACCAAACAATAACAACAACAAATAAAAACACTGAATTACAATGGGAAGAGCTTTTGAATTCCGCAAAGCAAGAAAACTGAAACGCTGGGGCAACATGTCGCGCACATTCACCCGCATTGGTAAAGAAATCACCATCGCCGCACGCGCCGGCGGTCCCGACCCCTCGGGCAACCCGCGCCTGCGCACCCTCATCGCCAACGCCAAGGCCGCCAATATGCCCAAAGACAACATTGAGCGCGCCATTAAGAAAGCCTCGGAAAAGGATGCCGGCGACTACAAGGAGGTCGTTTACGAGGGATTTGCACCCCACGGCATAGCCGTACTGGTGGAAACCGCCACCGACAACACCACCCGCACCGTGGCCAACCTGCGCAACTATTTCAACAAAAAAGGCGGCTCGCTGGGCAACAGCGGCTCGGTGGCCTTCATGTTCAGCCACAAGTGCTACTTCCACGTGGCTCCCAAGGAGGGTGTCACGCTCGATGACCTGGAACTGGAACTCATCGACCTGGGTGCCGAGGAATTTGACCAGGACGAGGAGGAAATCGTTATCAGCGGAGCCTTTGAATCCAACGCCGGAATCCAGAAGTATCTGGAGGACAACGGCTTTGAAATCAAGAGCACCGAACTGGTGTATGAACCCAACGACTACACCGAACTCAGCGAGGCCGACCGCGCCGACGTGGACGCCCTGATTGAGGCCGTGGAGGAAGACGAAGACGTGCAGAACGTGTTCACCAACATGGCCGAAGAGGCGTAAGGCGTTAGGAGTTAGGATTTTGGCTTTAGGCGTTAGACTTTTATTATGTTTCTCGAAATCTGCCATGTGAGCAAGGCTTACGACGGCCATGTGGCACTGAGCGATGTCTCGCTCAGCGTGCCGCAGGGCTGTGTGTATGGCCTGCTGGGGCCTAACGGCGCCGGCAAGAGCACCCTGATACGCATCATCAACCGCATCATCTCAGCCGACCAGGGCACCGTCACGCTGGAAGACCGGCCCATGACCGACAACGACGTGACCCGCCTGGGCTACCTGCCCGAGGAACGCGGCCTGTATAAGAAAATGCGGGTAGGCGACCACATCGTGTACATTGCCCGGCTGAAGGGCATGAGTAAGCCCGACGCCACCGCCGCCATGCGCGAATGGCTGCAGCGCTTCGACCTGGCCGAATGGGAACGCAAGCGGGTGGAGACACTGAGCAAGGGCATGCAGCAAAAGGTGCAGTTCATCTGCACGGTGATTCACCGCCCGTCGCTGCTCATCTTCGACGAGCCCTTCAGCGGTTTCGACCCCGTCAACGCCGAACAACTCAAGCAGGAAATCCTGCGGATGCGCGACCAGGGCAGCACCATCCTGTTCAGCACCCACAACATGGAGAGCGTGGAGGAAGTGTGTCAGGAAATCTCCCTCATCAACCACTCCCGCGTGGTGCTGCAGGGCAGCGTTAACGACGTGCGCCAGCAACACAAGAAGAATATCATCGCCGTGGACTGCCAGCAGCGCATCGAGCCCAAGGAGGGGTTGTTTGAGATGACCGAGGCTCCCGTCCACCGCAAGGCCAGCGTGCCGGCCACCCGTCAATGGATGCGGCTGGCAGCGGGCGTGACCATGCGCGACGCCGTCACGTGGCTCAACGAGCACTACGCCTTGACGGGCTTCAGCGAGGTACTGCCGCACATGCAGGAAATCTTTATCGAAACCGTTAAGCAACAGGAGCATGAATAAATTCCGCCTCATCGTAGCCCGCGAGTACATGGCTCTGGTGGGCCGCAAGTCGTTTATCGTGATGACCATCCTTGTGCCCATCGTGATGATTCTGGTGATGGCGGTCCCCATCGGCATGGCCTATCTGAACGAACACAGTGGCGAGGCCGAGCAAGTGGCCGTTATTGACGAGACTGGACGCTACGGCGCCGCGCTGCACAGCGACCACAACTACACCTATGTGACGATGCAGGGGCACGGCGAACGCGACGCCCGCAGCCTGTATGAAAACACACGCGCCACCACTGCGGCAGTGGTACTCATCCCCGCCGGAGTGGACAGTCTGGAGCAGGTGACCATTTATAGCGAGGATGCCATTGAGCCGGCCCTGGTCAATGCCGTGAGCGCCGCTTTGAGAGACACACTGGAGCAGACGCGCATCAACGCCATCGGTGTGCCCGGCCTGCAGCAAAAACTCGACGACGCCCGTGTGCACCTGAACGTGCGCAGCGTGAAGTGGGACGCCGACGGACAGGCGCAGGAGACGAGCACCGACGTGGCCATGGTGCTGGGATGGGTACTCACCTTCTTCTTGTTCTTCTTCATGATGACCTACGGCGCCATGATTATGAGCGACGTGATAGAAGAGAAAACCAACCGCATCATCGAAGTGGTGGTGAGCAGTTGCAAGCCTTTCCAACTCATGATGGGCAAGATAGTGGGCGTGGGCCTGGTGGGCATCACCCAGATGCTCATCTGGGCCGTCATTCTCAGCGTGGTGATGGTTGTGCTGGGTATGATGGTGGGCGGAGCAGCCCTGGCAAGCGGCGTGGCCGCGCAGCCCGACGTGATGACCGCTGCCGGCAACAGCATGCTGAGCGGCGAAACGGCCGACATCGTGCGGCAAGTCACACAGGTGCACTACGGCCCCATCTTGCTGACCTTCCTGCTCTACTTTGTGGGCGGCTACCTGCTCTATGGCTCGCTCTACGCTGGCTTTGCCAGCGGTGCCAGCGACGCCAACGACGCCTCGCAGTTCACCACGCCCATCGTGCTGTTTATGCTGGTGGCTTTCTATGCCGCCATCGCCTGCGCCGAAAATCCCAACGGACCGCTGGCCGTGTGGTGCAGTATCATCCCGTTCACCTCGCCCGTGGTGATGATGGTGCGAATCCCCTTCGACGTGCCGCTGTGGCAACTGGTGCTGAGCGTGGCGCTGCTCTATGCCACCGCGCTGGGCATGATTTGGATGGCCTCACGCATCTATCGCCGAGGCATCCTGCTTTACGGCAAAAAGGTGAAATTCACTGAGATGATGCGCTGGCTCAAGGGATGACCCGACGTCGAGCATTAGATTCCGGACATAAAACACCCCCGGGTTTCGGCCTTGCAGTGCTGAAACCCGGGGTAATTACATCGGCAGGCGTCAGTCACGCAGCAGGCGGGCAAGCTGCTCGAGTTGCGTGGCGGTGGTGCTCCAGCTGGTGACGAAGCGGCACACCTGCGAAGCGGCGTCGTGGGGCGCAATGTGCGAAAACTGCACATGCGGGTCCAGGTGCTCCACCAGGTCATTGGGCAGGATGATGAATTGCTGGTTGGTGGGCGATTGCACGGCCAACCGGTAGCCACGCTCCACAAACAGGTCGCGCAGGCGCATCGCCATGGCCACGGCATGGCGCGACAACGTCAGATACAGGTCATCGGTAAACAAGGTGTCAAACTGCAATCCCGTCAGGCGGCCCTTGGCAAGCAACGCGCCATGCTGCTTCACGATGGTGAAGAAATAAGACGGAAACACCTCGGGACGCGGAAAAACCACGGCTTCGCCGCACAGAGCGCCCTGCTTGGTACCGCCAATGTAGAAGGCATCGGCCAGTTGCGCCAGCACAGGCAGCGTGACGTCGCCCCGGCTGGCCGCCAAACCATAGCCCAGGCGTGCGCCGTCCACATAGAGCAGCAGCCCGTGGCGGTTGCACACCTCACGCAGAGCCCGCAGTTGGGAAGCGGTGTAGATGGTGCCGAGTTCGGTGGGGAAACTCACATAGACCATCGCCGGCCGGGTGCGGTGGGCGTGCGTCTCATCGGCCGTCCAAGCGGTCATGTAGGCATCCAGGTCGGCGGCGTCCAACCGACCTTCATGTCCGGGCAAGGCTATCACCTTGTGGCCGCAGAACTCAATGGCACCGGCCTCGTGCACGGCGATGTGGCCCGTGGTGACGGTGATGACGCTCTCGTAGCCATGCAACAGCGCGTCGATGACGGTCATATTGGTCTGCGTGCCGCCTGTGAGGAAAAACACCTGTGCCTGCTCACACTGGCAGGCCCGGGCAATCTTGCGGCGCGCGCTGTGTGTCCACTCGTCGTCTCCGTAGGTGAGCGACTGCTCGCCGTTGGTAGCGTTCAGGCGCTGCAAAATCTCGGGGCAGCAGCCGTTGTTATAATCGTTCTCAAAGCTTAACATGATGGCAAATTTACTTCAAAACATCGAATAATCCGCACAATTGCGAGAGAATAACGTGACCCGCGTGAAACAACACATCCCCCTGCCCCCCCCTCAGGCAAAGCCAGCGGAAGGGACAGGGGGCGTGAAATTATATAGGCGCCGCGCGACCTCAGTCGTTGAGCCTGATGACCGTGAGTTCACCGGGGGTGATGGTCACCACATTGTCATAAAAGTTGTCGGTGCCGTTTTTACGCACTTTGATTTTGCGTTCACCGCCACGCAGGGCGTATTTCTTGCCCTTGGTCACCTCGCCGCCGGTTACGGTGGAAGTGCTCGCCAGGAAAGCCGGGGCCGCGTCCACGTTAACCCACAGGTCGGTGTAGTTGGTGCCGTGGTTGCTCACCAGCACCATGTAGCCCACCATGTCGTGGGCGTATTGCTTGTTGTAACGCACCGGGGTGGTGCATGCACCCATTATCAGGCATACCAGGGTGGCAAGGACAAATTTTCTCATCATTTAAACGGATATGCGGTTATTATTGCTTGATACCGAATTTCTCGCGCAACTTGGCCAGCATGTCACGCGTCATCTCGTCGAGGCCGTACTCCGGTTTCCATCCCCACTCCATGCGGGCGCAGGTATCGTCCAGGCGGTTGGGCCACGAGTCGGCGATGCCCTGGCGCAGTTCATCCACCTGATAGTCCATCTCGAATCCGGGCACATACTCCTTGATCTTGGCATAGATGGTCTCGGGGCCGAAACTCATCGAGGCGATGTTAAACGAGTTGCGGTGCACCAGTTTGGAGGGGTCGGCCTCCATAATCTCCATGGCGGCACGCAGTGCATCGGGCATGTACATCATGTCCATGAGGGTGCCCTCCTTGATGGGGCAATGGAACTTCTCGCCCTTCACGGCCGAATAGTAGATATCCACGGCATAATCGGTGGTGCCGCCGCCGGGAGGCGTCACATAGGAAATCAAGCCCGGGAAACGCACCGAGCGGGTGTCCACGCCGAAGCGCAGGTGGTAGTAGTTGCTCAGCAATTCGCCCGACACTTTGGTCACACCGTACATCGTGCGCGGTTGCTGGATGGTGTCCTGCGGGGTGCCGTCCTTGGGGGCGTTGGGGCCAAAGGAGCCGATGCTGCTGGGGGTGAACACGGCGCAATGTTTCTCGCGCGACACCTCCAGCACGTTCATCAATCCGTCGATGCCTATGTGCCACGCCAATTGCGGCTTGTTCTCGGCCACGGCGCTCAGCAGGGCCGCCAGGTTATAGATGGTGTCCACATGGTACTTGTCTACCGCTGCGGCGATTTGCTGCGGGTTGGTGATATCCACCACCATGGATGGACCGCTCTCGGCCAGTTCGCCCTTAGGCTCGAAACCCGGGATATAGCCGGCCACGATGTCGCCGCTGTAATTCTCTCTCAGTTTCATGGTCAACTCCGAGCCAATCTGGCCCGTGGAACCGATTACCAAAACATTTTTCATTGTTTTCAGGTTTTTTATTCTTTTGTAAATGGTGAGACAAAATTAGATAAAATATAAATAAATTCCACCATTTTTTTCCTAATTTTGAAAAATTTTTATGAACTTTGTATGCACATAAACTAACCTACAAAAAGTATAACCATTTTAAAACGTTTTCTACACCATTATGTTTGGAAATTTCAAAGACTTTCTAACCAAAGAACTGGCCGACATCAAAGCCGCCGGCCTGTACAAAGAAGAACGTATCATAACCACCGCTCAGCGCGCCGACATCCGTGTGCGCCCTAACGATGAAGTGCTCAATTTCTGCGCCAACAACTACCTGGGCCTGAGCGACAACCGCCGCCTCGTCGAGGCCGCCAACCGCGCCATGGACAGCCACGGCTACGGCATGTCGAGCGTGCGTTTCATCTGCGGCACGCAGGATCTGCACAAAGAGCTGGAGGCCGCCATCGCCGACTACTTCCACACCGACGACGCCATCCTGTACGGCTCGTGCTTTGATGCCAACGGCGGTCTGTTTGGCGCTTTGCTCACCGAGGAAGACGCCATCATCAGCGACGCCCTCAACCACGCCTCGATCATCGACGGTGTGCGCCTGTGCAAAGCCAAACGCTACCGCTATGCCAACGCCAATATGGAGGAACTGGAGAAATGCCTGCAGCAAGCCCAGGACCAGCGCTTCCGCATGATTGCCACCGACGGCGTGTTCTCGATGGACGGCAATGTGGCCCCCATGGACAAGATTTGCGAGCTGGCCGAGAAATACAACGCCATGGTGATGGTGGACGAGAGCCACTCGGCAGGCGTGGTGGGCCCCACCGGACACGGCGTGGCCGAGCAGTACAACCTCTATGGCCGCATCGATATCTTCACCGGCACCCTGGGCAAGGCCTTTGGCGGTGCCATGGGCGGCTTCACCGCCGGCCCGCAGGAGATTATCGACATGCTGCGCCAGCGCTCGCGTCCCTACCTGTTCAGCAACAGCATCGCCCCCGGCATAGCCGGTGCCAGCCTGGAGATGTTCAAGATGCTGAAGGAAAGCAACGCCCTGCACGACAAACTCATGGACAACGTGAACTACTTCCGCGACAAGATGCTGGCCGCCGGCTTCGACATCAAACCCACGCAGAGCGCCATCTGCGCCGTGATGCTCTACGACGCCAAACTGTCGCAGGACTTCGCCGCCGCCATGCAGCAAGAGGGCATCTATGTGACGGGGTTCTACTATCCCGTTGTGCCTAAGGGCGAGGCCCGCATCCGCGTGCAACTCAGCGCTGGTCATGAGCACGAACACCTCGACAAGGCCATCGCCGCCTTCATCAAGGTGGGCAAGCAACTCGGCGTCATCAAGTAAGCCCGCTCCGCCCACGTTTCATCACAAGAGAGGGTGTGCCATCATCAGTTATGGCACACCCTTCTCCTGTACATTTGTTTTCAACGACACAATAAATGGGATTGTCTTTGCACATTTGGAACGTTGTAGAAAATGTTGTATTTTTGCGCCGAGAGAAAGTATTACATCAAAAAAACGTCCCTTGGATATTATTTACTTCAAGTGAATTCAAACAATGCAATAAACAAAATTTGACAATCATGAAAAAGTTTATTCTGTTATTCCTAATTAACCTGTTGGCGGTAAACACATCTTTTGCAGCGTGGCACGCCGATGACATGGCCCGCACACGCCTTGACCTGGAAGGGAGCCTGCAGCAACGTGACATGAAATCCCTGCGCTCCGATGATGGTAAGACCTTCCTCACATGGGTAAGAGGCGATAGGGTTGATGACCACTACTCCAGCGTGTTGCACCTGCAGATATTTGACAAGGACGGCAATGCCCAGTTTGGCGATGAGGGCATCATCGTGTGCGATAAGCCAACCGAAACTTCCTCTAATGGATATGGGGTGGCATTGACGCCTGATGGAGACATCGTGATCATTTACCAGGACTTGCGCAACGATCCCGTCAATAAGGAGAACTCCCAGATGTTCATTTACCGTTATAACCAGCAGGGGCAGCCTGTGTGGGGCGCCGACGGGCTGACATTAACCAGCCTTCCCCATCATGACAACACCCTGTGTGTGTCTGAAGACGCATGTGCATTGTGCATTAGCGACAACGGCCAAATCTATGCGGCAATCCGTCAATCGGAATACCTGCAGAACGAAGGTGTGGAGTGCGAGATTAATTGGCAGGTGGTCAGTTTGAATGACGATGGCACGGTGGCCAGTGACGAGCCTGTGATTCTGCCGGCCAAAGTCCTCTCCTTGCATCCGGCGCCCGGAGGAGACGCATTCGTCATCTATGACGGTGATTTCGAGAAAAGGGGATTTGAAGCGCAACGCATCGACCGCAACCTCGCACCTCAATGGCAGGCACCTGCTATTGTAGAAGCCTACAGTCAAGACGAGGGCGGTTTAATACATTTTCCATCTATCGAGACTGCAGCCGACGGCGGGATTATTTTGTGCTACAGACAGTTGCAGCAAGACATTTCGAAAGGTGTTTGGGTCATGAACCACTTGACGCCTGATGGAGAAGTTCTTGAAAGGTCTGTTGCTTGGAATACGAGCGTTGAAGGGGATTCTGATGAAGGTATCATGGCTGTGAAAGGCAATGATGTATTTACCTCATGGGTAATCCGCACCCAAGAGATGTTCTACTTGCTTGTGAACCAGATGGACGCGGACGGCAACAAGATGTGGGACAGTGATGTAGCCGATGGTTTAATCCTCGAGGTGATGCCTACAATCGATGTCGAACACAACGAGTGGAACTATGGTTACACCCCTGTAAAAGTCATTCCCGTGGAGGACGGATGGGTGCTGCTCTACGGCATCTGCACCGATTTTAATACCGCCAACTTCATGATAACCAAATTTGATGATGAGGGTAACACCGTCTGGAGTAGGCAAATCTGTGAGGACAACTTCCAGTCAAGCGGCTTCTCGGTGTGCTATGATGAGCAATATGCTTACATTTTCTTCACCCAAGACATAGAACTGGATGATCACTATCAGGAGATTCCTGGCACGGGCGGAATGTTTGTGATGTGCGTTGATATCACCGGATCGGAGGGCACTGCCATCGACGAGGTTCCTGCCCATGCGAGCGTTGCCAGCACCGCAATCTACACCATCGACGGAAAGCGCGTGAACCAGCTGCAACAAGGCATTAACATTGTACGCACGACCGACGAGAACGGGGTCATAAGCATAAAGAAAATCATCAAATAGCAGCGTTCCCACAAGGCTTGACACAATAGGTTCAGTTTGATGATTTCAGAACCAATATTAACACACAAAACCCGCTGCTAGTCAGCGGGTTTTGATTTCCTGTGCGCCTGATGGGAATTATCGCCGCGTCTCCCAAAACCTTTAAACACCTCCCAACGTCTGAAGGAGAAGCGTTTACGGGAAGGCTTTCAGGCCTCTAAAGGCGCGAAAAGAGAGTGGGCCGCACAACTCGGGAAACGACGGGGAGAGTTGACTTTTTGGAGGATTTTAAAATGAAGAAAATCTCAAAAGTTTTCAAAAAAAATTTGCAACGTATTGTATATTAGTCATTTTACATTTATTAACACGAGAAAAGTTATCCAAAACGAAAATCCTATTGCAGAATATTATAATTTTGTGACCGCTTACTCAAGCGATAAACCATAAAAATTACTAACAACAAACCCAACCATCACATTCATAACATGGAAAGCCAATACTTTGCCATCACCAAGCGCGACGGGAGCCAGGAGCGTTTCTCGCTGGACAAAATCATGAACGCCATCATCAAGGCCTTTGAATCGGTGAAAATACCCATCGACCTGGGCACGGTGAGCAAGATACTGTCACACCTCGACATCAGCGAGGGCATCAAGGTGGAGGACATTCAGAACCAGGTAGAGACCGCCCTGATGCAGGAGGGACACTACGGCGTGGCCAAGTCGTTCATTCTGTATCGCAAAAGCCATGCCGAGGACCGCGAGACGGCGCAGAAGATACAGTTCCTGAGCGACTATCTGGACGCCAGCAACCCCGCCACCGGCTCGAAATATGACGCCAACGCCAACGTGGAGCACAAGAACATCGCCACGCTGATCGGCGAACTGCCCAAGAGCAGTTTCATCAGGCTCAACCGCCGCCTGCTCACCGACCGCATCAAGAAGATGTATGGCAAGGAACTGGCCGACGAGTATCTGGACCTGCTGGCCAAGCACTTCATATATAAGAACGACGAAACCAGTCTGGCCAACTACTGCGCATCCATCACGATGTATCCGTGGCTCATAGGCGGCACGCAGTCGCTGGGCGGCAACTCCACGGCACCCACCAACCTGAAATCCTTCTGCGGCGGGTTCATCAACATGGTGTTCATGGTGAGTTCCATGCTGAGCGGCGCCTGCGCCACGCCCGAGTTCCTGATGTACCTCAATTATTTTCTGGGCAAGGAATACGGCCAGGACTACTGGAAGCGTTGCGACGAGGTGGTGGACCTGAGCCTGAAGCAGCGCTCCATCGACAAGGTGGTGACCGACTGCTTTGAGCAAATCGTCTACTCCCTCAACCAGCCCACCGGCGCACGCAACTATCAGGCCGTGTTCTGGAATGTGGCCTACTACGACCGCTACTACTTCGAGAGTCTCTTCGGCAACTTCTACTTCCCCGACGACAGCAAGCCCGACTGGGACGGCCTGTCGTGGCTGCAGAAACGCTTCATGAACTGGTTTAACGAGGAACGCCTCAAGACACCGCTCACCTTCCCCGTCGAGACCATGGCGCTGCTCACCCGCGACGGCGAGTGCCTGGATCAGGAATGGGCCGACTTCACAGCCGAAATGTACGCCAAGGGCCACTCTTTCTTCACCTACATGAGCGACAACGCCGACTCGCTGTCGTCGTGCTGCCGCCTGCGCAACGAAATCCAGGACAACGGCTTCTCCTACACTCTGGGTGCCGGCGGCGTGAGCACTGGCTCCAAGAGCGTGCTCACCATCAACCTGAACCGCACCATCCAGTGGGCCGTGAACAATAAGAAAGACTACGTGGAAGTGCTCTCCCACGTGACCGAACTGTGCCACAAGGTGCAACTGGCCTATAACGAAAACCTGCGTGAACTGCAGAGCAAGGGCATGCTGCCCCTCTTCGACGCCGGCTACATCAACATGGACCGCCAGTATCTCACCATCGGTGTAAACGGCCTGGTGGAGGCCGCCGAGTTCATGGGCCTGAAAATCACCCCCAACGATGACTACCTGCACTTTGTGCAGACGGTGCTCGGCGTGATTGAGAAATACAACAAGCAATTCCGCGGCAAGGGCATCATGTTCAACTGCGAGATGATTCCCGCCGAGAACGTGGGCGTGAAGCACGCCAAGTGGGACCGCGAGGACGGCTACTTCGTGCCCCGCGACTGCTACAACTCCTATTTCTATGTGGTGGAGGACGACTCGCTCAACATTCTGGACAAGTTCAAACTGCACGGCGCCCCCTATATCGAGCACCTGACCGGTGGCTCCGCCCTGCACATGAACCTGGAGGAGCACCTCTCCCAGCAACAATACCGCCAATTGCTGCACGTGGCGGCGGTGGAAGGCTGCAATTACTTCACCTTCAACATTCCCAACACCGTGTGCAACGACTGCGGCCACATCGACAAGCGCTATCTGAAGGAGTGCCCCAAGTGCCACTCACACAACGTGGACTATCTGACACGCGTCATCGGCTACCTGAAGCGCGTGAGCAACTTCTCCAAGCAACGCCAGCAGGAGGCCGCCCGCCGCTTCTACTACACGCCTAAGCACGAAGCCGCCGAACAGTTGTCATGAAATATGCCTCCACGGGGGTGGTGTTCAGCGAAATCCCCGACGAGACCACCCTCTCGATCAGTATCAGCAACTGCCCGAACCGCTGCCCCGGTTGCCACAGCCAATGGCTGTGGCAGGACGTGGGGCGCGAACTTGACGAGGGTGCCATCGACACCCTGGTGAGCCGTTACGGCCACAACGTGACGTGTGTGTGCCTGTTGGGCGGTGACGCCGACCTGGACACCCTGCAGCGGCTGGCCGACTACATCCACCGCCGGCATCCGGGCTACAAGGTGGGCTGGTACTCCGGCCGCCTGCGCCTGCCGCGCTCGGTGGACAAACAGAAATTCGATTACATCAAGGTGGGGCCCTACATCGCCCATCTGGGTCCGCTCAACAAACCCACCACCAACCAGCGCCTTTACCGCCGCAACGCCGACGGCACCTTCACCGACATCACCGCGCGCTTTTGGCGCAAAGGGGACGGGCTTTAGTAGATATTTTCCAGAGAAAAAGGCCGCTCGGTTTGCGCCACATTCCGCAACTCTTTTCTATCTTTGCAGGCATGAAACAGATTGTCACCCTGATTGCCGCGGTCCTGACAGCAGCAGCCGCATGGGCTTGGGACATGCCCAAGGCCCCCGCCTTTCTACATCCCGGCGACCGCATCGCCCTCATTTCGCTGGGCAGCACGCCCCAGAACAACAATCCCGCTCTGGCAGCCGCCACGCTGCGCAAGTGGGGGTTTGACGTGGTGGTGGGCCGCCATGCGCTCGACCGGCACCGTTGCTATGCCGGCACCGCGCGTGAGCGTGCCGACGACCTGCTGCGGGCGTTGCGCGACCCGCGGGTAAAGGCCATCGTATCTACCCGCGGCGGCTACGGCACTTCGCAAGTGCTGGAATACGTGCCGCTCGACACGCTGCGCAAATATCCCAAGTGGATAGTGGGCTACAGCGACATAACCGCCATGCACAGCGCGCAGGTGTGCGCCGGCAACATGAGCCTGCATGCCAACATGGGCGGCGCGCTGGGCGAGTTCGGCCCCGACAACGCCATCAACCTCATGCTGCGCGACATCCTCATGGGCCAACTGCCCGCCTATGAAGTGCCCGGCAACCGCCACAACCTGCCCGGCACGGCCCACGGTGTGCTGGTGGGCGGCAACATGGCGGTGTTCAGCAACATCGCCGGCAGCCAGGACTATGACTTCCTCGACCGCGACCAAATCCGCGGCCGCGACATCATCCTGTTTTTTGAGGACGTGAGCGAGAACATGGCGCGCGTCAACAGCATGCTGAGCCAACTTAAACTCAAGGGTGTCATCAGCCAGGTGAAAGCCGTCATCGTGGGCCGCTTCACCGACTACAAGCCCGCCTACGGCTATGCCGACATGAACGAGATGCTCAGCGAGTATCTGCAGGGCTACGACATCCCCATTTGCTACGATTTCCCCGTGAGCCATGACGAAACCTGGAACTATCCCATGATAGAAGGCTGCCCCGTCACGCTCAACGTCACCACCTCCAAAGTCACTCTCACCTACGACCTGGCCAGGTAACCTATCTATCTCCCGCCCTGAAGTCTCGGCAGGAGCATGAAACGGAAGGTGCGGTTCAGGCAGGGTATGCGGTAAGGCGGCAGAGCCTCGGCGTCCCAGCCCCAACTGTCGATACCGCCCAGGCCGGCCTGTGCCTGGTCGATGCACAGCACGGTGTAGGGGGAGCGGGGCAACTGCGCGGGATGGCGCTGATGCTTGCGGTCGCCCTCGTCGAGGGTGAGCACGTCGTAGTGCAACGCGCTGGCGGTGAAGGCGGTGTCGGCCACCACGGTGAATCCCATGCCCTGGGCATCACTCTGCCGCCACCAGCGCAAGTCGGTGTGTGAGCCGGTTTCCTGCGGACGGATGTAGGGGTAGAATTGCTCGTCGGCCGTTTGTTCATACAGCCCGATGTGCTCCGATAGTTTGCGGTCGCTGTAATTTTCTCCTGGTCCGCGGCCGTAGTAGCGGCTGCGGTCCATGTGGTAGGGCAGCTCCATCTTCATGCCGAAGCGCAGCAGGCGCGGCCGTTCGGCATCGCCGTGCACGGTGAGTTGCTCCATCACCGCCACGCTGCCATCGGCATGGATTTCGTAGCAAAGCCGTAACCCGCAGTCCAATCCCGGCAGCTCATAATCGGCGATGACGGTGTGGCCGTCATTATCCATGCCGAAGTTCGTCAGGGAGAGTGCGGGGTCGCGCCACAGGGCGAATCGCTCATGCAGACCGGCGCCCATGTCATCATCGGTCACCGCCCGCCAGAAGTTGGGCCGCAGCGTGCCGCCCTCCCCCAGCAGGTCATGGCCATCTACGTTGTAGTGCGTCATCAAACCCGTGGCGGTGTTGAAAGCCACCGTCACCGCGTCGCCCTTCACCACCAGCAACGAATCACGGCGAGTGGCTGTGACGGCGGCGGCACGTTCCTTGCCGAGTTGCGTCATCAGCGCATAAGACGACGCCGGGTCACCCGGAACGAGGACGAGCTGCTGGTGAGCCGCCACATGGCCGGCGGCCAGCAACGGCTCGGCCTGCTTGAGCTCGAAACTCACATTGAGGAATTTCTCGCCCGCAGGCAGTTCCGCCCAGCGTACGGGCAGCGTGATGTGCCGCGAGGCCTGGGGGGGCACGTCAAGTTGCTCCACCGTGCCCTGTTGTGCGGTGGGCAAACCGTCGCACACCACTTCCCAACGCAACCGGTAATTATCCAGCGTGCGGAAAAAGTATTCGTTATATACCGACAACACGGCGTGGGCGGTGTCGGTGAGCGTGCACCACACGGGCTGGTACTGGTAGCGCACCTCCCGCATCTGCGGATTGGGCCGGCGGTCGGGACTTATCAACCCGTTACAGTTAAAGTTGTTGTCGCTGGCGTCCCAACGGTTGTAGTCACCCCCGTAGGCATAGATTTCGCGGCCCTGGTCATCGTGGCTGCGCAGCGCCTGGTCCACAAAGTCCCAGATGAAACCGCCCTGCAGTTTCGGATAGCGGCGGAACACATCCCAATATTCCTTCAGCCCGCCGCTGCTGTTGCCCATGGCGTGGTTATACTCGCACAGCACCATCGGTTTCTGGTCGGCAGGGTCCTGGCTCCGGCCATACCATTCGCAATACTTCTGGCTGGCATACATGGGGCAGAACACGTCGGTGTTGGGACCCTTGCCGGCACGCTCCCAATGGATGGGCCGGGTGGGGTCCTGGCTGCGTATCCAGCGATAGGCCTGGGTGAAGTTGGGACCGTCGCACGTTTCGTTGCCCAAGCTCCAGATGATAATCGACGGATGGTTACGCAGCAGCGACACATTATGGCGGTTGCGTTCCAGAATGGGTTGGGCAAAAGGCGGGCGGTAAGTCGGCGCAGTGAGGGAGTCGTAGCCGAATCCGTGGCCTTCCACGTTGGCCTCGGCCACCACATACAGGCCGTAACGGTCGCACAGGTCATACCAGCGCGGGTCGTCGGGATAGTGGCTTGTGCGCACGGCGTTGATGTTGTTCTCTTTCATGATGCGGATATCCTGCTCCATGCGCTCCAGACTCACCACATAGCCTCCGTCGGGATCCATCTCGTGGCGGTCCACCCCCTTGATGAGCACGGGCTGGCCGTTCACCAGCAGCTGCCCGCCGGCGATTTCCACGCGGCGGAAGCCCACCTGCTGGGTCGTTACCTCGGTGAGCCGTTTGCCGTCGTAGGCACGCACGGTGAGGGTGTAGAGATTGGGTTCCTCGGCGCTCCAGCGTTGCACGCCCGGCACTTGCAGCGTAATGTCCAGCGGCAGTTTGCCACGGGTGTGCGCCACACGGTGTCCACGGGAGTCGGCCAGGTCACATTCCACGCGACCCGCGCTACCCGTAACGGTCACCCTCAGCGTGCCGTCGCGATAGTCATCGGTCAGGCCGGAGGTAAGCTTCAGGTCATCGATGTGGCGCTGCGGGCGGCACATCAGGTAACTTTGCCGCGCCACGCCGCTCAGCCGCCAGAAGTCCTGGTCCTCACAGTAACTGCCGTCGCTCCATCGATAGGTCTGGAAGGCTATCACGTTGTCGCCGGCGCGCAGCCACGGCGTGATGTCAAATTCAGCCGCCACCTTCGAATCCTCGGCATAGCCAGCCCAATGGCCGTTCACCCACAGGTAGATATTGCTGGTGACGCTACCGAAGTGGGCTATCACCTGCTGGCCCTGCCAACCGGCAGGCAGGGTGACGTGCTTGCGGTAACTGCCCACGTGGTTGCCGCGCACAGGCACCTCGGGCGGATTGTCGGTGTAATGGCCGCGCCAGGCGAAGCCAATGTTCACATACACCGGGTCGCCGTAGCCGTGCAGTTCCCACAAGCCGGGGGTGCTCAGTGTGTCCCAACCGCTGTCGTCGTAATCCACAGCCTGGAAATCGACGGGGCGTTGATGTGCGTTTTCCACCCAACGGAAGCGCCACGGCCCGTCGTCGAGCGACAGAAAACGCTCCGACGCCTCCTTGCCCCGCAGGGCCGCCGCCTCACTTTCGTAACTGAAGAAGTCGGTGTGCAGCGGCAGCCGCCTCACCTCGTTCACCCGCATGTCGTGCCACTCGGTGTAGCTGGGCAGCGTCTGCGCCGCTCCTATAGCCACACCCATTGCCAGCATCAATCCAAAAATACAATTCCGCATAATAGTATATTTCTCTATAGTCAAGTCACAAATATAACCAAAAAATCGCAGCGCATTGCAAACCATCGCACAAAATCAGTCCTTTCCATGAAAAAAGGCATAGCCGGGGTTGACTCTGGCTATGCCTGTGTGTCGGGGTGAACAACCGAAGCGCTTACATCTGCGGCTGCACAGGCGGAACCTGGTTCACATACTTAGGACTATCGCCATACTGGTTGCGAGCGGGATTGCCATCGGGAATACACATCACCAACGGGATAAGTCCACCCACACCGCACAGCAGATAGAGCCACATCATGTGACCGCTCTTGCCCACATCGTGCAGACGACGTGCCATGACCGCCAGCGAGGGGAGAAGCAGGGCCAGACCAATGATAACAGCAATAACGCCCAGAATTATGATGGTATTCGTGGGATCATTTGCCTCGATTTCGGCCAGATTAACGTCGCCGCCGGTTAACATCGCGTTGGTGGCCTGCGCAACCATGGCTTGCTTCTTGGATATCAACATCTGCAGCGGGACATTGATAATGCAGTTTACAATCAATGAAAACAGATACCACCACCAGAACTCGCTGCGGCGGGCACGGCCATTGAAATTCGCATAATTGCTGAAGCATTTCTTGATGGCCTCAACAAAAGTCAGAGAAGGGGTTTGATTCATAATTTTTACGTTTTTGGGTTAATAAAGCCTTGGGATTATATAATAGTTTACAGGTGCAAATATATGATTTTTTTTAATAAAAACAAAGAGATATCAGTTCTTTTTAACAATCAGCGGAAAAATTCAAGTTTCTGCATAATTGTGAGGGAGGCGAAGAAAATGTGGCGGGGAAGAGAGAAGGTTTGGGCTATTTTAAGTAATTTCGCCACCGATTATGAACACCAAGCTGAAAGGATTCCTGCAGGGTTGCGTGGCCGCGGCGTGCTACGGCACCATTCCCATTTTCGCCATTCCGCTCTACGGCCACGGCATGACGTCAAATTCCGTGTTGTTTTTCCGTTATCTGCTGGCCGTGCCCATCCTGGTGGCGATGATGCTCGCCCGGCGTCGCAGTTTCGCTTTGCAGCGGCGCCAAATGCTGTCGGTTCTGGGACTGGGGCTGATGATGAGCGTGTCGTCAATCACGCTGTTTCTGAGCTATCACTACATGGGCGCCGGCATCGCCAGCACGCTACTGTTTGTGTATCCCATTCTGGTGGCGGTGATTATGGCCGTGTGCTACCATGAGCGCACCAGCCGGTCCACCATTGTGTGCATCGCGATGGCACTGGCGGGCATTCTGCTGCTTTACCGCACCAACGACGGCGACACCCTCAGCACCACGGGTATTCTGCTGGTGTTTGGCTCGGCGTTGAGTTACGCCATCTATCTGGTGGGCATCAACCGCAGCACGGTGAAAGACTTGCCCACCCTCACACTCACCTTCTATGTAGTCATCATCGGGCTCTTGATGTTTGCCTGCTACGGATTCGCCTGCCGCGACGTGAGCCTGCCCGCACGGGCCGTCGACTGGCTCTATATCCTGGGATTGGCGGTGCTGCCCACAGCCATCAGTTTCCTGTGCACTACCGCCGCCATTGCCAATGTGGGCAGTACACCCACCGCCATACTGGGTGCCCTTGAGCCCACCACCGCAGTGGTGCTGGGCGTACTGTTTCTGAACGAGGCGCTCACTCCGCGCATGGCGCTGGGCATGACACTCATCATCGTAGCGGTGACCATCATCATAGCCGGCGGCAGGCTCTCAAACCACCTCACCCGCTACCGCAAACTATTCCCGCGCGTGCTGCGCAAGCATTGACGGGGCACCTGAAACCGAAAAACCGGCCATTATCTCGATTTGTTGAAAATAAGCCGGTTTTTGGGGGGCGTATCGTTTTCAGCCCTCGGTGAGTTGCTCGTTCACCTGCGTGTCTTGCAGGCCGTTATTGTCACCGCGCCGCAAGGCCTCGGTGTAGCGGCTGATGCGCTCCATCTCCTGCGGAATGCGGATACTCTGCGGGCAATGGGGCTGGCACTGTCCGCACCCGATGCAGTGGTCGGCCTGCCGCAACTTGGGCACCGAGCGGTCGTAACCCACCAGAAAGGCGCGGCGCGCCTGTGCATATTCGGGGCTCATGGTGTCGCGAGGCACATTGCCCTCGTTGATGCAGCGGTTGTAGTGGGAGAAAATCTCGGGGATATTGATGCCATAGGGACACGGCATGCAGTAGTTGCAATGGGTGCAGGG
>RHMF01000244.1_pt1 | contig 33584 bp, 25 predicted proteins | sample 5365151 | NCBI WGS metagenome assembly RHMF01 (sample SAMN10266501, study PRJNA497801) | feces metagenome | isolation source: feces | host: Bos taurus | place: China: Prairie of Fairy Mountain | collected 2017-08-14 | reverse complement strand
AAAAGTGTAATTTTGCGCCCGAAATAAAGACAAATGTAAATCAAACATCTTAAAAACCATCAAAATGTGCGGAATAGTAGGATATATCGGCAACCGTGAAGCTTATCCGATACTCATCAAGGGCCTCAAGCGGCTCGAATACCGCGGCTATGACAGCGCTGGCGTAGCCATGATTAACCATCAGGGACAACTCAATATCCACAAGTGCAAAGGCAAGGTGGCCAACCTGGAGCAGTATTGCAACGAGCGTGACGTGAGCGGGAGCGTGGGCATAGCGCACACCCGCTGGGCCACCCACGGGGAGCCGTCGTCGGTCAACGCGCATCCGCATTATTCCGAATCCGAGAATCTGGCAATCATTCACAACGGCATTATCGAGAATCCAAGCTGGTGAAGAAGGGCATCCATTTCCACAGCGACACCGACACCGAGGTGCTGGTGCAGATGATTGACTACATCCACACTTCACACCGGGTGGATTTGCTCACGGCGGTCCAGCTGGTTCTGCGGCAGGTCATCGGCGCCTATGCCATCGCCCTGCTCGACAAGAACGACCCGGGACAGATTATCGCCGCCCGTAAGCAGAGCCCGCTGGTGGTGGGCATAGGCGAGAATGAATTCTTCCTTGGTTCCGACGCCAGTCCGATCATCGAGTATACCAATCAGGTGGTGTATCTGGAAGACGGCAATATCGTGGTGCTGCGGCGCGACGCTGAAATGAAGGTGGTGAGCCTTGCCAACGACACCTTGCACCCTCAGGTGACCAAGATAGAAATGGATTTAGGTGCCATTGAGAAAGGTGGCTATCCGCATTTCATGCTGAAGGAGATTTTTGAGCAGCCCCACTGCCTGGCCAACTGCATGCGAGGTCGCATCAACACGGCCCACGACCAGATTACACTGAGCGCCGTCATCGACCATAGCGCCCGCCTGCTGGCAGCCAAGCGTGTCATTATAGTGGCCTGCGGCACCTCGTGGCATGCCGGCCTAATCGGCAAGCAACTCATCGAGGAGTTCTGCCGCGTGCCCGTCGAGGTGGAGTATGCCAGCGAGTTCCGCTACCGTAATCCCGTGGTGACCGACGAGGATGTGGTGATAGCCATCTCGCAGAGCGGCGAGACCGCCGACACCCTGGCGGCCATCCAGTTGGCCCAGGAGCACGGCGCTTTCATCTTCGGCATCTGCAACTCGGTGGGTTCGAGCATACCGCGTGCCAGCGACACCGGCTGTTACATCCATGTGGGACCTGAGATAGGCGTGGCTTCGACCAAGGCATTCACCGGACAGGTGGCGGTGCTCACGATGCTGGCATTGACCATGGGGCGTGCCCGCGACGTCATCAGCGAGGACACTTACGGCCGCTTGACGGCGGCCTTGGCGCAAATCCCCGACCGCATGCAGGAGGTGCTCGCGCTCAACGACGACATCAAGCGGCTGGCCGCCACTTTCACCTATGCCCGCAATTTCATCTATATGGGCCGCGGCTATGCTTATCCGGTTGCGCTGGAGGGTGCGTTGAAGCTCAAGGAAATCAGTTATATCCATGCCGAAGGCTATCCTGCGGCGGAGATGAAGCACGGCCCCATCGCACTCATCGACAGCGACATGCCCGTAGTGGTGGTCGCCACCCGCAATGCCATGTATGAAAAGGTGCTGAGCAATATCCAGGAAATCAAGGCCCGCAGCGGTCGTGTGATAGCCTTGGTGACCCGCGGCGACACCACCATCGCCAAGATTGCCGATGCGGTGATTGAGCTGCCTGAGCTCATCGAATGCCTGGAACCGCTTGTGTCGGTTATCCCGTTGCAACTGCTGGCCTATCATGTGGCGGTGTGCAAGGGCAGGAACGTGGACCAGCCGCGCAACCTGGCCAAGAGTGTGACCGTGGAGTGAAAGCCCCTGCCCTCCGGCTGATGCCCCCGGGCCCTCGTTTTGGCAAAAAAAAGGGTTGGATGTGGGCGGTTTTTCACTGCGGTTATGTTATCTTTGCACAAGGATTGAGTCCGCGTAACATTAAAACCGATTAAAGATGAAAAACTTTTTCTTGGCCGTTTGTACACTGGTGTTGCTCTTGCCACTGCAGGCAATGGCGTCAGGCCGCGACACCTACACGGTCGTCGTTTCGCTCGACGGCCTGCGTTGGGACTACCTCGATGCTTATGACGTACCGTTCTTCGACCAGATGGCCCGCTTGGGCTGCAAGGCCGTGATGTCACCCTCGTTTCCCAGCAAGACATTTCCCAACCATTACACCCTGGCAACGGGTCTCACTCCCGACCACCACGGCATCATCGCCAACCAATTTTTGGACCGTGCCACGGGCCGGCAGTTCTCGCTGAGCGATGCGGAAACGCGCGCCGACCCCCGCTACTATGGCGGCGACCCCGTGTGGCTCACCGCCAAGCACCAGGGGGTGGTCACCGCCACTGTGTTCTGGGTGGGCAGCGATGTGCCGGTGCAGGGTGATTATGCCACCTATTGGCATGACTATGTAACCGAGAAACTCACGCCTCAGCAACGCGTGGATGAGGTGATAAGTCTGTTGCAGAAACCGGAGGGCGAGCGTCCCCATCTGGTGATGGCCTACTTTGAGGAGCCTGACCAAAGCGGTCATAACCACGGCCCCCTGTCACGGCCCACACGACAGGCCATGGAGCGGATGGACTCGCTGCTGAGCGTGCTGTGGCAGCGCATCCAGCAGTTGCCCATCGCGCCGCAGGTTAATTTCATCGTCACCGGCGACCACGGCATGACCTCGGTGTCGCCGCTGCGCACCGTGCCCATTCATCCCGCGCTCAAAGACGAATGGGTGAGCGCCGTCGCCAATGATTATCCAACGCTCATCTATGCCTCCCGGCCGCAGTATGTTGACTCCATCTGCCAGGCGCTGCGGGAACTTGACCACATCCGCTATTGGCGGCGCGGTGAGTTGCCGGCTTATCTTGAGTATGGCGACAATCCGAATATGGGCGACGTGGTGGTGCTGCCCGATGTGGGTTGGACTTTCACCGACGAGCCCAGCCAGAGCGCAATGGGTTCGCATGGCTTTGACCACACCGCAGCAGACATGCAGGTGGGCTTCCGTGCGCTGGGACCTGATTTCAAGCAGGGTTACGAGCGTCCGGGCCGTTTCCGCAACGTGTGCCTCTATCCGTTGCTGTGCCATTTGCTTGGCGTCACCCCCGCTCCCAACGACGGTTCGCTGGCCGAAGTGGCCGATATGCTCAGGTAAGGAAGACAATCCCCCCGCTTTTCACCCGGTACGGGTTTTGACGGGATGACACTGCTTTGGCGCTGTTGAGTCTATGCACCGCAGGTCATCGCCCCGCGGGCTTTTCCCGCAGGGCGATGACCTGTTAATCTTGCAGAAACTTTATTTGGCAGCGGCGGCGGCTTCTGTCCAGGCCTTCACGGTTTCGAGGGCGGGAACTTTCAGCCCCAGGTGGTATTTCTTGTTGATGTCGAGAAGGTCTTGCATGAGTTTGCCGGGACGGTCGAGCGCCCCCAGGGCTTCCACAGTGAGCACGCCGGCCTTTTGCACGGGCGCCACCCATTCGGCGGGCACACCGATGGCGGTGAAAGCCTCTTCCTTGTCGCGGCGGGCCACCGGCTCGGGTTTCATCTGCGGGAAGAGCATGATTTCACCTATGGCGAACTTGCCGGTCATGAGCATCACCAGGCGGTCGATGCCGATGCCGATGCCGCTGGTGGGCGGCATGCCGTACTGCAGGGCGCGCAGGAAGTCATGGTCGATAATCATGGCCTCGTCGTCACCCTTGGCGGCGAGTTTCATCTGCTCCACAAAGCGCTCCTCTTGGTCGATGGGGTCGTTGAGCTCGCTGTAGGCGTTGGCCAGCTCCTTGCCGTTCACCATGAGTTCGAAACGCTCGGTCAGGCCGGGCTTGCTGCGGTGCATCTTGGTGAGGGGCGACATCTCCACGGGGTAGTCGATGATGAACGTGGGCTGGATGAACGAGCCCTCGGCCGTTTCGCCGAAGATTTCGTCGATGAGTTTGCCCTTGCCCATGGTTTCGGTGCCCTCGATGCCGAGTTTCACGGCGATGGCGCGGATTTCGTCCTCGCTCTTCCCCTCCAGGTCGTAGCCACTCTTTTCCTTGATGGCTTCCAGGATGGGCAGGCGGCGGTAGGGCGCCTTGAAGGAGATGACGTTGCCGTCGATTTCCACTTCGGGCTTGCCGTTGACGGCGATGCAGATTTCCTCCAGCATCTGCTCGGTGAACGACATCATCCAGTTATAATCCTTGTAGCTCACATACAGTTCCATGCAGGTGAACTCGGGGTTGTGGGTCTTGTCCATGCCTTCGTTGCGGAAGTTCTTGCCGATTTCGTACACACCCTCAAAGCCGCCCACGATGAGTCGCTTGAGGTAGAGTTCGGTGGCGATGCGCATGTACATGTCCTGGTTGAGCGCGTTGAAATGGGTGATGAACGGGCGGGCCGTGGCGCCGCCGGCTATGGATTGCAGCACCGGGGTCTCCACCTCGGTGTAGCCGTTGCGGTCCAGGATGTTTCGCATGGTGCGTGTGATGATGGCGCGTTTCTGGAAGGTGTCTCTCACGCCTTCGTTCACGATAAGGTCCACATAGCGCTGGCGGTAGCGCAGTTCGGGGTCGTCGAAGGCATCGTAGGCCACGCCGTCCTTCATCTTTACCACCGGCAGCGGCTTGAGCGACTTGCTCAGCAAGGTGAGCGACTGTGCGTGCACACTGATTTCTCCCATCTGGGTGCGGAACACATAGCCCGTCACGCCCACAAAGTCGCCCATGTCGAGCAACTTCTTGAACACCACGTTGTACAGGTCTTTGTTCTCGTCGGGGCACAGGTCGTCACGGCTGATGTAGACCTGCACGCGGCCGTGCGAGTCCTGCAGTTCCACAAACGAAGCCTTGCCCATGATGCGTCGGCTCATGATGCGTCCGGCGATGCTCACTTGGCGCGGCTCGGTGGCCTCGTCGCTGAAGTTGGCCTTGATGTCATCGCTGTAGGCGGTGACCTTGTACTCGTCGGCGGGATAAGGGTTGATGCCCATGTCGCGCAGTTGCTGCAGACTGTTGCGGCGTATGATTTCTTGTTCGCTAAGTTCCAGTATGTTCATAATTGTCTCTTGATTTATTTGCCTGCAAAATTACGACGAAAAGTTCAGATTTCAAAAAGAAACGTTCTTTCCGCTGACTATTCACCGCATATTGTGTTGATTTTCGCGCCTTCCCCCTTCGGAGCAGGGGGCGAGTGGGGAAGATGGCGCTACAAGCGGTCGAAGAGGGGGCCTTTGCCCAGCACCCAGGGGGCGTGGCGGTTGATGAACACGGCAACGGGGTAGATGGCCACAAGCACCACGAGCGCCACCACGGCTTTGAGCCACACGTGTTCATCGAATACAGCGGGGCCGCATAAATGGGCGAGCAGGATTTTGATGGCGCCGATGAAATAGTTCTGCAGACCCAGGTAGATGGTGCCGGTGATGACCACGTTTTGCACCGTCTGGCTGGGGGGAAGATGGGAGGCCATCGCCTTGAAGGTGGCGAGCACCAGCGGCAAAAGCAGGAGCGCCGTTTCCACCTGCAGCAGGTACCACCACTCGGCGCTCACGTTGTGGCGCAGCCACAGGAGACCGGCCACGCCCGCCACCGCCAGTGCCACGATGGTGAGCGACTGGCGCCATCCATCGAACCTCACGCGGTCGATATAGCCGCGCGCCACGTCGCCAAAGGCGTAGAGCGGCATGAAGCGCAGGGCCTGGTCCAGATTCCACCAGCCCAGCAGCGGGGTGTCGGGGGTGATGTGCAGCGCCAGGCTCATCGCCACGCTCGCCACCAGCGGCCACAGCCCTGGAAGCCAGCGCCTGAGCCAGTAGTAGATAAGTTGCATGGTGAACAGGCAGGCCAGGTACCAGAAGGTAGCCACCACCACATTGGGCTGGCCTGTCACAAACTCATAGAGCGGCGTGAGGGCGTCTATGGCCTGCTCTCCCATCAGGGCGCGTCCGGCCAGCAGCCACAGAGGATAGAACACCGCGAAGAACACCACATAGGGCACGATGATTTGCTTGATGCGCCGCTTGACGTATTTGCCAAAGGTGTTGTACTTGCCGATGTTGAACAGAAACCCCGACATGCAGAAGAACACCGGCATGCGCAGGTTGAACACAATCACCTCGTCGAGGGTTTCAAGCCTGGGCGGGGTGTGGTAGAAAATCACCAGCATCATGCTGAAGAATTTCACATAGTCAATCCATGGTTTCCGGTTCTTGTCGAGCATGGGATGATGTGTAAAAACGCAGGCGCAATGTCGGCCGCTGGGGGCAGGCATTGCGTCTGTGTGGGTGTATTAGCGGCCCCGGGGCATCAGTCGATGATGTCAAATCCCGTGTAGCGTCGCAGGGCCTCGGGAATGACGATGCCTTGCGGCGTCTGGTTGTTCTCGAGCAGCGCGGCCACGATGCGAGGCAGAGCCAGCGCCGAGCCGTTGAGCGTGTGGCACAGGTGCGTCTTCTTGTCGTCGCCGCGGTAGCGGCAGTGCAGGCGATTGGCCTGATAGGTCTCGAAGTTGGACACCGAGCTCACTTCCAGCCAACGCTGCTGGGCAGCCGACCATACCTCGAAGTCGAAGGTGATGGCACTGGTGAAACTCATGTCGCCGCCGCACAGACGCAGTATGTGCCAGGGCAGTTCCAGTTTTTCGAGCAGTGACTGCACGTGGTCCTTCATCTCCTCCAGGGCGGCGTAGGAATCCTCGGGTTTCTCGATGCGCACGATTTCCACCTTGTCGAACTGGTGCAGACGGTTAAGGCCGCGCACGTCCTTGCCGTAGGAGCCGGCCTCGCGGCGGAAGCACGCCGAGAAGGCGCAGTTCTTCTTGGGTAACTCCTCCTGCGGGATAATGACGTCGCGGTACATATTGGTCACGGGCACCTCGGCGGTGGGGATGAGGTAGAAATTGTCCATTTGGCAGTGATACATCTGGCCCTCCTTGTCGGGCAACTGGCCGGTGCCTATGCCCGAGTCCTCGTTGACCACGAAGGGCGGCTCGATTTCCACGTAGCCCGCGCGGCCTGCCTCGTCGAGGAAAAACTGCGTGAGCGCCCGCTGCAGGCGCGCACCCTTTCCCACATACACCGGGAAGCCGGCGCCGGTGATTTTCACACCCAGGTCAAAGTCGATGAGCCCGTATTTGCGCGCCAGATCCCAGTGGGGCATGGCGTCGGGTCCCAGCTGGGGCATGGTGCCTCCGGTTTTCTCCACCACGTTGTCTTCGGCGGTGCGTCCCTCGGGCACGCCGGCATAGGGGAGGTTGGGCACCGAAAGCAGGATATCGGTGATTTCTTTCTGGGCCGCGGTGAGTTGGTCGTCAATTTCTTTGTTGTTGCCTTTCAAGGCCGCCACCTGGGCCTTGGCCTGGGTGGCCTCGTCGCGCTTGCCCTCTTTCATCAGGGCGCCGATTTGCGCCGACATTTTGTTGAGTTCAGCGGCATTGTCGTCGCGTTGCTTCTGCAAAGCGCGGCGCTGTCGGTCGAGTTCCACGATGCGGGTGATGGGCTCGCGGCCGTCGAAATGCTTCACGGCCAGGCGGCGTATCACTTCCTCGGGGTTATCGTTAATCAGTTTTAATGTTAACATGTGTGTTTGTTATAAGTGTTATGCGCCTCCAAAATCGATGGTAGGTGTATTGGTTTTCTTGGTTGCCTTAGGTTGATCGATGTGGGGCGTGGCGGGCGTGGCGTTGCTTTGCAGCTGGTCGCGCACCGTCTTGTTGAAGTCGGTCTTGCGTTTATAGGTGGGTGTGTTCTCCACTCGGTCGATGAGTTCGTCTTTGTCCATCTCGTCGGGTTCGAAGATGAAGTAGCGCGCGCGGGCCTGCACGGCGCCCAGTCGGTCGAGGGCTTCGGTGCCGTATTCCTGCTCCATGCGCGACCCGGTGGCGTTGCCCTTTTCGAGCGTGGCGGTCGGGCGTCGGCCGGCACCGGCTCCTGACGCTTCGTTTTCCAGCGAGAGGTTGAATCCGGCGGCCAGCACTGTCACCTTGATTTTGTTGTCAAGCGAGGTGTCCTCGGTGGCTCCCCAAATCACATCCACATCGTTGGTGAAGTTGGCCATGAACTCCTGTATCTCGTTGATTTCATCCATTTTGAAGGGGTTCTCGGCCTTGGGGTTGTAGTACACGTTGAAGAGGATGCGCTTCGAGCCGTACACGTCGCGGTTTTTGAGCAGCGGCGATTCCAGAGCGTCTTCAATGGCTTTGGTCACACGCCGTTCTCCCTCGCCGTAGCCCGTGCTGATGATGGCCACGCCGCTTTTCACCAGAGTGGTGTACACATCGTTGAAGTCGAGGTTGATGTGACCCTTGATGGTAATCAGCTCGCTGATGCTGCGTGCCGCCACGGTGAGCGTGTCGTCAGCCTTGCCGAAGGCGTTGTTGAAGTCGAGGTCGGGATAGATTTCGGTGAGACGCTGGTTGTTGATAATCAGCAGCGCGTCCACATACTTGCCCATTTCGTCGGCGCCCTGCAGCGCCTTCATGATTTTCTTCTGACCCTCGAACAGGAAAGGAATGGTGACGATGCCGATGGTGAGCACATCCTTTTCCTGGGCGATGCGCGCCACCACAGGCGCAGCGCCTGTGCCGGTGCCGCCGCCCATACCGGCTGTGATAAACACCATGCGTGTGCCGTCGTTAAACAGGTCGCCGATGTCATTGTTGCTTTCCTCGGCGGCTTTGCGTGCCACCTCGGGCACGTTGCCGGCACCCAGGCCGTGGGTGGTGTTGGGACCGATGAGCAGCCGGTTAGGCACGGGTGAGTCTTCCAAGGCCTGTTTGTCGGTGTTGAGCACCACAAACGACACGCCCTCTATGTCCTGCTGGTACATATGGTTGATGGCGTTGTTGCCGCCGCCGCCCACACCCACCACTTTGATGATGGTGGGCACTTGCTGTGTCTCCTGGAATCCCGGATCCTTGTCGAGTTCTTTGTAGATTCCGGCTCCTGCGGTCTTTTCTTTATCGTTGAAATTTATATCTTGTTCTGACATAGCTGTGTGAGTTATAATGCGTTAATATTTTTCGACGTGGTTAGAAATCTACAAATTGTCTTCGTCATCTTCCTTGAGGAATTCGCCCGCTTTCTTCGCGAATTTTTCCCACCAGCCAGGTCTCTTGGTCCGCTTGGGCTCTTCGGTGTTGGTCGTGGTTGTTTCGGTCGTGTGCCCCGGCGTCTCTTTGTTCACATTGTTTTCGGTGCCTGAGGTGTGGATGATGGGGCCGTCGTGGTAGTTGGTGCGCTCCACGCAGGTCTCGCCCGGTCTCATCTGCTTGGCTGCTTTCGACAGCAGCGAGAACACCTCGATGTATTCCATCTTGTTGATGTGGTGGTTGGTGATGTTGAGCGCCTGCGGATATTGCCCTTGCCGCACCATGGTCTTGTTGATTTCCTCTTCCAGCTTGTGGGCCAGGCCGTTCAGGTGGGCGCCGCCGCCAATCAAAACGATGTTGCGTACGGTGGTGCCGCTGCCGGCCACTTCGATTTGCTGCTTGATGTTGGCGATGATTTCGTTGGCGCGTGCCGAGATATAGTTGACGGCATCACTGGCCTCGATGCCTTCAATCACCACCGATTCCACATGCTTGGCGTCGAAGGGTGTGGTGATGTTTCGTTTCACGTTTTCGGCTTGGTCTTCGAGCACCTGCAGGCCGTTGACGATATCGCGTGTGATGTTGCGTCCGCCCAGGGGGATGGTCACCAGATGCACCAACGCATTCTCTTTGTAAATCGACACGGTGGTGGTTTCGGCGCCCATGTCCACGAGCATGCAGCCCACGGTCTTTTCATCGTTCGACAGGATTTCCTCGCCCACGGCCAGCGGTGTGATGATGCTGCCCTTCACAGCGAAGGGGAAGTCCTTCATCACGCGGTCCAGGTTGAGCCGCAGGGTGGGTTTGGCCACGATGAGGTTGGCGTTGATTTTAATCGACGAGCCGAAGATGCCCACGGGGTTGTCGGTCCTGGTGCGGTCCACGTAATAGGAACGGGGTACGATGTCGATGGTTTCGTAGTCCTTGACCGGAGTGCGGCTGGCATCGTGGATGATGCTGTCGATGGTTTCGATGGTGATGGCCTTTTCGGAGTCGAGGCCGCGGTTGATTTCGCTCTGGTGGCTGTGCAGCGAACGGCCGCTCACACCCACATACACTTGCGTGATTTTGCCGTCGATGCGGTGTTCCAACTCGGCCACGATGCGGCTGATACAGGCTTTCACATTCTCCACGTTCTGTACCACGCCGTAGCGCACGCAGTTGGTTAATTTCTCCTCCACGAGATGTTCCACCGACAGCAGTCCGTTGGGCGACTTCTCGGCGATGGCGCCCACAATCTTGGAGCTGCCTATCTCAAATGCTACTATATATTGGTCTTTTTCCATAAATATGTGATTTTAATTCTGGTTATTGTTGTTGCCGTTAGGTTTTTTATTTTCGGTTTTTTTGGGCTTGGGCTGTTGTTGTGCGCCCTGTTTTTTGGGTGTTGCCAAAAGCGGTCCCTCGTCGTTGATGGTCATGGTGGTTTGGTCAGGCATCTGCTCATCGTCGGCGGGGTCGTAGGCCAGTTCTTGCTTCACGGCCTTGACACGGCGTGTGGCCACCACCTGGTGACTCCATTTCACCGAGATAGTGTCGTAGGTGAGCCACCCCTTTTGCGGCATCACCTCGCGGTAGAAGAGTTTGAGTTTTTCAAACTTGTTCTGGATGTTGTCCAGATTGCCCAGATTCACCACGTGCCCCTGGATGTCGGGTACGATGAGGATATTGTTGGAGTCGCGCACACTCACCATGGTCACCAGCGAGTGGAGCGTGCTGTCGGCCTCTATGTAGTTGAGCAGCGGCAGCAGGCGTGTGGCCGGAAAGCGCTGGGTGAAGTGTCCTTGCACCACCGGCACGTCGGCGTGGTAGTTGGCGTTGGCGGCCATTTTCTTGCCGTCGCGGTTCACATAGTAGGACACCTCGCCGTCAAAGATACGCATCACGGGCACGAGTTGTCGTGCGCGCAGCAGGATGTGCCCGTTGCCGCTTTTCACGCACTCCACGTTCTCCAGATATTCCGATTTCGACAGGATTTCCTCCACCTTGCTGGCGTTGATGTCGGCCATCTTTCGGCCTTTGAGTTTGATGCCCAGAGTGTTGAGGTCGTTGAGAATGCCTTGGCTGGTGACGAATACAGTGGAATCGGCATTGGCGATTTCCACGTCAATGTCGGTACACACTTCTTGCCCGGCCTTGTTACGGGCCCACATTATGCCGCCTGCCAGAGCGAAGACAAGGATGGCAAGTATTACATTCTGAACGAGATGTTTCAACTGTGCTGTAGTTTTATCTGTTCACATATGGCCGGGAGCAGGTTCACGACATCGCCCGCACCCAGCGTTAAAAGAACGTCAAAGTTACGCAAATGTATTGATTTAATCAAATTTTCTTTGCTATAAATATTTTTAATTGGGCAATTTGCCTGATTTAGAATGAGTTGCGAGGATACCCCCGGAATCGGTTGTTCACGGGCGGGATAGATGGGCAGCAGCAGCAGCTCGTCGGCCAGCGAGAGGGCGCTGGCAAACTGCGGTGCCAGGTCGCGGGTGCGGCTGTAGAGGTGCGGCTGGAAGATGACCGCGATTTTCCGGCCCGGGTACAGGTCGCGCACACTGGATATGCTGGCCTGGATTTCATTGGGGTGATGGGCATAGTCGTCGATAACCACCTTGCCGTGCGGGCCGGGTTGTTTAAGCCAGAATTCAAAACGCCGTTTGGCGCCCTGGAAGGTGGCCATGGCCTGGCGCATGGCCTGGGCGGGTGTGTTGACCAGGCGGCAGGCGGCCATGGCAGCCACGGCGTTCTCAATGTTGATGTCTACGGGTACGCCCAGCGAGATGTCGGGGATGGTTTCCCAGGGCGTGACCAGACTGAAACGGATTTCGCCGTCGCCCTTGGTGATGTGTTCGGCGTGGAAGTCGCCCTCATCGCGGCCATAGGTGTAGGTCTTCACGCCGGGTGCCACACGGGGCTTGAGTTGCAGGCCGGTGTGGATGATGAGCGTGCCGTCGGGCCTGATGAGTTCGGTGAAGTGGGCGAAACTTTCCAGATAATTCTCGTAGTTGCCGTAGATGTCGAGGTGGTCGGGGTCGGTCGAGGTGATGACAGCGATGTAGGGGTCCAGCTGGTGGAACGAGCGGTCAAACTCGTCGGCCTCGATAACCGAGTAGGGGCTGGTGGACGAGAGCAGGCAGTTGCTGTCGTAGTTGCGCAGCACGCCGCCCAGAAAGGCATTGCTGCCTACGCCGCTGGTTTGCAGTATGTGCGCCGCCATGCTCGATGTGGTGGTTTTGCCGTGGGTCCCGGCAAAGCAGATGCCCTGTGTGTTGCGGGTGACGATGCCCAGCAATTTGGCGCGTTTCACCACCTGGAAACCGCCGCTGCGGAAGTAGGTGAGACCGGCGTGCGAGTCGGGCACGGCGGGGGTATAGACCACTAGCGTGGTGTGCGGGTCGCGGCAATAATCGGGTATGAGGGCGGGGTCCTCGTCGTAACTGATGTGAACCCCCTCCTGCTCCAGGGCACGGGTCAGGTCGGTGGGCGTGCGGTCGTAGCCGGCCACTTGCTTGCCCCGGGCCAGGAAATAGCGCTCCAGAGCGGCCATTCCTATGCCGCCGGCCCCCACGAAATATAGAGATTTGAAATCTTCCATCTTGGCTTGCGGTGATGTTTATGGGGTTGTTATGTTGAGGATTTTCTCCACTTGGTCCACGATATGCTCGGCGGCGTTGTCGAGCGCCATTTTGCGGGCATTGTCGCCCAGCGTGGCCAGCAGTCCGTCGTCCTGCACGGTGGCAAGCAGGGTGTCCACCAGTTTGTCACCCGCCTGGGAGTCGGCCACCATGATGGCAGCGTTGCGGTTGACCAGAGCCATGGCGTTTTTGGTCTGATGGTCCTCGGCCACATTGGGCGAGGGCACCAGCACGGCGGGTTTGCCCAGCAGTTGCAGTTCGCTGATGGAACTGGCGCCGGCGCGCGACACCACCAGTTGTGCGGCGCGGTAAGCCATGTCCATGTTGGTGACGAAGGCTGTTTGCTTGATATTCTTTACGCCCGACGCGGCCAGCGCCTCGCGGCACATGTCGTCATACACCTTGCCCGACTGCCAAATCACCTGCACGTCGTCGTGCTGTCCTATTTTTTCCAGTCCGGCGATGAGCGATTCGTTGACGGTGCGTGCCCCCAGGCTGCCGCCCACCACCAGCACGGTGCGTTTGTCGGGATCCATGCCCATGGCCTGGCGTGCCTGCTGCGGTGAGGCGGTGCACTCCAGCAGGTTTCGTCTCACGGGATTGCCGGTGAGCACGATTTTCTCCTGCGGAAAGAAGCGCTCCATCCCCTCGTAGGCCACGCAGATGCAGCGGGCTTCCTTGGCGAGCAGTTTGTTGGTGACGCCGGCATAGGAGTTCTGTTCCTGCAGCAGGGTGGGGATGCCCGCCTTCTGCGCCTGCTTGAGCATGGGGCCGCTGGCATAGCCGCCCACGCCGATGGCGATGTCGGGTTTGAACTCACGCAGGATGCTCTTGGCCTGGCTCATGCTCTTGTAGAGTTTGGCTATCACTTTGAAGTTGTTGAGCAGGTGCTTGCGGTCGAAACCGGCCACGGGCAGCCCCTTGATGGGGTAGCCGGCGGCAGGCACTTTTTCCATTTCCATACGGTTCTCGGCCCCCACAAAGAGTATGTCGGCATCGGGATGGCGGCGCTTGATTTCATTGGCAATCGACAATGCGGGGAAGATGTGGCCGCCGGTGCCACCTCCGCTAATCAGTACGTTCATTTCCAAATATTTTTAGGTAACTCAATGGGGTTTTCAGCATCCAAACCATCGATGATTTCGGTGTTGTCAACCTTGGTGTCCTTGTTGTTATAGTTTGCTATAGTGCGACTCACGCTCAGCATCACGCCGAAGGCGATGCTGATGACGATGATGGAAGTGCCGCCCTTGGAGATAAGCGGCAGGGTCTGTCCCGACACGGGGAACACGCCCACATTGATGGCCATGTGGAACAATGCCTGGTAGGTGATGAACGAGGCCATACCGATGACCAGCAGCGAGGGCAGCACACGCTTGCTGCGCCTCACTATCATGGCGGCGCGTCCCAGCAACGACAGGTAGAGCAGCAGCACGAAGATGCCTCCCACCAGTCCGGTTTCCTCCACGATGATAGAGTAGATGAAATCGCTGAACGCCAGCGGCAGGCGGCTGCATTCGCGCGACTTGCCGATGCCGCAGCCCGGCAAACCGCCGTGGGCCTGCGCCATGCGCGAGAACATTTCCTGCTGGTTCTGGTCGGTGATGGGCCGGTACACCAGCGAGTCGTTGTTCCACCAGGCCTTGATTCGGCCTTCGCGCATCTCGCCGCGGTTAACCACAGGGGTGGAGTCTTCGCCGGTGTCGATGTTCATCTCGGTTTTGGCTTGGTTGAGCTGCTTGTCGGTCTTGGAGTTATGTGACTGTATGAGTCCGTAGCCGCCGGCCAGGACAATGTAGAAAATAATCAGGTAGCCCACTTTCTTGAATTGCGCGCCGCCCATCACCAGCATCGACAGACTGATGCACATCAGCAGCACGGCGTTGGTGAGGCCGCTGCGTATGAGCAGACCGCCGTAGATGCTCACCGCAATTGCCGAAGCGATGATACCGCCGTTGCTCACGTCCTTGTTTCGCTGGCTCTTGGCCAGGATGTAACTCAGCAGCGTTACAATCGACAGTTTGGCCAGTTCGGCGGGCTGCAGGGTGAAGCCCGGCAGCTGCATCACGCGCTGTGCGCCGTTGACCACGTCGCCGGCAAAGAACACGTAAACCAGCGTGACAATTGTCACCAGCGCCAATCCGGGTATCATTATGTAAAGAAATCGGCTCCTGTTGTAGTCGGTGCGGCTAATCAGAATCAGGCACACGGCACCCATGAGCAGATGCACACACTGCTTGATGATGGGTTCATACACGCCCATCGATGTAACCTGCTGGCTCGAAGCCGAGTAGGACTCGATGATGGAGATGATGATGAGCGTGATGTAGATACCCCAAATCCAGGGGTCACCGTATTTACGCGATATCTCGGTGTATCGGTTGGCTTTTTCGGTGGCGGTCATGGGGTGCGGGCTTATTTCAGGTTCTTAACGCAATCTTTGAATTGACGGCCGCGGTCGGCCATGTTCTGGAACAGGTCGAAACTGGCGCAGCACGGCGACAGCAGCACGGTCATGCCCTCGTGGGCCAGCGCGTGGCATTTTTCCACACACTCGGGCATGCTGCGGGCATCGGTCACCACAGGCACTTTGCCGTCGAAGAAATCGTGCAGTTTGGTGTTGTCCACTCCCAGACACACGATGGCGGTCACTTTCTCCTTCACCAGGTCTTCTATCTCGCTGTAGTCGTTGCCCTTGTCCTTGCCGCCCAGAATGAGCACCGTGGGCTCGGCCACGCTTTCGAGCGCATACCAGCAGGCGTTCACGTTGGTGGCCTTGCTGTCGTTGATGTAGCGCACGCCCTGCACCGTGTCCACATACTCCAGCCGGTGCTCCACCGCCTGGAAGTCGGCCAGCGCCTCGCGTATCACGTCGCTCTGGATGTGGCACACCTGTGCCGACAGGCCGGCGGCCATAGAGTTGTAGATGTTATGCAATCCTTTTAGCGACAGGTCGTTGCGTGATATGTCCCATTGGCCCTCGGTGGTGTGGAAATGCAGGGTGCCGTCGCTCATGGTGGCGGCGCAGCCCTCCTGGTCCTCGCTGCTGAAGGGCAGCATCCGTGCGTCGGTGTGGAAGCGTTTGAGTTGCTGCGCTATCACCGGGTCGTTGGCCCAAAAGATGAAGGCGTCGTCGGCGGTCTGGTTCTGGATGATGCGGAACTTGGCGGCGGCATAGTTTTCCATCTTGTAGTCGTAGCGGTCCAGATGGTCGGGCGTGATGTTGAGCAACACTGCCACATGGGCTTTGAAGTTGTACATGTTGTCGAGTTGGAAACTGCTGAGTTCTATCACGTACACGTCGTGTTGCTCGGTGGCCACCTGTAGGGCCAGGCTGCGCCCCACGTTTCCCGCCAGACCCACGTTGAGTCCGGCTTTCTGGAAGATGTGGTAGGTGAGCATGGTGGTGGTGGTTTTGCCGTTGCTGCCGGTGATGCACACCATCTTGGCGGTGGTGTAGCGTCCGGCGAACTCTATCTCGCTGATGATGGGGATGCCCTTTTGCAAGGCGGCCTCCACCACCGGTGCGGTGTCGGGGATGCCGGGGCTCTTCACTATCTCGTCGGCGTTGAGCACTTTATGGGCGGTGTGGCCGCCTTCCTCCCAGTCGATGTGGTATTGACCCAGGAGTTCTTTGTACCGTGGCGCGATGGTGCCGGTGTCGCTCAGCCAAACGTCCATTCCTTTCACTTTGGCCAACACGGCGGCTCCAGCGCCGCTCTCGCCGCCGCCCAGCACTACAATTCGTTTTATTTTATTCTCGCTCATGGTGTTGTGGGTTTATCGGAGTTTCATTGTCACGAAGGTGAGCACAGCCAGCATGATGCCCACCAGGAAGAAGCGCATCACCAGTTTGGGTTCGGCCACACGGTCGCTTTTTATCTTGTAATTCCACTTGATTTTGTCGGGGTCCACCAGAAAGTGGTGATGCAGCGGTGTCATCTTAAACAGCCGCATCTCTTTGCCGTTGTGCAGTTTGCCGCGATGGCGCTTGCAATAGGCCACCTGCAGAATCACCGTGAGTTCTTCCACCAGGAAGATGCCGCACAGCAGGGGGATGAGCCACTCCTTGCGTATCAGGATGGAGAACACCGCTATGATGCCGCCCAGGCACAGGCTGCCGGTGTCGCCCATGAACACCTGCGCCGGGAAGAAGTTGTACCACAGGAAGCCCACGGTGGCACCGATGAAGGCGGCGGCATACACCACAAGCTCCTCACTGCCGGGTATGTACATAATGTCCAGATAGGAGGAGTAGATGACGTTGCCGCCCAGATAGCACATGATGGCGAGCGCCACGCCTATGATGGCACTCGTGCCGGTGGCCAGACCGTCCACGCCGTCGGTGAGGTTGGCGCCGTTGCTCACGGCGGCAATCACAAAGATGGTGACCAGGATAAAGAGAATCCAGCCGCCGGTCTGCGCATGGCGTCCCATCCACTTGGTGAAGTAGGCGTAGTCAAAATTGTGGTTTTTCACAAAAGGGAGCGTGGTCTTGGTTGATTTCACGGCCTGGGTTTTGTGCACCTCCACCATTTCGGTGGTGGTGCGGCTGCTCACCTTCACGTTCTCGTTCATCACGATAGAGGGGCTCATCCACATGGTCACGCCCACGATGATGCCCAGTCCCACTTGTCCCACGATTTTGAATTTTCCTTTCATTCCTTCTTTGTGGTGGTGGAATACTTTGATGTAGTCGTCGGCAAATCCCAACGCACCGCACCAAATCGTGGACACTATCATCAGCACCATGTACACATTGTTGAGTTTACCCAGCAGCAGGCATGGCACCAAGATGGAGATGATGATGATGATGCCGCCCATGGTGGGGGTGCCTTGCTTCGACCGGTTGCCGCCCATGTCTTCTTCGCGTTCGGCGTCGCACATCTGGTTCTGCCGCAGGCGGTTGATGATGTTCTTACCCGTGTGGATGGCTAAAAAGAGCGACAGTATCAGCGCAAAACCCGAGCGGAAGGTGATGTAATCAAACAACCTGGCCCCCGGCACGTCATACTCTTGCAAGAAGTGGAATAAGTGGTAAAGCATATCGTTGAAATGTCATGTGTCTATATTATAATAATGTGTAAGCAATCATTTTGTGTCATCCCATGGCTGATTGTTCGCCTTGGAACACGGCTTTGAGTTGCTCGCAGTCGTCGAAATGATGTTTCACACCCTGTATCTCCTGGTAGTCCTCATGCCCCTTGCCGGCCACCAGCACCACATCGCCGGGCTGCGCCAGCTGGCAGGCCGTGCGAATGGCTTGCTCGCGGTTAGTGATGGTGAGCACGCGGGGACGCTGCTCTTGGGTGAGTCCGGCCTCCATTTGCCGCAGAATCTCGTCGGGGTCCTCATAGCGCGGGTTGTCGCTGGTGAGCACCACGCGGGTGCTCAGGCGCGCCGCCTCGTGGGCCATGATGGGCCGCTTGCCGGCATCGCGGTTGCCGCCGCAGCCGCACACGGTGATGATGCTGCCGCGCCCGTTCATCACGTCGCCTATGGCGTTGAGCACATTGACGATGGCGTCGGGGGTGTGGGCATAGTCTACCACAGCCACGTAGCCACGCGGCGACCGCAGCGTCTGGAACCTGCCGGCCACCGGGGTGAGCAGGCTCATCTGCACCAGCACCTGCTCGAGGGGGAAGCCCAGCAGCAGCGCGGCGCCGAACACCGAGAGCAGGTTGTAGGCGTTGTAGCGGCCTGTGAAGAGCACTTCCACTTGGTGGTCGTTGAGCAGCAGCGTGGTGCCGTCGAGCCGTTCTTCCACCACGCGCCCCTTGAAGTCGGCCAGCTGCCGCAGGCTGTAATGGTATTTGCGGGCGGCGCAGTTCTGCAGCATCACGTCGCCCACCTTGTCGTCGGCGTTGACCAGGGCGAATGCGTCGGCCGGCAAGGCATCGAAGAACATCTTCTTGGCTTTGATATAGTTGTCCACCGTCTTGTGGAAGTCCATGTGGTCGCGCGTGAGGTTGGTGAAAATGCCACCGGCAAACTGCAGCCCCTCGATGCGGTGCTGCACACAGGCATGCGAACTCACTTCCATGAAGGCGTATTCGCAGCCGGCTTCCACCATTTGGTGGAGCATACGGTTCAGGGTCAGGTGGTCGGGGGTGGTTTGTTTGGCGGGTTCTTCACGGGTGTCGATGATGTTTTTCACGGTGGAGAGCAGGCCGGCCTTGTGCCCCGTCAGGCGTGCCATTTCATAGAGTAGCGTGGCGGTGGTGGTCTTGCCGTTGGTGCCCGTCACGCCCACCAGACGCAGATGCCGCGAGGGATGGTCGTACCACTCACCGGCTATGTGGGCCATGGCGATGATGCTGTCCGACACCTGCACATAGGCCACGTGCGGGTCGCAGTCGGCAGGGAGGTCTTCGCACACTACGGCTGCGGCGCCGGCTGCCACCACGTCGGGTATGAATCGATGTGAATCCACCGCCACGCCCTTCACGGCGATGAAGAGTGCTCCGGGCTTGACCAGTCGCGAGTCGTTCACCACTTGGTTGATTGCCACGTTGGTGTCGCCCACCGTTTGCAGCGGGGTGATGGATGCGATGAGTTGTTGCAGTTTTTTTGTCATGTCTTTGATGGTTTGATTTATCTTTCTATAATCTGCATTGCAGTTGTATCAATTGTCCGCGGGTGAAAGCCGAGCCGGGGCTGATGTCTTGTGACACCACGCGGCCCGCGCCGCTGAACCGCACGCTCAGGCCCACGCTTTCGAGGCGTGTGATGGCTTCGCGCACGCCCAATCCCGTCACGTCGGGCACTCCCTTGGCCTGCTTGCGGGGTGAGGGCAGTATCTTCACGCCCTGTGAAGCGCCGATTCCCTTGCGCACGTTTTCCACCGCATGGCTGTTGGTGGAGGCATACAGGGTGGGCTTGGCCTGGTTCTTTTCCTTGCCGGCATAGTTGGGCATCGTGCCCAGATAGCCGCGGGCGTAGAGTTTGCGGGCGATGTTTTTCAGCACCATGCCGCTGCTGGCTCCGGCACCGCGGTTGGCTCCCATCATCACCACCACGCAGGTGTATTTGGGATTTTCGTAGGGGAAGAAGCCGCAGAAGGCCAGACGCTTGGTGTCGCCGTAGTGGCCGTCGTTGGTGATGGTGTAGGCGGTGCCGGTTTTTCCGGCTATCTCCACATCATCGTCCTGCACCCACTTGCGTGCGGTGCCGCGGTTGCCCCACACCACGTCGTGAAGCATGATGCGCAGTTTGCGGGCGTTCTCGGGGCTGCACACCTGCTTGCGGATATAGTCCACCGGCACGATGGAGTCGGGCATGCCCTCGCGCGAGAGTTTTTTGACCAGACGCGGACGCACATAGCGGCCGTCGTTGGCAATGGCGTTGTAGATGGCCAGAATGCTGGTGGGCGGAATCAGGGTGCTGTAGCCAAAGGCCATACGGGTGAGCGCCACGCGGTCTTGGCTAGTGTTGTTCAGGCGTTTGATGACGGGTTGCGTCTCGCCGGCGATGCCCATGTTGAAGGGCTCGAAGAAGCCCATGCTCTTGAGTTTGTCATAGAACCCGCCGGGGTTTTGGCCGTAGTCCTTTACGATGATTTTCGACATACCGATGTTGGACGAGGTCTCGATAATCTGCCGCGGCGTGAGTGAGCCGGAGCCGTGGGGGTCGGTGATGGGACGGTCCAGATAGTTCCACACGTGGCCGGTTGCCCAGGGTTGCTCTATGTTGTCCACTATGCCGTCTTCCAGCGCCACCATCATCGAGATGGGTTTCATCACCGAACCCGGCTCATAGCCGAGCACGGCATTGTTGCGGCCTTCCAGGTAACGGCCCTCTTTTTCGTTCCACTCCAGGTTGGAGATGGCTTTGATTTCGCCGGTGGCTGTCTCCATGAGCACGGCGGTGCCCCAGCGGGCGTTAGTCTCCTTGCACATCTTGTCAAGTTCGTTTTCCACGATGTCCTGGATATTGACGTTGATGGTGGTGGTGATGTCGTAGCCTTTGACGGCGGGTTTGCTCTCGGCGTTGACGATGCCCGAGGTGAGTTGGATACGCTTGGCGATGCCGGGTTGGCCGTAGAGCATCGAATCCAGAGCCATCTCCAGGCCCGAGTGGCCGTGGATACCCTCGTTGCCGTCGGGTTGGTTCACATTGCCGATGCTACGGGCGGCCAGGCTGCCGTAGGGCTTGTAGCGGCGGGTCACCATGTCGGCGTGCATTCCGCTTTCGGCCCCCAGGTTGAAGAAGGGGAAAGCCCTGATGCGTTTGTATTCGTTGTGGGTGATTTGACGTCGGAACAATCGCGTTTGGCGCTTTTTGCCTGTGTTTTTGTAGGCCTCAAGGATTTCCTCCCGCTCGTTCAGCAGGCGCTCTTTCCACTCGGCTGCCGAGCGCGACGGGTCAAACACCGCCAGGCTGTCGCTCAGCGCATCGATGTGTTTGAGCAGCGTTTTTTCCTTCACGCTGGGTGAAAGCCAGTCGATGCGTGGAATGTAGAATTGCAGGTTGGCAGAAAGCACTGAGCCGTTGTCGGCCAGCAGCTTGCCGCGTTCGGGTTGGATGAGCGTGGTGTCGGTGAGCACACTGTCGGCCTTGGCGTTCCAGGCCTGGGCCTGCACCACCGATGTTTTAAACAGGTCCCAGACGATGAGGATGGAGAATGCCAGCATAATTCCCACTACAAACGTGTAGCGGGCCAGGATATGGCGTTTGTTGGTTTCTTTCATTTTGCTGACGTGAGTGTGTAGGGCGGCTGTTCGGGAGCGCTGAGGTTTATATTCATACTGTCGACGAGACGTTGCATCTCGCTTTCACATATCTGGGAGTTGTAACGTGCGCTGGCATTGACACGGTCGGTCTGTGCGTCGATGAGTTGTTTCTTGAGTTGCATCACTTCCTTGGTGCTGTTCTGGCACACGTATTTGTTGCTGATATACATCAGTGTCATGATGGTGAGCGCAATGATATAGACAAAATTGCGTTTGAAGAAGTCAAGCGACAGCAACCGGCCGAAGATGAGGGGCTTGACGGCCTTGCTCGGGTTGACCCCGGAGAGGTTTGTTTTGTTCTTTTTTCTTTTTGCCATGACGGGTTATGGTGCTGGTTGTGGGAGGGTGTCGGTTTTTTGCGCTATGCGCAGTTTGGCGCTGCGTGAGCGGGGGTTGTCCGCCACTTCGTCCTCGTCGGGGGTGATGACGCGGTTGTTGACGGGTTGTATCGTGGTGAGCGGGCGGCCGAAGAAGTCTTTCTCGATGCGTCCTTCCAGATTGCCGCTTCGCATGAAGTTCTTCACCAGCCGGTCTTCGAGCGAATGGTAGGTGATCACCACCAGCCGTCCGCCCGGGCGCAGCACCTGCAGCGATTGGGTGAGCAGGCGGCGCAGGGCGTCTATCTCGTGGTTGACCTGTATGCGCAGGGCCTGGAACACCTGGGCGAGTTCTTTTTTCTCTTGGTTGGGGCGAAGGAACGGACGCACCACATCGGCCAACTGCGTGGTGGTGGTGATGGGTGACTGAAGGCGGGTCTCGGCGATGGCGTGCGCCAGGCGGCGTGCCTGCTTGAGTTCGCCCAACAGGTGGAACATGTCGGCCAGTTGGTCTTCGCTGCTTTCGGCGATGATTCGGCTGGCGTCCACGGGGCTGTTCTGGTTCATGCGCATGTCCAGTTTGCCGTCGGCCCGGAACGAGAAGCCTCGGCTGGCGTCGTCAAAGTGGTGGAACGACACGCCCAGGTCGGCCAAGATGCCGTCCACGCGGTCCACGCCGTAGTAGCGCAGATAGTTGCGCAGGAAGGCGAAATTGCCGTGTACAAATGTAAATCGCTTGTCGTCCAGGCGGTTTTGCCAGGCATCCATGTCTTGGTCAAAGCCCAGCAGGCGCCCTTCGGGCCCCAGATGCTCCATGATGGCGCGGCTGTGGCCGCCACCGCCGAAGGTGGCGTCAACGTAGGTGCCGCACGGGTCGATGTCGAGTCCGCGGATGCTTTCCTGCAACAGGGCTGGGATGTGGTATGTCGGCTGCATGTCGGATGGGCAGGTTTGCGGTGAAACAGAGTTCTGTTTTTTCGTTTTTCTTTTGGCCGGTAAAAGTACAAAAAATGCGTGAGTTTACAAAACGAAACTAAAAAAATTTACAAAATTGACCAAAAAGTTATTAACAATGCCTGTAAATAACCCCATCAATCATGCCTGTAAATAACCCCATCAATCCAAAAATCAAGCGGTTGAAATCGCCGGAAAACACATTTGCACTTGTAAATTTTAGTTAAAAGAATGACGCTTTGCGCCGCTCTCCCGCATTGCTGCGGAACGCCCGAAACTGAAGACGAAAAGCAGTGCGGTGAAGTAGGTGCGTGTATGCAGAACCGCTGCTCTCCGGCTGGCTCGGGAGGGGGCGGATGCGTTGAGCGGCCGTTTTATCTTGCAGGGAAGATGACTGAAAGAGGGTGAGCCATAACTGAATTATGACACACCCTCCGTTTTTGTTTTACAGCATTTTACAACAAGAGAGGATGTGTTGGAATCATGACATGTCCTCGCGTTGCTTTTCTATTCAGATTCTATTCACAAATTTGTAAGATCAGGTGTTTTTTCGGTAGGAAAAAAGATATTTGAATATACAATAAGTCTGTTAAGAGAACCAATAGGGTCATTAACTGAATTTATAGTAAATCAAAAATGCTGTGCAAAAGTAGCCCTGAATGGCGTAAACGATTTGTAAAAACGTAAAAAGATAAGGTAAAAACCTTCATTTTTACGTTTTTTGGCTCAAAGCCACAGGTCGAAATGCTCCCGTTGCAGTTTGGGGTCGCTCACCAGAATACCCCATTTGCCGTTGGAGAAGGTTTGTCCAAACGCGGCGGATTGCCGGCAATCCTCCCAAAGCCGCGCCACGGTGTCGTTAAGATGTATGCCCCGCATCACAATCACGCCTGCCGTGGTGGTGACTTGCCGCAGGAAGTCGCTTAGCGGCGTGATGTCCTGTGGCGGCACAGTGGTTGGCAGGTCATCAATGAGCACCAGCGGGGGCTTGTCGTCGTGGTGTGTGCCGAAGGCGTGCAGCGTCTCGCCCAGGTCGCTGAAGCAGTCCACGCGGTCAAGCACGGGTCGCAGCACCTGTGCATCGAGGCGGTCGCCGGCAGGGTCGGGTAGCTTGTAGAGCCACAGGCGGCTGGTTGACGACACGGCCATCATCACCCGGCTGGTGACACCGTGGTTGGTGCCGATTTGCAGGATGCGTGTGGGCGAGAAGGCATTGACGATGCGGAACAGCATCCGGGCGTCCTTTTTGCCGATTACCGGCCGGGAGTGGCGCGGGCATTGCGCCAGCACGGTCTGCCGTAGCGTTTCGAGTTCTTGGTAGGCGTAGTAGGGCAGGCGCTCGCGCAGCACATTGCGCACGAAGCGGAAGGCGAAAGGTGAATGTATGCCAAAGCCGCCACTGCGGTGGTGGCGGCTCAGTGCGGTGATGTATCGGCGCCAATCGCCCACGGGCTTATTTGCTTTTCTTGGATTGGGCCGGCTTGGGTGTTTCGTTGTCGGTTCCGGCTGTGGCCTCGTCCTTCTTCTTGCGGCAGAAGATGTGGAAATTGAGTGCGGCCAGCAGCGCCAGATAGATGACGATGACGGCTACTGAAGCGGTGCTTTCGCTCTTGGTCACCACCTCGGGTTTGAAAGTGAAGGTGATGGTGTGGTCGCCGGCGGGCACCTGCAGGCCACGCAGCACATAGTTCACGCGGCCCATCTCGGCGGGTTTGCCGTCGATGTCAACCGTCCATCCCCACGGGAAATACACCTCGCTGAACACCGCCAGCCCGCCTTTTGCGCTGTGGCTTTTGTAGGTGAGGCAGTTGGGGGCATAGGAGGTTTCGTAGATGGTGTCGCCGGGTTGCTTGGCCACGGCTTGCCCCAGTGACTTTTCAAACTTGGCGTCGGCCACGGCGTGGCGGGCGGGGTTGAAGTCGTTGAGGAAAGCCATCTCTTCGTCGGCGGTTTTCACATAGGTGAGCGAATCCACCCACCAGGCGTTGCCCAGGGCTGCGGGATTGCGTTGCACGGTGTTGTCGTCCACGATGATGTAGCGGGTGTTGAGCATGTTGAGCACCTGTATGTTGTTCTGCGTGATTTGCCGCTCAATCAGGTCGTTGTAGCGCGTAAGCTTGGCAGCGTGGTAACCGCCCACGGTCTTGTGGAAATAACTGGGCATGGCCTCGCCGAAGCGCTGCAAGTCGAGCACACGGTAATTGGGATCTTTGTCCTGCAGAATCTGTGTGTCGGCGGGACGCGGGGTGAAACCCTGCGGCGTTTCCACGTCAAAACCGGAGACAAACGACCCCTCGTTGATGTAGCGTTTGTCCACGATATACATATCGGCCAGCACGATGCCCGCCATCACCAGTCCGGTGACGGTGGCGTTCATTTTACCTAACTTGAAGAGCACCAGCGCCGCCAGTCCCAGCAGCAGCACCAGCAGGCTGCGACCGGCATCGGCGCTCACCAGCGCCCCGCGCACGGCTCGCACGGCGGCGTCCACGTCGGGCACTTGCTGCAACATGCCCGATTGCACCATCTGCTCGGTTTCCTGTGCCGAGTAACTGCCCATTATGCCGGGGAAGAGCCACAGCAGCAGGCACAGCAGCAGGCACACGCCGAAGCTCACCCACACCGCCACGCCGTGCTTGGCAAAGAAGTCTTTCTGTGTGAACACTTCTTTGAGCGCCAGCACCGCCAGGATGGGTATGGTGATTTCGGCTATCACCAGGATGCTCGACACCGTGCGAAACTTATTGTACATGGGGAAATTGTCAATCATCCACCCTGTGAGGCCCATGAAGTTGTGTCCCCACGAGAGCAGCACCGAGATAACGGTGGCGGCCAGCAGCGCCCACTTCATGGGGCCTTTCACCACCGCGCATCCCAGCAGGAACAGCGCGAAGATGAGCGCACCCACGTACACGGGGCCGTTGGTCATGGGCTGGTCGCCGAAGTATTGCGGGAACTGCGACAATGCCTGCCCTGCCTGCGGGCCGAGTTCGCCATTGCCGGCCATTTGCTCGGCTTTATGGGTCTGCGCCAGCGAGAGCAGCACGTTCTCGCCGTGCTGCGGCAGGATGGTGGCGCCGCCTTTGGCATTGGGCACCAGCAAGGTCATCGTTTCGCCTATGCCGTAACTCCATTGGGTGATATAGTCTTTGTCGAGACCGTCGTTGGAGGTCTGTACGGCCGCGGCCTTGTCATCGCCCGGAGCGGGGGTGAGTTCGCTGTGTCCGCCGCGTATGGTTTCCTGCGAGTATTTATAGGTGAGCATCAGGTTGGGCGAGTTGGCGGCAAGGGCGAGCACGGCGGCAACGGCCAGCGCGCCTGTGGCGATGCCCCACCGGCCCAGTTCCTTGTCACGGATGGCTTTCACCAGGCAGGCAATCACCATGGCCACGATGACGAAGAGCGAGTAGTAGGTCATCTGCACGTGGTTGGAAGCCAGTTGCAGGGCACCAAAGAATGCCGCCACGGCGGCACCGCCCAGGTATTTGCCGCGGTAACACCACACGATTCCTGCCAGTGTGGGCGGGATGTAGGCCAGGGTGAGCAGTTTCCAGATGTGTCCGGCGCCCACCAGAATCAGGAAATAACTCGAAAAGCCGTACCCCACGGCGCCCAGCACAGCCAGATACCATTTCACGTTGAAGGCGAGCATAAGGATGAAAAATCCCATCATGAGCACAAACAGCCAGCTCACCGGTGTGGGGAAATAGAGGTGATACAGGTTCTCGGCCCACTTGAGCATCGACGTGCCTTTGTAGGACGGCGAAATCTGAAAGGTGGGCATGCCGCCGAACAGGGCGTCGGTCCAGCGCGAGTGCTCTCCGGTGCTTTGTTCGTAGAGTTGTGTCTCATGGCCGTTGGCCAGGCCCTGCAGCGTGTCGCTTTGCCGCAGTACGTCACCGTTTATATCGTTGGGATAGAAAAACAGCCAGGAAATGACCGCAAAGGTGAGCACCGACAGCGCAAAGGTAATGAGTGAGCGCAGGGTGACAGAGCCGAATAATTTATTGTCGAGTTTGCTTTCCATATCGTTGATAGCGTGTAATGAGTTCTAAGAGTGTTGTTTTACAAGATTCGAGCGCAAAATTACAAACAAATCACGAAAACCGCAACACTTCGCCGTTTTTTGCTTTCCCTGGCGCTATGCTTGTGTGATGCTGAATCCGGCAGCGCGCAGGTGTAGCCAGAAATCAGGGTAGGATTTGGTGACGACTTCGGCGTCTTTTATCACCAGGCCGGGATGCAGGACGGCGGCGGGGGCGAAAGCCATGGCGATGCGGTGGTCGCCCAGGGTGTCGATGACGGGTGGGTCGTCGGGGAGGCGGAAACGTTGGCCGTGCCAGGCCAGGGTGCCGTTGGTGGCGGTGACGGCATAGCCCAGACGGGCGAGCAGTGCCTGCAGGGCGGTCAGGCGGTCGCTTTCCTTGATGCGCAGCGACTGCAGGCCGGTGAGGGAGAAGGGCCGTTGCAGCAGGCACAGCGTCACGGCCACGGTGGGGGCGAGGTCGGGGGTGGGGGACATATCGGCTTTGAAACAGGCCTCCCGTTCCCCCTTGTGGACGGGGCTTTCCACCAGCAGGGAGTCATCGTTTTGACGGGTGCTGACGCCCCAATCCCGGGCGATTTCCAGCATGCGGCTGTCGCCTTGCAGGCTGTGAGGGTGAAGCCCGTGCAGCATGAACCGTACACGGGGGTGTATGGCGGCCAGGGCCAGCCAGTAGCTGGCGGCGCTCCAGTCGGCTTCCACCGTCACGGGACATGGCGCGTAACTGCCGGCGGGCACGGTGATGACATCATTGTGGAAATCCACCTCGATGCCCCATTCCCGCATCAACGCCTGCGTCATGTGGATATAGGGCCGTGAACGCACGGGTCCGGTGAGCCGGATGCTGCCGCCGCCCACCGTGGGCAGCACCATCATCAGCGCCGAGGCAAACTGCGAACTCACGTCGCCCGGCAGAATGACGTGGCCGCCGTGGAGCGTGCCGCCGATGATGCGCAGCGGCGGTACCCCCTCGCCCTCTTCATAACTGATGGCGGCACCCAGTGAGCGCAGAGCGGTGACCAATGGCCCCACGGGGCGCCGGCGCATGCGGTCATTGCCCGTGAGCACGCGCGTGCCGGGGCGGGCGGCCAGCAGGGCGGTGAGGAAACGCATGGCGGTGCCGGCGCCCTGCACATCGATTACCTCGGCGTCGCCGGTCAGGGCGGCCTGCATGACGCGGGTGTCGTCACAGCGTGCCAGACCGCTCAGGGCGACGGGGCGGTCACACAACGCCGCCATCAGCAGCAGGCGGTTGCTGATGCTCTTGCTGGCGGGGAGCGTGATGTCGGCGGCCAGTGCGGTCGGTGTCGTGAGTAGGTAATCCATGGGCCGGATGTGCAAAATTAGCCAAAGGACACCGAATAATCAAATAAAATGCCTAACTTTGCAAGTTCAAAATAAAGATATAGCTCATTGTGACGCAATGAAACCCGACGATAAAAAAGAAAACGAGAAAAAAATAATCCACGATGCCACACAGGGCGACTACAAGTATGGCTTCGTGACCGATATCGACACCCACACCCTGCCCAAGGGGCTGAGCGAAGACGTGGTGCGCCGCATCTCGCAACTCAAGGGCGAGCCCGAGTGGTTGCTCGAGTTTCGTCTCAAAGCCTACGCCCACTGGCTCACGCTCAAGCAACCCACCTGGGGCCATGTGCATGTGCCTGAAATCGACTACCAAGACATCATCTACTATGCCGCGCCGCGTCAGAAACAGACCGACAAGAAGGAAATTGACCCGGAGTTGAAGAAAACCTTCGACAAGCTGGGTATCCCTTTGGAGGAGCAAATGCGCCTGAGCGGCATGGCGGTGGACGCCGTGATGGACAGCGTGAGCGTCAAGACCACCTATCGTGAGAAACTGGCCGAGCTGGGTGTGATATTCTGCTCGATGAGCGAGGCGGTGAAAGACTATCCCGACCTGGTGCGCAAGTATCTGGGCCACGTGGTGCCTTACACCGACAACTACTTCGCGGCCCTCAATAGCGCCGTGTTCAGCGACGGCAGTTTCGTCTATATCCCCAAGGGAGTGCGTTGCCCCATGGAACTGAGCACCTATTTCCGCATCAATATGGCGCAGACGGGGCAGTTTGAGCGCACCCTCATCGTGGCCGACGACGATGCCTACGTGAGTTACCTGGAGGGCTGCACCGCCCCCATGCGCGATGAGAACCAACTGCACGCCGCCATCGTGGAAATCGTGGTGGAAGACCGTGCCGAGGTGAAATACAGCACCGTGCAGAACTGGTATCCCGGCGACAAGGAAGGGCGCGGCGGCATCTATAATCTGGTGACCAAGCGCGGCCTGTGTCGCGGCGACCACAGCAAACTGTCGTGGACGCAGGTGGAGACCGGCAGCGCCATCACCTGGAAATACCCCAGTTGCGTGCTGCGCGGCAACTATTCGGTGGGCGAGTTCTACAGCGTGGCGCTGACCAACAACTACCAGGAGGCCGACACCGGCACCAAGATGATACATCTGGGGCACCACACCCACAGCACCATTGTGAGCAAGGGCATCAGCGCCGGACACAGCCAGAACAGTTACCGCGGCATGGTGCGTGTGGCTCCCGCCGCCGCCCACTGCCGCAACTACACCCAGTGCGACAGCCTGCTGCTGAGCGACACCAGCGGCGCCCACACTTTTCCCGTGATTGAGGTGGGCAACGACACGTCGGTGGTGGAGCACGAGGCCACCACCAGCAAAATCAACGAGGAGCAAATCTTCTACTGCAACCAGCGCGGCATCAGCACCGAGGATGCCGTGGGCCTCATCGTCAACGGCTATGCCAAGGAGGTGATGGCCAAGCTGCCCATGGAGTTTGCCGTGGAAGCACAGAAACTGCTCAGCGTTTCGCTGGAGGGTTCCGTAGGATAATATTAAAACGAACAATACAAGAAATATGCTTAAGATAACTAATCTGCAAGCCTCGGTAGAAGGCAAAGAAATATTAAAGGGCGTTAACCTGGAGGTGCGTCCCGGAGAAGTGCACGCCATCATGGGCCCCAACGGGTCGGGCAAAAGCACGCTGAGCGCCGTGCTCACCGGCAACCCCGCCTATGAAGTGACGGGCGGCCAGGTGGAGTTCTACGGCAAAGACCTGCTGGCGCTCTCGCCCGAGGACCGCGCCCACGAGGGTCTGTTTCTGAGTTTCCAGTATCCGGTGGAGATTCCCGGCGTGTCGATGGTGAATTTCATGCGCACGGCGGTGAACGAAAAACGTAAATACTTCGGCCAGCCCCCTCTCAAGGCCAGCGACTTCCTGAAACTCATGCGCGAGAAACGCGCCGTGGTGCAACTTGACAACAAACTTGCATCGCGTGCTGTGAACGAGGGTTTCTCGGGCGGAGAAAAGAAACGTAACGAGATTTTCCAAATGGCTATGCTGGAGCCGCGGCTGAGCATCCTCGACGAGACCGACAGCGGCCTCGACATCGACGCGCTGCGCATTGTGGCCAGCGGCGTGAACACGCTCAAGAGTAAGGAAAACGCCACCATTGTCATCACCCACTACCAGCGCCTGCTCGACTATATCAAGCCCGACTTCGTGCATGTGCTCTACAAGGGCCGCATCGTCATGAGCGCCGGCCCGGAACTCGCGCTGGAACTGGAAGAGAAAGGTTACGACTGGATTAAGGAGCAAGTAGATAACCTAGAGCAGTGACCACGATGAACGCCCTGAAACAATACATCGACCTGTACGACAGCCATGCCGACGTCATCGCGGCCCACGCCCCGCAGGCGCTCAACGACCTGCGGCCGGCGGCGTATGCCGCGTTGCGCGACGCCCGGCTGCCGCGCAAGGGCGAGGAAGATTACGAAGGCACCGACCTGGAGAGCTTCTTTGCCCCCGACTATGGCGTGAACATCAACCGCCAGGACTTTGACGCCAACCCCGCCGATATCTTCAACTGCGACGTGCCCAACCTGAGTTCATGCCTCTATTTCTTTGGCAACGATATGTTCCATCCCAGCCGCACGGCACGTCTGCACGACGATGCCGGCGTGGTGGTGGAGAGCCTGGCCGAAGCGGCAGTCAACCATCCCGACCTGCTCGCACGATACTACGGCAAACTGGCCAATATGGCCGAACCCGCCGTGGCGCTCAACACCCTGCTGGCGCAGGACGGCCTGCTGATTTATGTGCCCGACGGCGCCATGCCCGAGCGCACTATCCAGGTGGTGAACATTTTCAACGCATCGGCACCGCTGTTGGCCTCGCGCCGTGTGCTCATCGTGGCCGGCCGCGACGCCCGTGTGCGGGTGCTCATGTGCGACCACACCCAGGTGAGCGGTGTGCAGTATCTGAGCAACCAGGTGGTGGAAATCTTTGCACAGCCCGGCAGCTCGGTGGATTACTACGACATGGAGGAAAGTTCGGACGACACCCGCCGCGTGAGTTCGCTCTATGTGGAACAGCAGCAGGGCAGCAATGTGCTCGTGGACGGCATCACGCTGCTCAATGGTTTCACCCGCAACAACTATCGCGTGGAGGTGAACGGCGAGCACTGCGAGACCCGCCTGCTGGGCATGACCATAGCCAGTGGCCGCCAGCATGTGGACAGCCACACCTATATCAGCCACAACGCCCCCCGTTGCACCAGCAACGAGATGTTTAAGTATGTGCTCAACGAAGAAGCCGTGGGCGCTTTTGAGGGGAAAATCTATGTGAAAGAAGGCTGTCCGCGCGTGGAGGCTTACCAGGGTAACCGCAACATCTGCGGCTCGCCCACGGCACGCATGTACACCAAGCCGCAACTCGAAATCTACACCGACGACGTGGTGTGCTCGCACGGTGCCACGGTGGGACAAATCGACGAGGAAGCCTTGTTCTATATGCGCACCCGCGGCATCCCGCAGCAGGAGGCCCGCAAACTGCTGATGCAGGCCTTTGTGGCCGATGTCATCGACGGCGTGCGCCTGGATACGCTGCGCGACCGCCTGCGTTATCTGGTGGAGAAACGCTTTGCCGGCACGCTGGCCTCGTGCGGTGCCTGTGGCGCCGCCTGCGCCCCGCGCCCCAACAATAAATTATCCTGACATGGAATCACTCGACATAGACAAAATCAGAGAGGACTTCCCCATTCTGCACCGTGTCATCGACGGGCATCCTCTCGTGTATCTGGACAACGCCGCCACTTCCCAAACCCCGCGCCAGGTGGTGGAGGCCGTGGACCGGATGTACTATCACTACAAGGCCAACGTGCACCGCGGGGTGCACACTATCTCGCAAGAGGCCACCGACCTGCTGGAGGGCACCCGCGAGAAGGTGCGCGCACTCATCAATGCCGGCAGCATCCAGGAGGTGATTTTCACCCGCGGCACCACCGAGGGCATCAATCTGGTGGCCTCGTCGATAGGCGATATGCTCACCAACGGCGACGAGGTGATTATCACCACCATGGAACACCACAGCAACATCGTGCCCTGGCAATTGCTGGGCCGCCGCAAGCGCATCAACCTGCGCGTGGTGCCCATCGACGACAACGGCGGGCTGGACATGACGGCCTATGAGGAACTGTTCACCGACAACACCCGCTTTGTGTCGCTGGCGCATGTGTCTAACGTGCTGGGTACGGTCAATCCCGTGAAGGAGATGATTCGCATCGCCCATAGCCATGGCGTGCCCGTGTTGCTCGACGGTGCCCAGGCGGTGCCGCATATGGCGGTGGATGTGCGCGACCTGGACTGTGACTTCTACGCCTTTTCCAGTCACAAGATGTACGGCCCCACGGGCGTGGGCGTGCTCTACGGCAAACGCAGTTGGCTGGAACAGATGGCTCCCTACCAAGGCGGCGGCGAGATGATTGGCAACGTGACCTTTGACCGCACCACCTTTGCTGAACTGCCTTTTAAGTTTGAAGCCGGTACGCCCGACTTTGTGGGCATCGCGGCGCTGAGCCGTGCCATTGACTATATGAACGAACTGGGCATCGACCGTATCGCCGCCCACGAGCACCAACTGCTGCAGGCCGCCACGCAGGGGCTGATGCAGATACCGGGCATGCGCATCTTCGGCAACATGCCCGACAAAGGCGCCGTGATATCTTTTCTGGTGGGCGACATCAACAGTTACGACATGGGTCTGCTGCTCGACCGCCTGGGTGTGGCGGTGCGCACCGGTCACCACTGCGCCCAGCCTCTCATGGCACGCTACGGCGTCACCGAGCCAGTTTCGCCGTCTATAACACGCCTGACGAAGTGAACCAATTGGTGGCGGCCGTCAGCCGCGTCGCCGCCATGTTCTAACGCCGCGCGCCGGCGGCATAGCCAAAGGGCGAAGAATCGGTTATCATCCCCCTTCAATACTACCGTTTATTAAAATATCCAAATATCGGTGTCTGTTTTTAGGCAACAAATATCTAAAATCCGGACACCGTTTTTCGGATATTGGTTCTCGGAGTGAGACACTGTTGCTTGTGCGCAGGGAATCCCCTGAACGACGTATCCCGTGTCGTTGTCTCGTTTTTTACCCTAAAAAGAGACACTGATTGTGTGCAATGGTTTTGTAGTTACTTGATAGCCAGTGTAAAGAGAGACCCGTGGGAGCCCTCTCCGTCGTAGCTGGCGGGGAGGTAAAACTGGCTGGCCAGGTCGCTGGCGCGCTCTTCCGACAGGTGCTCGGTGAGTTCGAGTGCGAAGCATTGTCCCGCCTCGTCATAGTGCAGGCGCCGCACGCAGTCGGTGCCGCACACGGCCTGCACTACTGTGCGGATGCCGTCTTGAGCCGTCCAGATGTCAAGCCACTCG
>RHMF01000089.1_pt1 | contig 33956 bp, 47 predicted proteins | sample 5365151 | NCBI WGS metagenome assembly RHMF01 (sample SAMN10266501, study PRJNA497801) | feces metagenome | isolation source: feces | host: Bos taurus | place: China: Prairie of Fairy Mountain | collected 2017-08-14 | reverse complement strand
CATCGCGTGCGCGCGCGAGGGGGGGATATGCCCCCCTATACCTGCACCACTCCGGTCACCGTTGATCGATATGTTTTCCAGTCCATGCTTTGTGGCAAGATTCTATTGCTTAAAACTTCAGCTTGATTGCTTGTAACAGTTCCTCTTGAGGCTATTATCTTGTCGCTCTTCTGTCTATTACAAGTCCAGTGTGCCAGTTGCAAATTATTGATGTCGCTTGGGTGTCCGCCTTTTGCAATTGGTATAATGTGATCGATCGCCGGTGCAAGCGGATGTGGATACTTCAATGAAAAGTCAACTGGCTTACCACAGATCCCGCAAACTGTTTGCGTGGCATAAATCTTTTTCTTGTTCTTTTCAAATGCTCCCCTATGCGTACCGTTTCTGTCAGGGCGCTTGTCCATTGCCGTCGCCATACGTGCTTCCACTAACCTCCATTACATTTTTCAGCTTGGTTATAAAAAAACACACCTCACAACCCTGATCGTGAGGCATGCTTTTTAGGAGTTATTATGGATCCGTTGGGATCATCCTTGCAGGACGTTCCCTAATTATCATTATAAATGGGAAAACGGGGAATTGGGGGAAAGTTTTATTTTTTTACAGGATCCTTCGAAATATATGCCCTGATCTTCTTTCCAACATTACTTCGATCCATATTAAGCATCATGCCAATTTCCTTGAAGCTTACTCCATCGATGTATGCAAGTCGAAAGATCCGCCGTGTCATGCTGTCACTAATGTTTTCCACCCAATCCTCTATGTCATCGCACTCCTTCTGCAGTTGCTTAATACGGTCTACATACCGATTTCTTTTTCTCCAATATGCTTTCTGGTCAACACCTTCGATGCGTTTGGGAATGCCCTGGCCTGTCCGGTAATCCAGTACCGTGTCTGCTTTTATGATAGAATCATCATTTTTTAGAAACATGACTCTCTCTCGAAGCTCAATGATCTCTGCATTCATGCTTTTGTACGCTTCCAGTTTTTCCTTTGTCATCCCCAATTCCTCCCGCATCATTTTAGATACCATATTTTGCTACAAATTGTCCGTATGACAGATGCTCAGACAGTGCCAATTCGTTAATTTCCAAGATCGACAGCTTCCTACCGGTCTGCATTTTGAGTTTCAGGCATTCAATATTTTTCGAGTATGCAGCCTTTTCCATGCATCTATCGGAACAATACTTTGCGTGGTCACTTTTTGTTTCAAATTCCTTCCCACAAATCTTACACGTCGCTGCCGCCATTCTCTTTGTTTTCCTCCTTTCTGCGGGCCTGTGTAGTCATGAGGCCCGCCCTTGCCATTGTGATTACCTCAATGTGATATATTAATTTTCCAAAAGGACAACATACTAATAGGACTATCTCCACCCGAAGATGCAATATCCGTCCATCAGTCCATAGTTCCTGCAGTCTTTAAGCAAATAAGTGATCGTTACCGTGTAATACCGGCCTGTGAATCCTTCCTCATCACACTCCATGAGTTTGACTTCATCTCCTACCTGATAGTCCCTATCGTTCTCCCGGAGCTCGAAGGTCTTCATTCCGGCGATGACTGCCGCGTAATACTTCGGCTTGATCTTGATCTCGTGTCTCTTTGTTCCGCTCATACGCTCCTCCTGTCATTTTTCTCTGCCTCGGTCAGCAGCTTCTCCGCGAGATCGGCATCCTCCGGAGAGAGCTTTCTGATCTTTTTGGCGGCATTCTTCATCAGCTGACTGATGCGCTTCTTGTTTCTTCTCTTCTCGGCCTCCTTGATGTCTTTTTCCGAGATGAGCCATTTCATCTTTGGCCATCTTCCCTCGAATTTTTCCTCGTAATCCAGCAAAAGGGCGCTGTCTATGAAATACAACTCCGATCTCCGCATGATCTTTCCAAATTCGTCTGCATCCATGAGCATTTCTGGGTTTGGAAAAGGAACATCCTGCGCCTCCCTGTAATATTGCTCGATCGCGTCCTTGATCTCGTGCAGATATTTCATGGCCGCGTCGTGATCCTCTTCTTCGGTCATGATCAGATGCTCAAATTCTTCCCTGTACTCCGTTGCGGTATTGATCGGCATTGTGCCGAGGCCCACCTCCATGAATTTGTGTCCTGGCGTGGAAGGATTCGCCGTAAAATATGCGAATTTGTCTTTTTTGTCCTCCCTGCCTTCCCAGGAAGGCCACAAAAAGCCCATCTCCGGTCTTGCGACGGTCCACTGTCTTTCCCGTGCCTGGATCTTGCCGTCCTTGTACTCCAGTCCCGGTTTTGTCAGCCCCACCGGAGCCACGCTCACGAGGATCCTCTTTGACACGACCTCTCCGTCCTCCAATTTCTTTCCGTCGGATGACTTTGCTGGTACATCCCAGGCCTCATAAAAGGCTACTATGAGGATTTTCCCGATAAACTCATAATTTGTCTGGATTCGCGTGCAGATCTCCTCGAAGGCCTCCTCCGTAATCGTGTCCTGTGCCACGGATTCTGCCAATATATCCGCCATATTCTTCTCCATCATCGTCGAAGTGACCGCCTGGAGTGAAAGCATCCTGTCATCGATCTTGTTCGAGAAGGCGTCTGCGGCCAGCGACAAATATTTCATGATCGTATTTTCCGGCAATGCCAGAAACCTTCCATTATCCACCGGCATGATGCCCTCTTCCGAGTCCAGCACTGCTGCCCGAAAGTATTGAAAGCCCTGCGTGTCGAGCTTTGTATATCTTTTCTTGTTCTCGTTAATGTCCTGAATTGTCAGCAATTTTATATCCCTCCTTTTTTCTTTTGTGACTTGCATTTTCCGTTTTTTCTCGGTTCGGGCATTCTCATTCGCCATATTTTTTCGCCGAAGATCTTTTTGAATCTCTTTTTTGCCTGCCTTTTGTTCATGCCTTTGTCTCCTTCCGCACATATATCCTTGCGACATGGCTGGCCTTAAAATCATAATTGCCACAGGTATAATGCTTTGGTTTTCTGAATTTGTATCTTGCGTCAAATTCCGGCGTGCATCCGAGTGTGCCGATGACAATGCCTCCATCTTGAAATGTGATTGCCACCTCTTTCCCGATCAATGCGTTGAGCTCTTCTTTCTTCATTTTCCTCACCTCCACTTGCTGTAGGTCAGCATATCCTCATCCCAATTTGGATACCTGCTCTGCAGGTGTTCCCTGAAGATTTGAAGCATCTCGTCCCTTCGGCCCTTGTTGCCATTGTCCAGCATCTCGTGATGGTACTGGCACCCCAGGGCGCCGTTTTCGGCTATCCCGAGGCCGTTTTTTGACCTCGGGATGTAGTGCATGATTGATAAAATCTCTTTGCCTAGCCATGTGGCATCCTCCATGTGGTAGTTTTGCCGGCAAAAGATGCACTGGCCAGCGTCCCTCAAAAAAATCTTGTCTCTTTCTGCCGGGGGAAATTCCCTGGCCTTTGCCGCCCTGGATGATCTATTCTTCATCTGCTTCACCTGCATTCATGAGTTTTTCCATGGCTGCTGCCAGATTGATCGTCATGTCATACAGGGTTTTTATCTTTCCCTCCGCGAACTTTTTGTTTGCCGGCATGTTTTCGCGAAGGTCCATCCATTTCCACCAAACCTCATTGACTAGCTTTTCATGATCTGCTTCACATCCTCCGCCCTCTGAAGCTCCATCGCCCTCATCAGTGCTCTGTATCTCGTCTCCTTCAGTTCCTTCAGCAGCTTCGGATCCTCCATCAGCTGTCTCGTCTCCGCTGCGATCTGGCTCTCCAGACTGAACATCCCCTGCATCCATTCCTGTGCTCGTCCCATCGTTTTCCCCTCCGTCCGGCATGAGTTCCGGGTAGTCTTCCACGCTCATCTGCCCCGGAAGCTGTTCCTCTTCCACGACTGCTGCCGGCGTAGGCTCCGTACTTGGCTTTTGGGGCTTTTCCGGTTTTTTGGCCTTCTGAACCTTGCTCTCTTTTTTGGGCTCCTTTTTCGGTTCAGGTCTCTGCGTCTGTTGCGCCGGTGCAACTTCCGTTTTTTTCTCTTCTCCCGGCCAAGGCGCAATGTAGAGGAAGGACCAGCTCTCTGCTGCCGTCTCTGCTTCGTCAATGTCCACCATCCTGTGGATTGCATCTGCCAGATCCATCCAGGTGCAGGACTCCTTTTCTTCTGACCTTGTATTGACGATCTGAATCTCGTCCTTTTGGTCATCCATGATCATCATCACACGGCCTGTTCCTGGAATCCTGACGGAATAGACCTTCTCTCCGGATGGCGCAAGGATGGCTTTGACGGAGTACTCGTCCAAGGTCTTCTGATACTGATTCCAGACCTTCTCGTAGAGTCTCCAGTCATCCTTCAGGAGCAGGTACAGGATCTTTTCGACCATGTTCAGGTCTTCCAGACTGGTTTCCTTGCGCTCCATCAGAACCTCAATGTCAGATACCTTTTTCTCTTCGTCCACCTCTTCCTTGATGGCCTGGATCTCTGCTTTGGAATAGCTGGGACTAAGCTCTACGGCGATACTCTCCGGGATCTGCATCATGATTGTGAGCTTCGCATATCCGTATCCCTGCCACTCCGGCAGGAGATGGTCTGAATACCCTTCCTCGGAGTATCTGTCATTGATTGCGATAAATCTTGACACCTGCGTTTTATTGAGGTTATACTCCGCCTCGGCAAATTCAACCACGCTCTTGTATCCACTCTCGGCAAGGACATTTGTGTCCCTGGCCACCTTTAGGAGATATCCTATCCTGACAAATCCCTCTGCCGTCTTCTGGAGCTCTCCGTCAAGCTCCTTTTTGTATTCTTCGTATGATTGATACCTTGTAATTTCTTCCACCTCAAATCTCCCTTCCCATGATCGTCATGATCCATTCTCCGTTTATGTTTCTCTCAAACTCCCTTCTTGTGACCCTGTACTGTTTCCCGGAAGCCTTGATGACATCATCCGGCATCAGGTGCATAAGGCACTGATTTCCATTTCTCTTCATGGAGCCAGCCGAAGTCCTTACCAACTCCTGCTCTCCTTCGTTGTCTTCCCGGATCTCTATACTCATTCCCACCAGTCCTTGTCCTCCTCTCCCGCATTGTCTCTGTCTCCCGCCGCTATGGCCAGAGCCGAAAAGACAAATCCCAGCACGACTCCGAAGATGGCTCCCATCAAAAATGCAAACATCTCACTCATCCATTCTCCTTTCTGCGGCTCCCAGAGAGAGCCGCCTTCCGCACATGGGGCAGTAGTTGATCGGTTCGCGAATGAGCTTTTCTTCTTGCCGACAGACGATTTCTTTTCGTTGCAGTTCCTGGTAGTTCTCCGAAACATATTCCTCTCCAATCCACGCCGACACTTCGAGCTCCGCTTCCCATCTGTCTTTCCTGCGCAGTGTCAAGAGTGTTCTGACGACAACTCCGTCTGCCCTTGTTAGGCGATATGCCGCCCCGAAAGTTCTGTCTTTCCCCGTTTCGTCACACAAGATGCACATATCACATCGCCTCCATGAAGTCTTCCATCAGGCCCTGCAGAACCCTCGTGTTATTTTGGGCCTTTAGCTCCTCAATGTTTGCCTCGCGCTTCTCCTTTGAGACTGCTGCCAGCTCGTGATCTTCCTTCTGCATCCGCTTTCGGATGACCTTCTGCCACTCCCGCAGGAAAGGCTTGACGGTCTCGATCTCCGGCTCCTCGTCAAACATGCCGCGATGCTGGCGGATTGTGCCGCCGGGCTCGACTTCGATCGTATAAAATGGATTTTCCGGAGCTTCGTTCTTTCTCAAAAAACAGATATATGTCTCGTTCTGTTTAATCCTGTCAAAGTAGCGATCCGTGGCTCCCGCGCAGTGATGCAGTGCCCGTCCTTCCTTCACGATGTCCACGATCCGCATCGGCACGATGATCCGGAAGGTCTTTCCGGCATATTCGAACTTCTCCCGGATCTTCTGAAGCACGGCTTCCGCCTCGCCGTATCTCTCGGAATATTCGTTTGCCTGAATCTCCGCCTCACGCATTGCGATCTCGTTCACGGCCTCGTCATGCCTTCTCTTGAGCTCTCTCGGCCTGTAGACCATCTCGTCGTCCAGGTTCTTTTTTAGTCTCTCGCACATGGTCAGGTAATCGTTCCACTGCTCGATCACCTTGTCGCCCCTCATGCCCGGATAGGATTCCCTCTGCTGGCGCTTCACGTAATTCACGATCTGCGTCAGCGTCATGTGTTCGTCCATCAGGCCGAGCGTTGACGGCCACACGGAATTCCGTTCCAGCCAGATCAGCTCCTCGTCGGATACTTTCTGCAGGTATTCGTCCGACCAGCGCATCCAGACGAGCATGTGCGTCCCACCGTCCCGATCGCGGAGTCTGTTGACTTTCTGCTTGTCGCGGATCCCGAGGACCTGTCCCGCGTCCGTGCCGTTTAGCTCCAGCATGCCGTTGTATTGATAATTCCAGACGCTGATCCGTCCGGACTCCTCATTCAGGAGTCTGTGGAACCTGCCACGGAAGAGCATCTCCATCATGCCCACAAACCGCTCGTCCTGGGATCCGATCATCATGTCGTTGTAATCCAGGTGCATCCTTGCCACCGCAAGCTCTCCGAAGAGCCTCGCAAAAGGTTCGTACTCCGTGTCCCTGAAGGCCTCGGCAATGCCGCCGTCGTACAGATAGCATCGAAGGATCCTTCGGTTTGTCGGGTTTCCCTTGTTGTCAAATCCGCTCCACTGCCTCCAGTAGATGTTGCAGGCGCATTTTGCCTTCGGGTCCTTGTTGAGGATCAGCCGCACCTCTTCCTCCCAGCTGATCTCCTTCTTTGCATCTTCCACCGGGAAAAATTCGACCGATACGGAAAAATGCCTTGCCACGGACACGTTGTCGTCGATTGGCTGTATCAGGTGCGCCCTGTCCCGGATCTCGATGGTCCGCTTTCTCTTCCGGAGGATGACTTTCTTGCCGCAGAGCGGGCACTCGAAGTCTTGGCCATCCCTTGCATTTTTCTCGCCCTGCAGCTCCGGGATGGTGCCTCCGCAGGCCGAGCAGTGCCAGTCCTTCGTTGTCTTGGCCTTGATCAGGTAGTCCCGACCGTGCGTGAGCATGTCGTCAATCCAGTCCTGCCAGTCGATCGGCAGGGGCGGGATCCTTGACATCATCTCCTCCACCCTGCGCTGTCTCCTCTGTTCCTTGTTCTCGCGCAGGTCTCTGAGATAGTCCGTTTCGGCCTCCGTGATGATGGACAGGGAATCCTGCTGCCGCCACTTGCTTCTCCACGGATCCATCAGCTCCATGATCCGCTCCTCGTCCTCTTTTCGCAGGTTCCAGCGCTCCTTCTTGATGTCACTGTATTGGTACCCGCTCCAATATGCCGCAGAGTAGACCTGCATCTCCATGTCGATGCAGTCCTCGACCTTCGTGTCGTACCAGATCCCGCGCTTGAAGGTTGCAAAATCCCTCGTTGCCACGTTGACGCAGTGTCTGGCCACGAGCTTCTTCTCGTACCAGCTGTTGATCACGAGGATGTCTCCGACCTCCTGGATCGTCTGCTGCCATTTTGTCTTTCTGCCCTTCGGCTGGACTGGCTCGGTCTTCTCAATCGTCTTTTTCTTCAATCGTCACCACCTCCCATTCCTCGTTGATCGTGATCCACTTCCCTGCATACTTTTCCATGCCGTTCATGAGCGGCAGGCATTTCGCTGCGCGGATCTCGCCGTCCTTTTCCAGGATCATGCCGACGATGGCACCTGCTGCCCCCTTGACCATCGGCTTTTCGCCTCTGGCAATGGCCACGTGTCCCTTCTCCACGGCCTCGCACTTCTCGTCCGAGACCTGAAAGTTTCGAAAGTTCTGCTTCCACTTGGACCGCTGCGGATGTTCGATCATGTACTTCATGCCGGCAAGGACGAAGTGTGTCTGGTTCAGCTCCTCGATGAGCGTGATCTTCGTGCAGGCTATGCGCTCGCTGGCGTCCTCGTCAATGTCTCCCTCCGCTTCCACCTTCCAGAATCTGTTCTGACCGTCCCACGCATAATATGCAAGGCACTCGAAGGGATTCTCGCAGCAATGGTATCCCGTGCGGGCCGTCTTGCTCTGCTTGGCCTGCATGACCGCTCCCGGACGGAAGGTGCAGTTTTTCTTGTTGTTGTCGCCGAGCCTGCTTGTCAGCTCCGGCGTAAAGCCCTTATAGGCGATCATCCCGTCACCTCCCCGCAGTAGTATTCCCGCAGGATCTCCATGCGCTCCGCCTTCGACGGCATGCCCGTCTTCATCCAGGAACGATACTGCGAAGGCACGGCCGTCACCTTGTCCAGGATGGCCTTTGGCGGCGTGATCGCCTGCTCGTATCCCCGGTCAATCACCTTGGCCAAATATTCGGCCAGGCGTTTTCCCTTCCTGCGTATCCCAAGCGCCAGCGTCTGATCGTCGTTTCTGGCCTCCTTCTCGATAAGCATCTCGATCTCTTCCTTGAGCATGGCGAACTCTCGCTCAAGGCCAAGCTCCTCGGCCTCCAGTCTCAGTTTCGCGTATGCCGTGTCCTTCGGCATGCAAAAATGATCCAGGTATCCGTTATAAAAATCTTCTGCGTCTTCCACGTCGAATCCGTTCTCCTTGGCCAGCTCCCTCAGGGCCTCAAGGTCTCCCTCTGTCTTCTGGGCTTCCGCTGCCCTGTTGATCTCTTCCCAGGAATCAAATTCCCCAAATTTCTCAAACATTTGCGCCTCCTTTTGTTGCACCGGTGCAACTCGCCTCTTTTTCCAATTCCCGGAGCATCCAGTTCTTGTATTCGTGATGCTCCCCGATCTTCACGCTCACCTCGTGAGCCCTTATCTTTCCAAGCACGGACTGCCATTTTTCGGCATCCGCCACGGGCTTGCCCTTGCTCGTCGTCCAGCCCGTCTTTTCCCAGGCCTGCGGCCACTCGTTCGCGATTGCGCCGCCCACGTACTTGCACTCCAGCCAGAAAATCAGCCGCACGGGCCTTGTGATCCTTCCCAGTGCCTCGTCAATCGCCGCAAGCGTGACCTGGTTCTCCGTCGTGTCTTCAAGCGTCACCGTCCTACTCCTCGTCTGCGTGCCCTTGCTTGTCTCCATTGCCAGAAGGTACATGCAGGATCCCGTCCGACGGCGCGGCCCCTTTAGGCTTGCGACCGCGTACAGGTTGACCTCGTCCATCAGCCTCCTCCTTCCTCCGGATCACGTACCGCTGATACGGCAGCCCGGTGTATTTATTTTTTCCATTCTCCAAGGATCCGGGTACCAGCTCCCAACCCTCCGGGATCTTCGGCTCTTTCCTCCATCCCGTCGCCCTGACCTTCTCCCGCCTCTCCTTGGGCTTGATCAGGTTCCGGCTCCGAGAGTAGGACATCTTCTCTGTCGTCTCTCCCTTCTCGATCTTCTTTGCCGCCTCCTTGACTAAATAGTCAGCAAGCTTGGAAAAATCATCCGGATTGTCGAGGGGGGAAAAATAGGGCCTACCCCTCTTCCACAGGTTCTGGATCAGCTTGTGTGTGTCCGTAGTGCCATCGCTGACCGCATTCACGATCATGTGCCAGTGGACGGCTCCCCTCTCTCCCGTCTCGCAGGTCACCACCCATTTCAGATCCCATCCTCTTTTCTTGTATTCCCTCCGGAGCTTCCCGAGGAAGTCCCGGATCACCTTCTTGGCTTCCTCCTTCGCGGGCCTCTTGTCCTTCTCACAGGTCAGCGTAACGTGCCAGTCACTTTTTTCAAAATTCAGCTCCAGGAGTCTCCGGAGGTCTCGACATCGCCTCCAGTGGTTCTGCTTGGCCATCTCCTCCGGCGTTGGTTTCTTCCTCTCCTCTCTCGGCAGCCCCGGAGCTCCATACTTGCCTGAGTAGTGCTTTGCCACCTCCACCTTGTCCCGGATCCTGCAGGTTACTTTCTCGTACAAAAAAGGCACCTCTCTTTCCGTCAGGTTTTCACCTAACTTTAATATCCTGATCGAGGTTTTAAAAACGCCCTCGCATTCTGTCTTTTTCTTGCTTTTGGGTGCCTCCCGTGTTATACTTTTATTTGCAGATAAAAGATAGTTTTGGGGAGACTTCCCAGAGCCGCTTCCTCACCGAAGCGGTCTTTTTTTGCATCTGGCACAATAATCTTCGTCACTATAAAATTCCAGTTTTCCTCCCTGCCTCCTGCAGGCTACATCCTCATAAGACTGGTGTGCTTTGATGCAGCAATGCCAGTTTACTTCATCCACCGTGCTTCTTTGGAACAGGCCTCCGTCTTTCGCCGTGTCCGTCTCCGTTCCATCGTCACTGTCCCAGTCTCCGAAAAGCTTCTTCATTGTTTGCTCGTCCAGCTCTACCATGACAGCTGTTGTGTGAGCCATTTGATATATATTATGTGCCTCTCCGAAGCTCTTCCTTTTCACCGCGTGCCTGAACATGGAAGCAAACTCTTCCAGTTTTTGAACCAATTTATTTTCAGAAATCACCCGCTTTACCCTCCTTTCGCTGAAAATTGGCGCAAAAAAATACAGGTCTGCAAAAAGCATTCCTATTTATCTCTCTTCTGCACAGATCACCCTTGCCGATGCATAGCACATCACCTGTCCTGCTATCACCAGAACAAGCGGTATAAGTATACATTCACTATCCATGCTTGCCACGCCGAGCATCATCATCATGAATCCGATTCCTCCCATTATCGTCCATAGCTTTTTCATCTTTTTCCTCCCTAGAGATCTTCCCCTACCATTTCCGTCATCTGGCAGTGCAAGTATTTTGAAAGTTTCAATAGTTCCCCGATCCTGAATGCTTCCGGATTCTTTCTCCTTCTGCAAAATGTTTCATACGAAAGTCCTGCTGCCGCTGCCATCTGTCGATTGTCAACCATTTGCAACGTCGAATGCCTGCTGATACAGGCATTTATCCTGTTTCGACGCTCCTGGTATTCCGAGACCTTTAATTTTGGCATCTTTTTTTCCTCCCGCCTATTCAGCTCCTTTATTCAGTCTGTATACTATTGCGGCGACTCTTGCCTCGTCTTCCTCCCATCCGCCGCAGTATTCTCTATTTCCCGAGTTGTCCGGCTCTGTCACGTCCAGCAGCCTATAGGCTGCGTATAACCATGTCCCGCCGATTACATTCGATGTGACCCGCCACTCTGATTTCTTCGGCTCCTCCTTTTTCCCTTCCAATTCCTCGAACCTCCTTTCCAGTTCTTGCATTTGTTTTGCGTCCATGGCTATCATCCAGATCAGCACGCCGCAAGCGATCGCCACAAATACTAAAAAAATAACCATTGCCCATTCGATCTCACTCATAAATTTTCCCTCCATTTTACTTTTTCTTATCCTTTAGTTGCGCTGTGCAACTTCCTTTGCAAAAAAATATGTCGAAAACTCTGCTGTCGATATCTCCAAGAGCTCTGCGAGCTTTTCAGCCTCGTCCAAATCCATTGATCTGACATTATTAATTTTTTGATTCGCCGTCGGCTGTGCGATCTGTAATGCCTTTGCTACATCTTTCTGCGTAAGTCCTCTTTCTGCCATTCTTCCCTTAATCTTTCTAGTATTTATCATTTTGTTGTCCTCCCTTCCATTTATGATAGTAGCACTGCGCAACTTTAATGTCAATAGCATTATGCAACTTTTTTTTGTTTTTTTTCTTTTACTATTGCATTGTGCAATTTATTGAATTATAATCTAACTAAAAGATAGGAGATGGTTTTATGGAAAATATTGAAATTGGTAAGCGTATAAAGCACGCCCGCTCTCTTTCCGGGATGACATTGGATGATATTGCCCACAAAGTTGGCGTGGCCAAATCAACCGTTCAGCGATATGAAAATGGCAAAATTGACAAAATCAAGTTGCCAGTTATCGAATCTATTGCTTCCGCATTAAACGTTAATCCAGCATGGCTTATTGGAAAAACAGATCTTTTTACTCCTGTGGTGCCTTTTTCTGCAAAAGGACTTTCTATCAATGTTTTGGGCCGGGTTGCCGCTGGGATCCCGATCGAGGCAATTACGGACATTATTGACACGGAAGAGATCTCTGCAAAGCTCGCGCAAACCGGTTCTTTTTTTGGCTTAAGGCTTCACGGGGATTCTATGGAGCCTCGGATGTGTGATGGCGATGTGGTAATCGTCCGCCAACAGGACGACGCCGAGAGTGGCGATGTGGTGATAGCTTTGGTCGATGGCGAAGACGCCACCTGCAAGAGAATACGGAAGTATCGAGACGGCATCGAGCTTATATCGAATAATCCCGCTTATCCACCTATGTTCTTCTCTAATGAGGAAATCCAAACAAAGCCTGTCAAGATCATCGGAAAAGTTGTGGAATTGCGCGGAAAATTTTAGGAGGCATCTAATGAAAAAACTATTTGCGATGGCTCTAATTGTTTTCTTTGCATTATTATCTTCATGTGTTGGTGCTCCGGATAATGTCACTCAGTCAAAGCCCAAGTATTCATCTTTGTCAGAAGTTGCGCTTGACGAACTTCAGCAGCTGTATGTTGATTTTGACGCTTCCATGTCATATCCCGAAGCCCTTGTTTATGTTGAGGCTACTGGGTTGCCGTATTCTGCGATAAAATACAATGGTTCGCGCACTATACAAGTAGCTTTTAATGGGGGCGTTACCGCACAAAAATACACTAAAGATAGTGGCGATTATGTAGAGATTATTTATGTATATCCGAATGGTGAAAACAGTTCAAATGATAATCTTGAAAAATACAGTTTTGGCACTTGCTCCTACTCTTCTAATTCTCTTTCATTGATTGAACACATAAATGGCTCATATTTTTCCTATCGTGCAGCTGGCAATTACATCTCCAATCTTGGGAGCGATCTGCAGTTAGATACATCTATGACGAAAGAAGAACAGATGCTATACTTTTTTAATGCGCAATAAATTTAATAGAATAAAAAACGCCCTGGCGCTACCAACACCAGGGCGGGAAGCGATGCCCCCGAAGGAACACCACCTGACATTGTCATTATATCCTTTCTGGGAGCATAAATCAAGTTGCACTGGTGCAACTTGATCATTCTTGGGCATTTTTTTCCAAAAACTAGAAAGGAGTCTACTATGAGCCGAAAAAAGAATTCCAGGCTTCCCAGCGGTAACTACCGCAAAAGAGTCTATGACCACTCTGAGCTCATCTTGGATGAGCATGGGCATCCTGTCATAGATCCTAAAACAGGCAAGCTTAAAAAGAAACGCATATATGCTTCTGTCACCGCTTCCACCAGCTCGGAGGTGGAATTGATGGCCGCCGAAATTAAGAACAACCGTGCGGCAGTGCAGAAGCCCTCCAAAATGACCTTGTATGAAGCTATCACTAAATATATCGAGATGAATGATGCGCTGCTTTCTCCGTCTACCATCGCCGGCTATGTGAAGATGCAGCGCACAGGTTTCCCCCACATCATGCACATGCCGCTCTCGGCGTTTAATGTAACCATGTTGCGGGAAGCTGTCAATCAAGAGTGCAAGCGCCCTAAGCTGAAGAACGGCTCCGGCTGTATCTCCTCTAAAACCGTCATAAATGAATACCGCCTCCTTGGGGCCGTACTACATGTATATGCTCCTCACTTGGATTATACGAGCGTCAGGCTTCCACAGGTGGAGCACAATCAGCACCACCTATCCAAGCCCGATGTAATCTTCCAGATGATTCAGGGTACATCGATAGAGCTGCCTTGCCTTCTTGCCATTTGGCTGTCATTCACCGTTTCCGAAATCCTTGGCCTTACAAAATCCAAATCAATCTCTCCGGATGGGAATTACATCACGATCCGGGACGTGATCGTCTTAGATCGGAACAATGCTCAGGTGGTTAAGAATAAAGGCAAATACTCCTCGCGTGACAGAACCTTGCGAATCCCTGATTATATTAAGCACCTGATTAATCAGGTCGATGGTGATCGGCTTGTCACGATCTCCGGGCCGGCACTTTCTAAACGTTTTGCCCGCCTTGTCAAGAATGCCGGCATTCCTCACATGACCTTTCACGACCTCCGGCATGTGAATGCCTCTGTGATGACAATCTTGCATGTGCCGGATAAGTATGCCCAAGAGCGCGGCGGCTGGCATTCTGATGCAATTATGAAATCCGTATATATGCAGACCTTTGACGAGGATCGTGCGGCGGTGGATGCTTCTATTGATGAATATTTTTCTTCCATTGTTGGTCAGCGCGCCGACGATGGCAAATACAACGCATGGTTGACGCTCTTCGACCGGAAAGATAATGTAGCAAATAGAAAAGCCTTTGAAGCTTTTCAGAAAATGCACCACGGAATGCACCACGAAGATTGAAAAATCCATTATTTGCAGGCTTTTTGTAATGCTTTTCAGGGGTTCGAGCCCCCTTGCTTCCATTTTTTGTTGCCTTCCGGCGGAATGCCCGAATTTGTTGAATTCCTTTATATATAAGGCTTTCTGAATATTTTTCTCATTGTAATATATGGCATTTTTTGTCATTTTTGACATGCTTTTTTTGTTGTTTGACATTGAAATGCACCACGAAATGCACCACGAAAAAAGGACCCGCCTGCCATTTCCGGCCTGCGGATCCTTTTACATTTAATATAAAAAAAGCAACCCTCCGAAAAAGGCTGCAATTTTTTAAGTGTAAAACAATGTCTGAAGCGTATGATTTACACCTTTTAGAGATGTGCGCCGCAAGGTGAAACACCTGTGGTTTTTTTACATAATTCTGATTTTTTGCCCCGGATATATTTTATTAATATTTGGTATTTGTGGATTGAGCGCTGCCAGCTCTTTTGTGGTCATATCAAAGCGCTGTGCTATTCTTCCAAAGATATCACCTTTGACGACGGTGTAATACATCTCTTTTGGGATCTCTTTTGCTTTATATTCTACCCATGGAAGATGCCCCCATTTTGTCCAGTTCCGATAATTTCCTGTTTTATACCCAAGATTGCCAAGATTTGTGTACTGGCATCCGTCCTGGAATGACGGAGAGCTTTCGATAACTTGTCCCCCTCCGACATACACCCCGACATGACCGCTTTTCCATACAAGGCACCCCGGTTCAATTTTGGAAAAGTCTCTTGTGGCATCTTTGCAAGCTTTGATTAATCCTCCATCGTCCAGATCCGGTACATGATCAGGTCCATAGCTTATCCCTTTTGCTTCTTTATTTACGATGGTTCCTCCATATACATGGCTTGGATTCGCACTCCATAATCCCAAACATGCTTTTATCAATCCACTGCAGTCTGATCCAAAGGTGTCGGCACTGGCCGCCATAATTTTGTCTGTCCTGTCTTTCCTTTTATTATATGTATGGTTTTGTGTGTATCTTTTTTTGTTTTTTTCGTTCATTGGAGCTCCAAAGCATCCTCGTATATACAAAGATTTTTTGCTGGCTGCAAGCTTTAATCTCTGCAGAAAGTCTTCAACTTTAATCATTCTGAACCTCCTATTTTCCTATATTATCTTTGATGTCATCCCCTTTTTTTTCAGCTGTCTTCTTGATCCTTTCGACAAGAGGCATAAGGAATGGTGGCATTGGGACGCCGATGTCCGACATATTTTCCAAAATCGACAGCATCTCATTCAGTACTAGCCAGCATGCTACAATACACCCCACCACAAAAGGAAGTTGGACTGGAATGTTGAGATTTCTGAACATATACTGCAACATCAGATCCACAAAGACTCCTATGATGATCAATAGATACATGAAGACCTTTTTGGTGATGCCCACTATGCTTTTATAGCTTGATACCTCTTCTTTCTGAACACAGGCTGCCGTTATACCAGTTGCATAATCTATCAAATTGCACCCAACCAGGATATATACCGGGATAGCCAGCGTCCCCAGCCAGCTTGACATCACTGCAAAAAATGAAACAATCGCAATCTTTACCTTCTCCATTTTGTTGTCCTCTCTTAAATTTGTTTTTTTCTCCTTACTGACTTGCTTCGATTCTCTTCCTGACGGCCTCCCGATACTTCATTGGCACCTCGTCGATCGTCATCTTTCCCGCCAGCACTAATTTCACGTAAAAATCTATCATAGTGCACCTCCCAGGAGGATGTCCTCCAATATGTTCATCGCTTCCACCAGATCCTCAATCGTTGGCTGTGGCTCCGGCACAACAAAATACTCGTCGAACTGTGTCGTCACCTCTTCCAGCGTCAGGTGCGTCACAAACATCACTTCCTCCGCCACCCAAATATTCCAGGAAAGCTCTCCGTCCGTCCTGTTTACCAGGCGGATGTTGTTTCTCAGCCACACTTCCGCCGATCCGTCAGCCTGCGGCAGGTACAGGATCCGCTCTGGCTGCTCCGAATACTCCACTCTTTCCATCCTTCATTTCTCCTTTACTCAGTCTTGCCTGCATTCCCATTTATTTCTTTGTAAGTTTTTCTTAATAGGGGCACGGTTCCTCTGGCCTGCTTACGCAGACCATTCACCCCTGTTGCCATTGGGTGAAAGGCGGGCGAGGGAGGTCCAGTACGCGTTCGTGAGGCCGGTGACGCCGGTCAGGCACGAGAGACCACCGCCCGCAAGCCCGAAGGTTAAGTTGCCGAACGCCAGGTATTCGCGCGTCCCGGTCGTCGAATTCTTGTCCATGTAGAACGCGTCCCTTGTGAATGTTGAGGAGCTTCCTCCGATGACCGATACGAAATACATGCCGTTCGCATACTTTTCCTTCTTGATGTACTGCCATCCCATTGACGCAGGGTTGGCAATGGCCAGATCGTAGATCTTCGTATAATTTGCCGTGATGCTCGTTGCCTGATCTGCCGTCCGTTTCACGATGGCCGGCACGTAGTGGCTGTTCGTTTCGATCAGCTCCTCGCTCAGGATCACGTCTGCCAGAACTTCGTATCCTCCGACGTTGAACTCAATGCCCTGGAGCTTTCTCGGGTGCTTTGAGTCCGTGTTGGACACGGGGCTTCCGTCATTGCCCAGGACGCCGTCACAGGATCCCGTCTTCCAGTGCAGCGTGGAGACGATGGTTGTTCCCGATATGGCATCTCCATAGGTTGCCGTGTTGAAACTATTCTCAATGTCCACCGTCACGGCCTTGTAGGTCGTTTCGTTGATGACCACTTCCTCGATGGCCGTGATCACGACGCCCCTCTGGCCTGAAATGCTGTAGTTGGCCTCCGTTCCTCTGTCTGCAGAGCTGCCGTTGTAGGTTCCGATCATGATCGTGGATCCCACGAGGAGGTTTGTGTTTGCCGCAAGGATGATTCTCTTCACGCCCGTTTCTGCAACCTGCGCGTAATACTGCAGGTTATAATCCAGGCATCCGTTCATGATGCCGTCAAGCGTCAGGGACGCATACTTGATGTGCGTCATGATTTTCAGGAATGCAATGTCTGCGGTCGTTCCTCCGGAATACTGCGCCCCGTTCTTGTTGGAGAAAGTGTGAATCGAGTTGTGAGAGATGAAATTCTGCGTCATGAGGCCAGCACAGCTCGTCATCTTCGTGTCCACCACGCTCGACATGTACTTCGCATGCACCACGAACTTTCTTACGGATCCGTCCACCCTCACAGCTTCCGGAAGAGGTGCGATGTGTTCATAGGTTGCAAGAAAAGAGTCTCTGTATCCTTCGGTATATGAGACTGCGTTGTCGTACTCGTAACGCCATCCCGCCATCTGCATCACGCCCACGTACTTGTTCGGGTTGTCCCTCTCAAAGCCGCTCGTGATGCCGTCGATGGCCGTGATCACAATATCGAGACTCGTTGCGTCCACAGTGAAGTTGACGTCCTTACATGCGAAGAGTGGAAGGCCGGCGAAGTCGTCCGTTCCCGCCGTGGCATCCGTGGAAGGCGCGCAGGTCTTTCCCGCATTGTCGCCGCCTCTGGTACCCGTGGAGACGCTACTCACGGAAGGATCCGCGAAGGTCACGCATCCGTCCCAGCCATCCTTTGTTACTTCGTACCACTGCTCGCAAAGGGCTGTCAGCTCTGCGGGCGTCAGCTGATCCGCGCTGTGCAGGTCGAACCAGTCCTTCATAGCCTTGTCGTATCCGGCCTTCGTGCCGTCAATCTGCTGGAGAATTGTTGTCTCCGCCTGCGCGTTCCATATATCGATCTCTGCCTGCGTGACCGTCTTGTGCAACAAGTCTTCCTCAAAATCCTTTAGCGGCGGGAGCTGTGATGCAGGGACTTTCCCGGAATTGTCAAGTTCGGCCAGACCTCCCTGTACACCCTTCTGGGCGACATTCAGCTTGGTGTCCAAAGCTGCCTTCACAACTGCATTCTGTACGGGATTCGTGCTGGATGCGGACAGTGCGTCGTCCACCATCACGCTGATCGTTCCGTTTCTATCAATGCTCGTGTGTGCGCCGCCTCTGACGCCGCCCAGGTCGTCGCTAGTGGCCGGAGGCAGCTCGTACTTGTTCGCCTCGGCCTCGATGCCGTCCAGCTTGTCTTTCAGCGTGTCTGTGAAATCATTCGCTGACAGCTGTTTGCCTGCCACCTTGTCCACCTTTGTCGGGTCGTGCGGTTCCACGGTCAGCTGCGTGCCGTTAGTGAGTGTCAGCATGATCACGCCGGAGACGTTGTTCTCCGCAAAGGACGCCACCTCCGCCTGCAGTACCAAAAACTGCTGATAGGTCATCTTGTAAGTGTGCTGTCCATCCTCGATGACCAGCATATCCGAATTATTAAGCTGCGTTTTGACGGGTAAATCCGATATAAATGCCATGTTTCCCTCCTAGTGATATTCCAATATTCTGGCAACTGTGTGAAATTGAATCATTTCTCCTTCATGGTCTGTGATCCAGTTTCCGTCGTGGCTCTGCCAGTCTCCTACCGTCCCCAGCGCCTCCATGATGGCATTGATCTGATCCTGAATGGTGTCAAGTCCGAGGTCTCTTGCCGTCACGTTGTGCGGATTGCCGGATCTGGTCTGCGAGTGTTCATAGGCTTCCTTGCCCCAATCTCCGTAGTAGGCTTTGTCATGCGTTTCGCCAAGCTCCACGCCTTCAAAGTTGTTGATCAGTTCCATGATCCGGCGCGTTACCTTGTCTATGTGTTTTCCCGGTTGGATGACGTCTGCCATATTATTCCTCCACTGCCTGTATGATGTAGGTGATGGTCATGGTCTTCGTGGCATCCTTGACCACCGGCTCCGACAGGTTGTTGATGGTGGAGAGGAAACAGATCGGCGTGAATGTATTGCCGTTGCTCGTGTCCTCGTCCTCCATGTTCACGCATGAGTGGTAGCTAGTTCCGTACGTGTACAGGCTGCTGTTTGAGGATCCTGCCGAATAGAACACGACCTGGTCCTTGCTGATCGGTGGCACCACCGGAGCATAGCTTTCATCTTTCACATAGATATGAAAGCTCTCCATGCAGGCTCTCACGGAGTCGTTCGACCTGTCTATGATGATGCCTCTCGATCCCTGGTATCCTGTATTTGCCGCGATGCCGAACGGGATGTAAATCTTGCCATTGAGAATCCAGCATTTCGCCTTATTATAGTAGTATCTTTGACTTGAATAATAAGGCAGTGACTGCAGTAGCGTCGTTCCTCCGACTGCCGTCGGAGAGAGGCCGAATGTGTACTTGTACACGTTGCCGTTGTTATGTGCCAACTCGTAGATGGCATCGTTGCAGACCACAAGTTTTCGCACGACGTTAATGCCCGTCTGGTTTCTCCACGTGCCGTGCCTCGTGACCGTCTTGTTTGTAATGTCATACTTCCAGATCGCGTATTCCGTGCCGTCGCCATAACTATCGCCTGTTCCGCAGGGCCAGAAGTAGAGCATCTTCTCGTCCGTGTTGTAAAACCAGTCGTAATACGTCCCGCTGAATGAAATCTGGTATGTTTCTTCCGTGCGCTCCTGCAAGGTGCTGGCATCCCTGAACACATCGAAGTATTTCGGATCAATGTCATGGTGCACGATTGACACTGCATCCGATCCGACTTTGATCTTCCAGAGCTGATCATTCTCGGAGTCGACGCAGAAATCCGCGTACTGCGTGTTGACCGTTGCATACATTGCGTAGGAGCCACCCGTCCCCGGAGTGATCCTGTTCAGACCGCCGGCGTTTGTCATGATCCTGTTTAGGAATACGACCGGATAATAATACGGCTGTCCATAGTTGATGCTCTCCGCCCAGTCTTCCGGTCCGCCGTGGCCTGCGAATGCCATGTATCTCGGTACCAGCGTGATGCAGGAGATCCTTCCGTTGCCCTGTGCCTTCGTGAAGTTCCACACAAATTTCTTCACGAGTGCCTGGGAGGTGTCACTCTCCGTGTTGTCGTAGGTTCCCATCTGTAGCCATGCCGCGCTTGAGTTGGTCACTCCAGTTGCGCCGTATACCGTAGGAAAAACTCCCGCTGGCGGCCAAAACTCGTCCGCATCCTCCGGGATCGTTCCATTCCATCCGATCATTCCCGTAAAAAACCACAGGTGGCTCGTGTACATGTTCTGAAGGCCACTGGTACCGTATGCGTGCCTCATGGCAAAATCCACCATCTTGTTGATGGCGTTGGTGAAGAGGTTGTCGTCCTCGTGCCTCTCCACCACTTCCCCGGTCTCCGGATCCTTCAGTTCGATGATCGTGTGACCTTTGTACTTTCTTATCTTTTTCATCGTTTAAGTCTCCTCGTTTATGACATGAATCACGTTGCCGGTTTCTTTTTCCTCTTCCCAGCTACCCATCGGGCTGTCCACTATGCCCACGCCAACAATATGTCTCGTCGGATGGCCGATCTCCATGATCGGGATCGTCTCCGTGAGTGCCATGGGCTCCGGTGTCTGGAATGCCTCCGACAGGCTCTCCCGGATGCCCTTGCCGATGATGTGCTTCGTCGGATGGCCGATCTCCCTCTTTTCGAGTGTCTGGCGGATGGTGATGGTGCCGTCCCATACATCTGTTGCGGCAAGTCCCTGACCACTGATAAAGCTTCTTACTTCGCCTGCCTGCATTACTGCACTACCGCCGTCCATTTCCAGATACACTTCCATTCTGTTATCCGTCGCGCTCTGAATTTCAATCGGATATATCAAATGAAGTATGTGATTTCCGTCAAGATACCATTCTTTTGGTACATAGGAATCGAGATACATGTCATTGTATCTGTAGATTACCTTGATTTGTGCCGCGTCATAAGTAATGCCTGTTACCGTTGTGTCTATGGCTATCAATATTTCTGCGGAGAACGTAACAACCGTCGACTTTACGGAAGTGAATCTTATGTCTATGATCTTTTCAGAGCTTCCGTCTGTAACGTGAATTCGTCCGCTGTTTACGAATTTGTAAAACACCGTCTCACACGCGTCAACCTTCGTGTTCACGGCCTGTAGGTCTTTGTCCGCTTTGGTTCTTGCGTCCACGGTCTTTGGATTTGATCCGTAGCCTTCAAGTTCAAACCCCTTCCCGTCGTATTCCCAGAGCATAACGCAGCAGACTTTTTCGTTTTCCGCCCTGCCGCCCGTAAACCTCAGTACGTCTCCAAGGTCGTACGGTGCTCCCTTTTGAACTCTTGCCGAAAAAGGCACGTACGCGATAACCTGAATCGCGTTCAAAATGTTTCGGCATTTTTCTTCCCGTTCTCGATCCGCATCATACTGCATGAACGGATTTGCTCCAAGATCATAGGTGAGTTTATCGTCCGGCACCAATCCGTACGTGATCTTTTTCTTGGCTTTTACGTCAGTAATTGAAACAGAAGTGTATTCTGTGGTGAAATCAGAAAATGCCGCGCTTTCCGTTCTTAAATTGCTCGGAATAACATTGCACACGTTCGTTCCGAAGGTTCTGAGTTCCAGCTTCCCTGACCGGTTAATTGTCCAAAAACCCGCACAGGTAACCCCGATCCAATAGAGCCAATCCCTCCAGGTTTCCATGTCATTTTCGGCATACACCTGATGATCTTTGTTCCCGTTTGGAAGTGCCATCATTTCCTGCTGAGTCATTGCCAGCTCCACGCCGCAGGCATCGCAGGCCAGGCACGTCAGTTCATACGGTTTTCCGTAAGAAGTGCTTATTTCCAACGGTTTTTCAAAAAACGTCATGGCGTCATATGCAGTTATTGAAACACCCTTTTTGCCGTGCGTCGCCTCGTCCACATAAAAAATTCCCAGCGGCACGTACTCGATCGTTTCTTCGTCCTCCAGATATATGCCTTCTGATATTCTAATTTCCAGCCCCTTCCAGGTCTCCCTTTCCACCAGGCCGTTTTGAAACGTTGCTTCCATCATTGCGGTGTACACGGCACCGAGTTTTATCTTCCCGGATTCCGCGCACTGATTTGACAGGCTTAGCGTATTGTTTACGATGTCTGATGTCGTAAAAGGCACGCCTCCTATCGTTCCGGATATCACCCTCATGACATCCGGTCTGTTCATTTGTCTGGCATATTCATCAGATACTGCGTACATGGCTGCTCCTTATATTTGAGTAAGCGTAATTGCCGCATTCCATATGCCGTCGGAATGCCTGTATTTCCACGACTTGCTTGCCAGCGAAGGGCTGATTCCCCTTGCCCTGCACGTATATGATTCTTCCCTGTAAACAACGGTTACCGTTCTTTTTTTGCACAAGGCTTCCAGCGTTGCAAGAAGCGTGGAATCAATTCCTTCCCAGCTTGCGTGAAATACGTGCTTGTCCAATCGCTTTACTTCTATCAGTTCCGTTCCTGCTTCCGAGGTTTCAACTTCTTCCACTGGTTGCAATTCATAGTTAAAATCCGACGGCGTAAATCCAGTTCCGTCAATCACGACATAATTCCTTCCAAGCATCAGCGTCCTCCGTTTCTAAGGTTTCGCACGTTCTCCGCGTCATATATCTCTCTTCTTACTTCCCTTGTTCCCACAAAAGATTGCACCGTGATGCTTTCCTTGCGGTTCACCAAAAGTTCATGGATCGAGTATAGCATCGTTAACATCTCTTCAAAGGTTGCGATACCCGCTCCATCCGTCCGAAGTCCGCTCTTTGCTCCGTTAGCTGCTCCTCTGGCCATCGTCGTCATCGGCGTCTCCGTAATTCTCGCGACATCGCTCACGGCTTTGCTTACCGGTGCCGTGTTTTGCTCCAAGCCTTCCGCAAGTCCAAGATCCAGCATTTTACCGACCTGATCCCTGAACACCTTGGAAGGAGATGCGATTCCCAGGAAGTTCTTTACTCCGTTAAGTGCATTCTTGGCTACCTGTTTTGCGCTGTCCACAAGTTTTGTGGCGCCTGCCATGATTCCCGAACTAATGCCTTCAAGAATGTCCCCTCCAACCTTTCCCCAGTCCACGTCCAGAAATCCAGCAATGATGGAGGCCACCAGTTTCGGGATTGCCATTATAAGATTCGGAGCTTCCTTTAAGATTCCGGTGAGGAGGCTATAGATCAATTTGATTCCCGTTTCAATGATCTGCGGCAGATGTTCTATCAGCGTTGTGACGAGCTTCGAAATCAGCGTAAACCCTGCTGCCGTCAGTCTGTCAATGTTGTCAACGATTCCGTCAACCAGAGCCAGCAGCATATTTAGTCCCGCTTCCAAAATGAACGGCAGATTGTCAATCAGGCCGTTTACAAGCGTCAGCACAGCGTCTATGGCCATCGGTATCAATGTCGGCATAGCATCTGTAAGTCCCTGGCACAGTGTCATGAGTATTTCCGTCGCCGCACTCGAAATGCTCGGCAGTGCGCTCACGAGTCCCGAGAAAATCGTTTTCATTATTTCTAGCGCCGTTGCCGTAATAGTTGGCAGATTGTCGATTAAACCTTGCCCGAATGCCGCAAGAAGCTGCATGGCCGCCGCCACTATCATCGGAAGGTAGCTGGTTGTTGTATTTACCAGCGTTGAAAGCCACTCTCCTGCTGCTCCCATTGCTCCTTCCAAGCCGCCTTCCTGAAAGGCAGACGTCACGGAGCTGATGCCCGTTGACGCCAAACCGACGAACTCCCTTAGCGTCGGCGTAAGTTTGTCGGATACGGCGATCTTCGCTCCTTCCAGCGCCGACTGAAACAGCGTCACGTCACCGGACAGGTTATCCAACTGCGTCTTTGCCATGACATCCGCCGCCCCGCTTGCATCCGCTATCGCTCCAGACAATTCCGAGAAGCGCTCCTGCGAAGTTCCCAGAAGCGCATTTACGGATGCCAAGTCCGTTTTATTAAATATCCCTCCTATCACGGCATCCTTCGAGGCCTGATCCATGCCCTCCATGCCTTTTTGGAGATCTGCAACGATGTCGACCATGGAACGCATGTTACCTTCCGCGTCATAGACCTCAACCTTCATTTTTTCCAGCAGATCCGCACCCGTTTGGGTCGGGCTCTGCAAGGAAAGGATCATGTTACGGAGATGCGTGCCACCTTCCGCACCTTTGATGCCGTTATCCGCCAGTACGCCCAGTACCGTTGAGAGCTCCTGCGTTCCGCCTTTTAGGTTTCTTGCCGTAGCGCCGATGGTTAAAAATGCATCGCCGAGCTGTGCAACCGACGTATTCGACTTACTGGACGCCCTGGCCATCTGATCCACCATTTGGCTAGTCTCTTCCAATGACAGACCCAGAGCTGACTGCGCGTCCGTCACCATGTCCGAAGCATTTGCCAGGCTGATTCCGCCTGCCGCAGCCAGGTTTAGCACATTCGGAAGCATTTTCATGGAGGTATCAGCGTCATATCCCGCCAATGCCATGTAGTTTAATGCATCTGCCGCCTCTGACGCCGAAAAGGCAGTCTGCGATCCCATTTCCTGTGCAAACTGCCTTAGCTGATTAAACGTATTTGCTGCCTCTGAGCCCTCCCGTTGAAGCTCTTCCGTGGAATACCCCATGGTCGCCGCCACCTGGCTCATGGCTGCATCAAAATTCATTCCTGCACTGACTGCTGACTTGCCGAAGGCCCCCATTGCCGTGGCAGCGCCTCCTATGGCCGCAATTCCTGCCGTTGCGGCCGTTTTCATTGTGCCGCCCAGAATGCCACCTAGTTTTGAACCGGCAGACTTACCCGCCGACGAGGCTTCTCCGTCCAGTATTTTTGTCAGGTTTCCTTTTATTCCTTCCGCGGAAGGAATTATCTGCACGTATGCTGTCGCAAGGTCAGGCATTGTTCTCACCTCTCAATATGCTTTCCTTGTATCTTTCAAATTCTTCTCCGGACGTAAATCCGATTTTTTCATTCTTCTCGCTTGGTTTAATGATTGCATTTAAAAGCGGTTCCGGTGCGTCACCGCCATCCTGTGCCGCCTTTGTCCTGCTCCACGCCAGCCAGTTCAGCCTATCGTAGATGTTTATAAGCATCATTTGTTCAAAAGTTGCCTCCTCGCCCGACAGCTTCATTTTGATCCGCGAGTTTTCCCTCAGGCCGCAAGCCAAGGTCGCCACCGTTCTTGCGGGCAGCGACCTGAAGTCGTAAATGCCATAGGTTTCCGCCAGATCACAGATCAGCAGTTCTTCCTGCTTAAGCATTTTGGCGAGGATAATCAGTTTTTTGCCTTTAAGGCTTCAAAAATCTCCATGATCTCCTTGGTCATGGCCGATGCGGGAACGCGTCCCTCTTCATCGCGAAGATGATTTTTCAGACGTTCCTTCTGTTCTTCTCCTAACAGTTTTTTAATCACGGACACAATTTTTCCGTCTTGTCCGTCTGCCATGTCCGCAAGGTCTTCCAAGAGTTCATAGTTGTCCAGCTGCTTAGCGTCTACCTCAAATTCAAATCCCGACTTCGTTTTACCCTGCATCCCTTATGCCTCCTTCGTAACCTCCACCACATACCTAGTTGAACTCTTCCCGGTTTCCGTAACCGTGATCTCTATAACATTCTTGCCAGTCTTCCAAGTAGGTGCGGTGCCGTTCGTCAAGCTGTTTCCATTTACCAAAATGACAACAACCGCGCCAGATGCCGCCGTTGCCGTGACAGTGTTGGAACTGTCAGACGTTTCTGCTTCATAAAACATTACGTCCGCGTCAAACACGGGATCCAGACTGATACTCGCAATGCTGAGTCCCGAAAGAGTCGATTTCTGCATGCCTGACTTCTTGATATACTCGTAATGTGAGTTGCCGTTTTCATCCGGTACGGCAGATAGCGTGATTTCGTATCCCACTGCCTCACTGTCCGTGTACTTGATTTCACCCATTTCAGATATCGTGGCCTCCGGAATCACGATTCTCTTCATCGCGCCGTTCATTGCTACGTCGATTACCCAGCTTCTGCTTTCCGCCTCTTCCGCATTAACGCTTACGGCAATGCCATCCTCCAAATTTCCGGACACGTTTGCGGATCCGTAAACAGCCTTGATGTTATTCACGTTCAGCGATTCAATCAGCTTCATCTTGAACGTGTCTTCCTTGCCCTTCTGGATCACCAAAACCACGGCGCCGCCCCACGCCTTAATCTTGTCCGTTTCCGGGCTGTTGCCGTTCGTCATGCCGTCGTCCGAACAATACCCGTGATGCACGAATGCCACGTCAAGATCATCCGTCACGTTCGTCGGCAGAGTCGTTCCGAGCGGTGCCGAAAACACGCTTCCCGTGATTTTGGGTTTACCGGTTGATACCTTGTTCTTATCCATCTTTGTCTCCTTCCTAATAGTGCGTAACCTCAAATACCGCCTGATATCGGTATCTGTGCGTCTCCGGATCCGTAAAGTTATAATCTGAATTAAGGTCGCACCGACATATTCCGTCCAACTCCGTAATCGTCTCCATTCTCGCCTTTACCGCTTCGTTGAGCGATGCCGCCTCAAACAGTGACGGCCCATAAGACTGTACGGCCAGCGTGGCCTCATTGATCCAGTTTTTCCTTCCGGAACCCGTTTTTTCAATTCTTACCCAGCTTTTTGTCAGTTTCTCCGGTTCTTCCATAAGCACCGGAACGTCGAGACCGCTTGCGAGGTAGTCCAATATCGTTTTCTCAATCATTTCCGTCCCACCGCCTTCAAAAGGACGTTGTCCTGATAGGTTTGCTTTATTGCATCCTTGCTCTCCGCCGAGACAGCGTATCCGGTTCGTTCCGGATATCTTTTTTCATGAATTTCAAACCCTGTTCCGACTTCCCGCTTAATCTGTTCCGCCTGCTCCAGGCACGCCTTCGATACTGCCTCAGATTTGAGCAACTCCCGGATTCCGGCCGAGTTTAAGGTCACCTTTACGTTACTCATACCTTTCCAGCCTCACTTTTTTGTTCCAGCGCAGCGGAACGTTTTCCTCGATTCCTGCCGTCGGAATTCCGATCGTTCGAAACGTCCCCGAAAACGGCTCTGGCAGAACAACTTCCGTGTCCTGCCAGTCATGTCCGTCTTTTTTGGGTATCCCGAGGACGTATTCCACCTTCTTTCCGTGAAGATTTAGCGTGTCCGTCACTTCTTCCGTCGTCGGCTGTCCCACAAGGACGTCGTCCACCGCTTCCTCCGTCTCTTTCCATACGGGTGCTCCGAAGTTGTCCACTCCAATCTGCGTTTTTAGCTTTATCCGTACCGTTACGCCCTTTATCGCCATATCTCGCGCCCTCCGATTCGCTGCCGCCTTAATCCCAGCCGCGCAAGTTCGCTCTTTTTGATAAAAAGGCCTCCCCCGGGAATCAGGTAACTCCCCTGGAAGGAATAACCCATGGCGGACTGAGACATCTGCGTCATGGGCTCCTCCGTCGTGGAAGTCATCAGGGCTCTTGCGGTTACGTCAACCGTAACGGATTTTGCCACGCTCGAAAGCGCCGCGTTTGCCGCAACCATGGCATCCAGGTCTTTTCCGACCTTTTGCGCTTCCACGCGCAGACTGTCCGAAACAATCGGGAGCAAGGCCTCTGCCCTTTCCGTTTCGTCCGGAGTCATCTCGCGCCATAAAGTTGTCATGTCCTGCACGGTTGCATAACTGCTCATGAATTATTCCTCCTCGTCATCCCAGTCGTCAGCAGCCTTTTTCTTCCTGTTGTTCTTCTTTGGCTGTTGCACCGGTGCAACTTTCGCTTTCACGGTCTTTGTCTGAGCAGGTGCCGACATCGGCACCCACTCGTTACTGGAAAGGCCGCTCTTTACGTTAATCACGTTACCCGTTCTCACGTTCTTGTATTTCATGCAGCACCTCCGTCTCCTATGCGTTCAGCAAGGTTAAACCGGCCAGCGAATAGATCTTGGTCGCCGTTTCGGTTCCCTTTACGGCAGTCACCTTCAGGGACTCCGACTGTGCGTCCGTAATGCGGAGAATCAGCAGTCCGTCCTCATCCAGCGTCTTTTCTCCCGTAGTTCCGCCCAGCAATTCGATCTTGATGCTGTCTGCCTCGTCAGAAGCAATGTGAACCGCAAGGTAGTTGCCGCTCTGTTCGGATACGTCACCGCTGAATCCGGTATATCCGGTTACGTACTTCAGCGTGCCGGAGATGCTGTCAGGTCCTACCACGATGCCACTCTGCAGGTTCGTTACGGACTTACCGAGCAGATCCGTCGTTGCTGAAATGTTGGCATCCACGGTAATGCTCCCGAGCAGGGTCTTTACGATCAGTGCGAAGGATTCCGGAATCAGGATGCCCCAGCCTACGTATGCCTCGCAGCGGATGTATACCTGGTTGTATCCCTTCAGATCCTTTCCGCTGTTGTCGGGATCGCCGTACTTGATGATTTCCATGGGAATCTTCTTGGAATATCCCCACTTGAAGCAGCTCTCAAAGTCGCCGGTCAGGCCGCGGATCGGGCTGCCGTTGTAATTTACGGTCGTACCGCTCGCGGTAGGAAGGCCGTTCATGTTACCCATCTCCCTGCCCCAGGAAAGCTCAGGATAAAGTTTTCTTCCGGTGGAATCCTTCATCTTGGACAGGTCGGAACGCATGGGCTCGGACAACGCAAGTCCGGTCACGTCGTACTCTGCGCCCTTGATTGCAGCGATCGCATCCTCCACGTTCGTATCCGGATCTGCGGAATCATAAGAAACTCTCGTTGATACCTTTCCAGCAAAGCTGTTGGTGCCGATCACTGCGGATGCGGCGCCGGTTCTGGGATTGAACCCGTGAATCGCCATGATGTCGATGCCCTTTGCGAGCTTCTTTGCGAAACCTTCATTGAAGTTCTTCAGCACGTCGATCTTCTCCTCTTCCGATGCGTACAGGAACTCATCGGAGATTCTTGCGCCGTACTCTACCTTGATGGGCACTACGGTCACGGGCTCCAGGCTGATGCCGCCGTGAGACTTCTTGCCGTTCTCGGCAACCACGTCAATCTCGTTGTCCATGGAAAAAATGAATTCCTTCTCTCCATTGAACTTGATGGGCTTTTGTGCGGACAGTGCCGCCAGAACGGATTTGCCCTTCGTCTTGTCAATCAGATCATTTACCAGTTCCTCAGGAAACAAGGTTCCCTTACTTAATACGTCTGCCATGCTTTTATTCTCCTCCTTCTAAATTTCCCAGCAAAGCCAGATATGCGGCGTCCGTTTCCCCGCCCCTGCCGTTTCCTTTGGATGCGTCTCTGCTTGCGAGAGGCGGCGCCCCTTTTGAATCTGATGCTTTTACCAGCTTCGAAAGCGTCTCTGCATCCTTTCGGATGGCCTCTTCCGTGTCACCGGTCAATCTGCTCGCCATTTCGTACGGAAGTCCCGTTTCATGGGCAATTCTCGTTTTTACCGAGTCGGTCTCGTAGCCCTTGATCTTGGCGTTCAGCTCCTGCACCGTCTTTTCGTGGCCCTCCGCGTCCTTTTGGAGCTTGTCGTGCTTTCCCTTCAGCTCCTCGTAGGCAGCCTTCGCAGTCTTCTCCTTCTCCGCGGCGTCCGTGGGCGACAGGTAGCCCTCATACTTCTTTGCCAGCGTTTCTCTTTCCCGTTTGATGCGTTCGCTGATTGCCGCGTCAAACTCTTCCTGTGTCGTGATGGTCTTAAACTCTCCCATCTTGGTCTCCTTTCCCCACTTAACCCGGTGGTGTCGGTCATTTTATTTGCTAAAAAAGACACCCTTTTACGGGTGCCTCAATAGCTCCTTGTCTGTTTTCTGTGCTCCTTACTCTCTGAGCAGGCCCAATAGGCCAAAACGCAGCTCTCCAAGAGTGCCACGTCGATGTCGTCCCGCAGGGATTTGTATCCAAATCCTCCGCTGGTTCCAATGGTTCTTTTTTCGCAGTTGCTTACGGACTGGCTTAATGACGGCTGATTTTTATGGCAAATCAGCTCCTGTTCCAATCCCTGTTCAAACAATGCGTGTGCGGTAATGACTTCCTTGACCGTCGGAAGTACCGGCTTTTTGATTTTGGATTTCTTCATGGCTGCTGCCAGGATCTCCTGATTGCCTGCGCCGTCCACGACCACCTTTCCCACGTCGGCAGCTGCCAAAAAATTGATGATCCATGCATTCCCTGCACGGATCGGCCTGCAGTCGTAGGATTCCAGGAAAATCTTTCCTTTCGTGGTTTTTACTGCAATGGACAGTGCCACGTTGCTTCCGTCCACGCCGTACTTCACGCCCACAAAGAGTTTCCCTCGAAACTTTGGCAATGTCTTTACCGCCAGTGCCTCCCATTCTGCCTTACTGATTGCCGACTTTTGGTTGTACTTGATCCAAAGGCCCAGACGCTGGATGTTGAAATCCACCTCGTCCGTCGTTATTTCGTCCAGGATCTTTCTCTCGTTGAGAATCGTTCCCATGGACGGGTTTGTCTCGTACCAAAGCTCCCGGTCATAGATGTTGTGAGTTGCTTCCTCAATGGACCATTCCGCCCACATGGTATTGACGGCTTCCCCTGCAAGCGCCCTGTTTCTCAGATCGGTAAACACGGTGCCTGCACTAACCGGCGTCGGCGGCGTTCCGCAATAGATCGTCTGCGGGTTCATGGCGTCTGATACCACATACTTCAATGCCGATTCCTGGTCGATCGTGTATTCCTGTGCCTCGTCAATGATCAGGAGGTCGAAACCTTCTCCTAATCCTCCCTTGGAGGACCTCGTTCTGAAATGAATCTCTCCTCCGTCGTTCACGCGAATGGTTTCCAGGCCAAACTGTTTCGTGGAATCATACGCAACGCCTGCTGCCGAAAGAAGCTTGCATAGCCTCTCCCATGCTCCGTGTGACGTCGTGGTTCTGTGCGCCGTGTGCAGGATCCTTTCTTTTTTCTCCCTCAGCCCGTACATTTCCCGAATGGCAACCACTTCATTCTTTCCGTTACGACGCGGTACCGAGTATCCAACCTTGGTATGGACCCACAATCCTTCGTCATTCACGGCCAGAATGTCGTAGGTAAGCAATTCCTGCCATTCCTGCGCCATCCTTTTTGTGCTATTGTAAAGTTCTATCGCCTCCTGTCCTTCCGTTTTTGAGTAAGGCAGCACAACGGATACCGTGGGGGTCTGGCGGCCTCTCCTTACTTCCTTGGCCTCCGCCATTCCCTTTTCCCTCCTGTGCTTTTTTGTATTCAAAAAGCAGGGCGTTTGCCCTGCTTCTGAAATCCTTTTACTGTAATCCGGTAGTGTCAACGCCCGACTCGTTCATGAGACGGATCAGGTCTTCTCTCGCTTTTCTATGCTGTTCTTCTGATCTTTCCACAAACTCTCCCGTTTGTCTCGGGACCGGGATGGCTTCCAGTCTTTTTTTCTGCCAATATTCGGAATCATTCTCCATCATCAGCCCTCCTCTAAAAGTATATACCATATCCCATTTTGTTGCACTTTTTCGACTGTTATGAACTCTGAATGCCTCTCGTATAATACTTCTAATTCATCATCCTTCAGTCTTTCCATGTCATGTCCTTTTTGGGCATTTTGGATGTAAATCTGAACTTGTCCGTCTGGATTATACAGTTCGTTTCCTTTTGTCGTGCTGATATACTCATCAAAAACAATTATTTCATCCCTTTGGAACTTGCTTACAAATTCCGTTGCGTCTTCTTGATGAGCAAAGTACAAAGATCTGGATAAGTTACCGGAATATGTCGGAATTTTTTTTAATGCCGCGTCCAGATCTCGGCAAAACTCCTCGTCTTCTTCGCTTAATGGCATTCCGCTGCGTAGTTTTTCATTTATAACATAGGATTTTGAACTGAAATACTCTGTTACCGCCTTACCTTCATCATAGTTCAGACCATACTGTCCGACTATTTTCCGGTACTCCGTCTTAACGCTGTTTTCTTCGTCATTCAATCCAACGGTTTTACGATAATCTATTTTAGCATGTTGCTCTGCATCATTCAATCCTACGTACTTCATTTTTTCCAGCTTTTCGCGATACTCTCCCTCGCTCTGCCAGCTTTTGTCGTGAACATTCTGCCTTTGGCCGCGTCCGTCTGCCGGATCGTAATCCACCACGCACCTGCAGTGCGCATGCCGACGATATACATCTTTTGGCACATCGGGATACCTGTATGTTCCTGCCACGTCCACGCACCACTCACAGCATCCTGCCGCGGCAACCCGCTCGATTTTTGGATACAGTCCTGATTTCCCCTGGAAATCCACGTTTGCCCTAATGGAATCGTCCACGATGCTCTGTGAAAAGGTTCTCATTGGCTCATCCAGCACCCATGATACGTCGTCGTAATCTTCAGCTTCCGAGACCTTATTGACGATCCCGCGGATCCTGTCATCGTTTAGCTCTGGCTTTACCGCCTTAATTCCAAGGTTCGCCAGCTGATTTAGTCTGCCCTGAACCTGGACGCACACTTCCGAAACAAGATTGTAATTGTTTTCCATCATGGGACGGATCGTGCGATCCGCTATGTTGAAATACATTCTTCCGTTTGGAAGCGCATCAGCTGATATGTTGTCCCGAAAGACTTCCGCCAGTATGTTTCCTGCTCCCAGTGCAAACGCATTAGCTTCCAAATACGTTGCCGTTCCCGCGTTTACTTTGCCGTAAATATCCTTCAGCTTTTCGTTCGCGGACAATCTTTTTTCAAAATCTTCTTGAAGCGCCTTCAGTAATTCCGGCGCGATGTCTGGATTATTCTGATCCACTTGCCTGTCCTCCGGCCTGCTCTGGCGCCGGCATGCTGCTTGCCGGGATGCCGGTGATAGATCTCATGTTGTCTACGTTGAAATATCCCGGAACGGCCTGATTGATCTTTATGATTCCGTCGCCCATCAGGTTCATCATGGCTGCGTCCGGCTCGAAGATCGGTTCCCATGCCGGTCTCGTCAAATAAAGCTGTCTGCGCTGGTAAGCATAATTGTCACGCACGCACGCTGCCAGGTAACCTGCATTTAGAAATCCGCTTCCAAAATTGCGCTGTGCCTTCCTGGCCGTCAGCCTCAGGTTCTCGTGCGCCGCCCTGATGGCCTCCACGCTCGCCGGATTCTCTGAAACAAACCCTAAATCATCCAGCGTCAGTCCCGTTTCTCCGGCAAACAATGCTGCGAAGGTGCGGAGCTGCTCCGTATGTGGCGCCATGGACTGCTGCTCGAACTGCCCCACCTGCGGATGCTCACCGTCTTCGTCCTTTGTAAATTCCAGCATCATGGATATAGTCTGTTTCCACTTCTCCATTTTCTGCGTCTCCGGATTTGGTACTTCCATGTCCTCAGCGTCCGGTGCCGTTCCGACTACCCACTTCTGAGGGAAGGAATAGAACTCCGCCGTCACTTCCGAACGCTTCACCGTACGCACTGCGGAACTTACAATGTTCATGCATGCCCTGCTGATCCTGGAATGGCCAAACGGCCTAACGGCATCCGGTCGCAATATGATCGGTACCAAAAGCGGATAAGGCGCGCTGTTGCTGTATGAGCTTACCGTTCCGTCCGCATACACATAATCCGTTCTTCCCGGCGTAAACCATGCCTCCAGCGTAATCCTTTGATATTCATCGCGCTCTAGTACCGCATATCCCTCTTTTAGCAATCCCGTCGTTTCGTCCAAGATGCCCGTGGCATTTCCTCCGTCCAGCACCTGCAGTCTTGGATATCCTGTTTCATCCGGTGATATGTAAATGAAGGAGCAAGAAGCAATGCAAGCGGAAAGAATAGCACTGTCAAACAAAAGATCCGGATTGTTCATCTGGAAGATTCCGTTTAATTCGAAATTATCATCCTCGAATTCTCGGAACACCAGCCTGTCCGCTATGGAATCCGCTGCCTTGCCACACCACCCGAGCACGGGAGATAGCCACCTCATGTTCTCCGGTGAGGATATCTCAAAAT
>RHMF01000087.1_pt1 | contig 33957 bp, 53 predicted proteins | sample 5365151 | NCBI WGS metagenome assembly RHMF01 (sample SAMN10266501, study PRJNA497801) | feces metagenome | isolation source: feces | host: Bos taurus | place: China: Prairie of Fairy Mountain | collected 2017-08-14 | reverse complement strand
GGTATTTCCAATTACGCGGTAAAATTTTGGAGTTGGGGAATCGCGCGCGCGCGATTAATTGAAATAAAAATGTAAAAGGTATTACCAAAGGGGTATGAAACCCCTATCAAAGTACTATGAAAGTACTATGAAAGTTTTCAGCAAAAATCGAAGGAGCGAAAACTGATGGACTGATTGTGAGGGCAAGATCATGACAAAGAGAAAATGGAAAATGAAAATCAAGAAAGCCTGTGAAGAGGCTGGAACATACAGACCATTTTTCGACATGACAATTGACACCCTCGCGGATATCCTGGAAAAACGCGACAAAGCACTCAAAGAGTATGAGGATTCAGGGAGTGAGGCAATAGTTGAGCATACCAACAAGAGCGGAGCAACCAACAGAGAACAGAATCCAATACTCAGATTGATAAATGATTACAACCGTGACGCTCTCACATACTGGAGAGACTTGGGACTGACTCCAGCAGGTCTCAAGAAAATCAATGACAAGGCAATGCAGAAACCGAAACAGTCAGCACTCGCGGAGGCATTGAAGTCACTTGGCTAAGAGCTACAAGCAGAGAGCTGTCACATATGCGAAAAATGTATGCGCTGGAAAAATAATCGCAGGTCATGAGGTTATTCTGGCCTGTGCAAGGTTCCTAAAAGACATAGAACGAAAGGACCTGACTCTCAGATCTAAGGAGCCTGATTTTGTAATCGGAATAATTGAGAGGCTCATGGTTCACCAACAGGGTGAAACTCTGGAAGGAGAGCCACTGAAAAACAAACCTCTGCTCCTGCAGGACTGGCAGATATTTGTAATTTATAACATTGTCGGATTCTACTACAAGGGAACCAGGAAAAGACGCTACAAAGAAGCGTTTATTTTTATTCCGAGAAAAAACGGAAAGACATTATTCATTGCAGGGCTAGCATTCGGACTCGCACTCCTTGAGCGAGGATCCGGAGCAAAGATTTATATAGTCGCAGCATCTCAGAAACAAGCATGCGAGTCATTCAACGATATCATATACACACTCAGATACCGTGGAATGATTGAGGACTTCAGAGTCCGTGACAATAATGCTGAGCATAGCATCCATTATGAGTTTATCGATGAGTATGGTAGACCATCCGGATCCATAGACATCGAGGCTCTGGCATCGAACCCTGATGCTCAGGATTCATTCAATTGCAACATAGCAATAGCTGATGAGGTTCACGCATTCAAAAAGGCTGCGCAGTATAACAGATTCAAGGAGGCCATGAAGTCCTACACCAACAAGCTCATGGTAGGAATCACAACGGCCGGAGATAACGTCAATTCATTCTGCTATCACAGACTGGAGTACGGTATCAAGGTGGTCAATGAGACTGTGAAGGATGACAGCCTATTTTGTTTTATTTCCAGAGCGGATCAGGACGAAAAGGGAGATGTTGATTATACCTCTGCTCTGCAGCAGCAGAAAGCAAATCCCTCTTATGGTGTGACAATCAGACCAGAGGATATTATGAACGATGCTCTGCAGGCTCAGAATGATCCTCAGCAGAGAAAAGATTTTCTCTCAAGGTCCCTGAACATTTACACATCAGCCATGAAAGCATGGTTTGATATAGATGAGTTCAGAGCATCCGATTCAAAATATACATGGACGCTCGCAGACCTCGCAAAATTGCCGATAAGCTGGTACGGAGGAGCTGACCTGTCACGAATGTATGACCTCACAGCTGCAGCTCTGTATGGGAATTATAATGACGTGGACATCTGTATCACTCATGGATTTTTCCCTGTCACTCAGGCAGCAGCAAAAGCTGAGGAGGACAATATTCCATTATTTGGATGGAAGGATGATGGATGGCTGACTCTCTGCAATAATCCCACGGTAAACATAGCGGATATTGTGAACTGGTTTATCCAGATGAGAGCTATGGGATTCAAAATCAAATGCGTGGGTCATGATAGGAAATTCGCCGGGGAGGAATATTTCCCGGCCATGAAATCAGCTGGATTCTATATTGAGGACCAGCCACAGTATTATTATTTAAAATCACAAGGATTCAGACATATCGAAAAGGCAGTAAAGGACGGACGATTTTATTATTTACACTCTGATGCATATGAGTATTGTGTCTCAAATGTATCAGCGATAGAAAAGACTGACGATGCTGTCGCATATCAGAAGATACAACCGGAGCACAGAATTGATTTATTCGATGCTTCGGTTTTTGCATGCATAAAATTCATAGATCAGGCAGAAAAAGCAAAGGCAGCAGCAGGATGGTGGAGTTGAAAAATGTCAAAAAAGAACAGGAACAAAAAAAGAGAAACGGAAAAGACATCAGACAAGAAGGGATTATTCGCATACTGGATATCTAACGATGATTGCATCTGCATTCCCGGATACACTCCGCTGGATCATAATCCCGAAATAATGACAGCATGTCAGAGAATCGCGGAGCTCATAGGCTCGCTGACAATCCATCTCATGGCTAACACTGAGAATGGTGATGTCAGAATCGTCAATGAGCTGTCACGAGTAATCGACATTGATCCTATGCCGAACATGACGCGCTCGACATGGATGGAGGCTATTGTCATGAATATGCTGCTCTATGGAGAGGGCAATTCAATCGTATGGCCTCATACATGGGATGGACTCATCAGATCACTTGAGCCCATCAGCGCCTCCAGGGTGTCACTCCTCCCTATAGGCTATAGAGATTACAAGATTGTGGTCGATGGACAGGCTCATGATCCTCAGAACATGCTCCATTTTGTCCATAACCCTGACAAAGTATATCTCTGGAAGGGAAGAGGTCTGACGGTATCCCTGAAAGATGTAGCAGCAAACCTCAAACAGGCATCAGCTACAGCTAAGGGATTCATGGAATCCAAGTGGAAACCTTCGCTCATTGTGAAAGTCGATGCAATGACAGAGGAGTTTGCTGGCCGTGATGGACGTGAGAGACTACGCAAGGATTACCTTGAGACCGGAGAAGCTGGAGCGCCCTGGATTATTCCTGCTCAGCAGTTTGAGGTTCAGGAGGTCAGACCATTATCACTCTCAGACCTCGCACTCTCTGACATGGTAAAACTCGACAAGCAGACAGTCGCGTCAATTATCGGAGTCCCTGCATTCCTTTTGGGTGTCGGTACCTACAACAAGGATGAATGGAACTCATTTGTAATGAACAAAGTGAGACCTATATGCATTGAGATCCAGCAGGAGCTGACCAAGAAACTCATCATCTCACCAAAGATGTATCTGAGATTCAATTACCGTTCACTCCTCGACTGGGATATCAAGACCATATTCGATGTATATGGAGGACTCGGAGAACGTGGATGGGCAACAGGTAATGAGGTCAGAGATCTGCTCGGTATGTCACCGAGAGAGGGACTCGATGAGCTCACAGTCCTGGAAAACTATATACCATTTGACAGAATTGGAGACCAGAAAAAACTGGAAGGAGGTCAGTAATGGATAGAAAAATGGTACAGATGCGGAGTATTGCATCGAACTTTCAAACGAGGGAGGACGGAGAAAACCTCAGAATTGAGGGATATTTCGCCGTATTCAATAGCAACTATGAGATAACAAGCGACATGAGTGAGTCAGTCGCTCCTGGAGCATTCACGAATACACTCGCGGATGATATCCGGGCTCTCGTAAATCATGACACCACTCTGGTGCTCGGTAGAACATCAGCGCACACCCTTGAACTCCGTGAGGATGAACACGGTCTCTGGGGTTCCATCTCTATCAATCCGAAAGATAGCGATGCTATGAACCTCTATGAACGTGTAAAACGAGGAGATGTGTCACAGTGTTCATTTGGATTCGACATCATCAAAGAGGATACCGAGATCCGCGAAGATGGCTCGATGCACTGGACAATCAGAGAGGTGAAGCTCTACGAGGTCTCATGTGTGACATTCCCTGCATACGAATCAACGAATATCGATGCTCGTTCAAAAGAGCGTGATGAGATGATTTCACGCAAAAACGAGGCATGGAGAGAGAACATGAAGAGGAGGTTCGAGAAATGGCATTAAAGTCACTTATGCTCAAGAAGAAATTGAGCGACGCGAAAAAGATGCTCGAAGAACTCAGACAGAAGGATGATGAGTTCACAAAGCGCGAGGAAGAGCTCACAAAGGCAATCGAAGAGGCTGAGACTGACGAAGAGAAAAAGGCAGTCGAGGAAGAGGCTGATAAGTTCGATGCTGAAAAGAAAGAGCACGAGGATGCAAAGGCAAACCTCGAAGAGGAAGTAAACGGACTTGAGAAAGAGCTCAAGGACACAGAGGCAGCAGACGAAGCTGCTCAGAAAGCAGCTGAGGCTGAGAGAGCAGCAAAAGAAGCTGCAGAGAAAATCACAAGAGAGGAGAATATTGCAATGAATGCAAGAGCTAAAAAGATTTTCGCATCCATGGAAAGAAGTACAAGGGATGCTATGATGCAGCGCGAAGATGTCAAGGCATATCTCGCAGGTGTCAGAGAGATAATCAAGAACAAGAGAGCAGTGACAAACATTGGTCTCACAATCCCTGAGGTTCTCCTGGGACTTTTAAGAGAGAACATCGAGAACTATTCAAAGCTCTACAAGCACGTTAACGTGCAGCCTGTGAGCGGAGAAGCTAGACAGCCCATCATGGGAACCATCCCGGAGGCTATCTGGACAGAGTGTTGTGCAAACCTCAATGAGCTCTCCATCGGATTCAACGATGTTGAGATGGACTGCTACAAGGTAGGAGGATATTTCAAAGTTTGTAACGCAGCAATCGAGGATTCTGACATCGACCTCGCAGCTACACTCATCGAGGTAATAGGTCAGAGCATCGGTCTCGCGCTTGACAAGGCTATCCTTTATGGTGGCAATACTGCACAGACTCTCAAGATGCCTTTAGGTATCATGTCAAGACTCGTGCAGACATCTAAGCCTGCAGGATATCCTGCAACAGCTAGAGACTGGGCAGATCTCCACACAAGCAATATCAAGACAATCTCCAGTTCTGATACTGGTGTGGCTCTCTTCCAGGGCATCATTCTCGCTGCAGGAAACGCCAAAGGCAAGTACAGCAGAGGCGAAAAGGTATGGGTTATGAATGAAACCACATACACAAAGCTCAAAGCTGAGGCTATGTCAGTCAATGCTGCAGGTGCTATCGTCTCCGGTATGGAGGGCTCAATGCCTGTAGTTGGTGGAATCGTTGAGGTTCTCGATTTCATCCCTGATTATGTAATTATAGGTGGATATTTCGACCTCTATACTCTCGCTGAGAGAGCAGGTCAGAAGTTCGCAGAGTCTGAGCATGTTGCATTCATTCAGGATCAGACTGTATTTAAGGGTACAGCAAGATACGATGGTAAGCCTGCAATCGCAGAGGCATTCGTTGCTATCGGTATCAATAGCGTGACTCCTGATGCAACAATGACATTCCCTCTTGACGCAGCAAACACTGTTGAGATGGTAGCACTCAACATCGGTGCTGCTGACCTCGTAGTCGCTGATACACTCCAGCTCGAAGCTCGTACAGCTCCTGTCGATGGTGCTATCACATGGGCATCCTCTGACACATCAGTCGCAACCGTTGATACTGACGGACTTGTAACTGCTGCAGGTGCTGGATCATGTATCATCACCGCAACAAGCAACGGACACAGCGCAGCATGTGCTCTGACAGTTGCTAGTGCTTGATGAGTTACATTGTCATCGAGGAATTTGCTGACAAAACAGACGGACACCATGCCTACAAGCCGGGCATGGTGTTCCCCCGTGAGGGGCTCGATGTCACCGAGGCAAGGATAAAAGAACTGTCAACAGCTGAGAATGCTCTGAGGAAACCTCTCATCAGAGAGGAGGAAGGTGAAAAAACCGAAAAGCCTCAGAAGGCACAGAGCAAAAAGACCAAGAAATCCAAGGAGTAAGACATGACTAACAAGGACATCCTCAAGATGCTCAAGTCGAATCTTGAGATTATTAACACTCTGAATGATGAATATCTCGCAAATCTCATAGAGGTCGCTAAAAATGAGATTGAGCGTGAGGGAATTGTTTTCGTCACCACTCAGGTACCTGTGGAGACCACGGACACACCAGCTGATCCTGTCACAGATCCCACTGATTCGACAGACCCATCAGATCCTGGAACAGATCCGAGTGATCCATCAGATCCCAGTGACCCCTCTGATCCGGGTACAGATCCAAATGATCCAGACCCTGATCCGGATCCTGAACCGGAACCGGAGACAGAGATATCATATGAGATTGATGATGCCAATTTGATTGTCATGTATGCAGCATATCTGTATCGCAACAGAGTCAATGACGCTGAGGCAGGATATAAGACAAAATTATCCTCGACAGGTATGCCCAGGATGCTCCGATATGCTCTGAATAATAGAATTTTTTCACAAAAGAGGCTTAATTCATGAAAGATGATGGAATTGTAAAAATCTGTGAATTGGAAAACGAGTCCGAGAATGCGCTAATGCCTCAGGAACATCTCAAGGTATTGCGCTCCCATCTATTTGAGGAGAGGACTGTGGGATATAACCGACAATATGCTGCTATGGGAGTCAATGAAAGAGTTGACTATCTCGTGAGGATATGGAGGGATGCCCAGGTCCATATCGGACAGTACGCAATCCTGACAGATTATGAGGGACAGGTCAACGAGAACGGAGACCAGTACAGAATCAGCAATGTCCAGCATGTTCTTGATGATGATGGCCTCAAAGTAACTGATTTATCACTTTATAGGATGGATGAATTATATGACTGCATTAACGGAGAAACTCAGCCGGATCCATGAGGAACTGAATAAGATTGAGGACACAACATTTTACCATTACCGGAGACCTGCAAAGGTCAAAAGTGAGTACGGTGTATGGGCTGAGGATGGTGAGCAGGACTCATTCAATGGGGACAACATCAAACTTGAGCAGCAGATTCATGGAACCGTGGACTATTTCACCCTGAAAGAGTTCAATCCGGTGCTTGATGAGATTCAGGAGGCTCTGCAGAACGTAGCTCCTGGAGCATGGTCTCTGTTATCAGTCCAGTATGAGGATGAGACGAATCTGATTCATTATGAATGGGAGTTTGTTACTGCATAATGGCAAAATTCACAGTAGGAAATGGGATAAGTGAATATATCGCTGAGCTTGAAAAGATTTCGCAGCTCACTCCGGACATGATAGGACGCTCTATCTATGAAGGAGCGAAAGTGGTGACTGATGCTGTCAGAAGTGAGATAAATGGACTGACTGACCAGGATGTGACTCCGGTACAAAAGGAGGGCCTGTTGAATGGTCTCGGTATTGCGAACCTTAAACAGAATCTTACATCCTCGGATGTCAAAGTCGGTATGGATGGATACAATACGCACATTACTAAGAAATACCCAAACGGACACCCAAACATGATGATAGCAAGATCTGTAATCAGTGGGACATCATTCCATCCTAGAAAGAATGATTTCATGAGCCGGGCAACCAGAGCATCCAAAGCTCAGGCAGAGAAGGCCATGAAAGATGAATTTGATAATCAACTCAAAAAATATGTGTAAGGAGGTAAGCAATGAAAGAGGGAATGGTAACCACTGGCTTTTCAAAGCCGTGGGTAGCGCTTTACTCAAACGTTGGAACCACAGTCACATATAGTGGCGCTCGCAGACTCGCGAGAGGTGTCAACGTCAACATTAATCCTGAGAGCTCTGATGATAACAATTTCTATGCTGACAACGTAGAAGCTGAGAGCGCTGCAGGAATGTTCGCAGGTGGAACAGTAGAGTCCACAGTGGACGGTCTGCTCACAGAGACAGAGAGAATGATCGCAGGTCTCCCTGAGCCTGATGCAGACGGATTCACAAACTACGGAGAGGAACAGAATCCTCCGTATGTTGGATATGGATTCGTCAGACGCGCCATGAGTGGTGGCGCGACATATTACCAGCCGTTCATTCTCCCTAAAGTTAAGTTCAACAATGTCTCAACAGAGGCAGCAACTCAGGAGGATGAGATTGACTGGCAGACTCAGAGTCTGACAGCTGCTATCAACAGAGATGATACTGTTAACAAGAACTGGAAGAAAGTCGGCGCTCTGTATGATACAGAGGCAGAAGCAGAGCAGAAGATCAAGGACTTTTTCAGTTATGTTGAGCCTACTCCGCTCCCGGATCCTAAGCTCACAACGCTCACAATCGGAGCACTCACTCTGACACCTGCATTCGATGCTGATGTAGACACCTACACAGCAACGACAGAGAATGCAACAGACGTTATCACAGCAACAGCTGAGGCAGGTCTGACAGTAGCCATCATGAACGGATCCACTCCTGTGGACAGTGGTGACGCTGCTACATGGACACTGGGCTCAAATACTGTGACTGTAACAGTATCCAACGGAGAAGAGTCCAAGACCTACACAGTAACTGTAACAGCACTCGCTGAGGCAGTACTGAGCAATCTCGAAATCGGAGCACTCACTCTGACACCTGCATTCGATGCTGATGTAGATACATACACAGCATCGACAACGAATGCAACCGATACCATCACAGCGACAGCAGACGCAAGTCTGACAGTCACCATTCTCAATGGCAGCACTCCAGTGGACAACGGAGATCCTGCTACATGGCAGAGTGGAGACAACACTGTCACTGTAGAGGTAACGAATGGAGTAAGCTCCAAGACCTACACTGTAACTGTAACAGCTCCGTAATTGAGCTGATGCATTCAGCATGACTGAATTGTTTAGGAGGGTGATATGAAAGTAAACGGTAGAAATGTAAAATTCAAATACACGATATGGGCATCCATACAGATATCAAAAATGTGTCCAGAGGGAAAGCAGGAGAATATCGCGAAAATATTCGAGGGTTCAGATGAGGAGATCGTTCACAACGTGAATGAGTTCATGCTGACACTCAACAAGGCATATATTGATGCTGAGAAGTTCGCTAATCCGGATTTTGATGAGAAGCCACTCACAATAGAGGAGCTCATGGTCATGGACCGGAAAGAATATTCACAGCTCCAGGATGAGGCAATAGCTGCCTATTATGGAGACATGAAAAGAGAAATCACGACCGAACCGGTAAAGACCAAAGGAAAAAAAACGGACGCTCCGGAGGAGGTCAAAAAATAGAATTAACTACATCATGGCTCATTTTCTATGGGCATATGATGAACATGACAAGACAGGAGATTATGGTCACAAGATATGGAGAATTTCGAGACCTAATCTCCTGTTTTGCTGTACATGAGGGAAGTGCTCGCATTGTTAACAAGAAGAAATGGACGTTTGATGAAGCGATAGAGTTGAGGTGATTACATGCCTGTAAATATTGGCCCAAAGATAGGGATTGAAGGTGAAAGCGAATACAGAAAACAGATTAATCAGATAATCACTCAGGCTAAGACTCTGAGCTCTGAGATGAAAAAGCTGGAGAGCTCATTCAAGAATGAAGGACGCTCGCTCTCAGAGAATGCTGCAAAGCGCAAGCTCCTCAATGAGCAGATAAAGGTTCAGGAGCAGAGAGTAACAGAACTGAACTCGATGCTGGAGAAAGCCAAAGGAAAGTTTGACGAAAACAGCAATCAGGTCCAGAAGTGGCAGCAGGCAGTCAACAATGCAGAGACTGAACTCAATTCCCTCAAAAAAGAACTGGACAGCATGCCCAACAGTCTGCAGGTAGTCGGATCTCAGATGCAGGAGATCGGAAACAAATGGAAGACAGCCGGAGATGCTATCACAAGAGTCGGAAAATCAATGACTCAGAATGTGACCATGCCCATCGTGGGAGCATTTGCAGGAGCGACTAAAGCAGCCATTGACTGGGAGACAGCATTCACAGGTGTAATGAAAACGGTGGACGCATCAGATGCTGAATACGCTCAGCTGGCTGATAACATCAAGCAGATGGCAACAGAGACAGCATCATCCAAGACTGACATAGCTGGAGTCATGGAAGTTGCTGGACAGCTCGGTATCACCGGAGTCGATAATCTGACAAAATTCACCAAGACAATGGTAGAACTCGGAGATACAACAAATCTGTCAGCTGATGAGGCAGCTCAGGCACTGGCTAGATTTATGAATATAACCGGAGAGGATACTGCAAACGTGGAGCAGCTTGGTTCCGCAATTGTAGACCTCGGAAATAATTTCGCAACAGATGAAGCGTCAATTGTGGCTATGTCCACAAGACTCGCGTCAGCTGGAAGTATTGCAGGACTCAGTTCAACGGAGATCCTCGGACTGTCAGCTGCAATGAGCTCAGTAGGAATTGAGGCTGAGGCAGGTGGTACAGCTATGACTCAGACTCTGACAAACATCTCCCAGGCAGTATCTGAGGGAGGAGATGCGTTGACCACAATCTCGCAGGTGGCAGGTACAACAGCGGATGAGTTTGCGCAGAAGTGGCAGAGTGAACCTGTGGCAGCACTGCAGCAGTTTATCGGTGGCCTATCAGAAATGAATGCAGCTGGTCAGGATACATATGCTGTCCTGGATCAGCTGGGAATGGATGGAGTCCGTCAGAGCAACATGCTCCAGTCATTAGCTCTGGCCTCTGACATGATGACGGATGCAATCACGACATCCAATTCTGCATATGAGCAGAACTCAGCTCTGCAGGACGAAGCATCGAAGAGATACGAGACAACAGCTGCAAAGATATCCCAGGCAAAAGAGCAGGTCACAAATCTCGCTGTAGAGATAGGTGAGAGGTTCCTGCCTTATGTCGAGAAGGGCATCACGTTTGTGGGGAATCTCGTAGAGAAATGGGATTCTCTCTCAACATCACAGCAGGATACTATCGTCAAGTTCGGTTTGATAGCTGCAGCTGTGGGACCTGTTCTCACAGTGGTGGGAACGTTAGTGTCAACAATTGGAACCATTATCAGCGTGGGTGGAACACTGGTATCTGCAATTGGAGCAGCGACTCCGGTATTTGCAGCTATCGGAACAGCTATCGCAGCCGTTGCATCATCAGCAGTCGCAGCATTGCCCGGAATTATTGCATTCCTCGCTCCATTCGCTCCTTTTATTGCGGTAGGCGCTGCAGTAGTTGCTGCAGGTGTTCTGATATACAAGAATTGGGACAAGATAAAGGAAGTCGCTGCAAACGTAGGCTCTGCAGTAGCAGAACACTGGGGAAACATCAAGGCGAAAACAATAGAGACCTGGAACAATGTGAAAGCTAAGACCACAGAGACCTGGAACAATGTCAAGTCAACTGTGACCACAGTAGGAAGTGCCATGGCATCAACCGCAAAAGGATCCCTCGACAGAATCAAGAATGCATTTAATGAGCATGGTGGTGGAGTTAAGGGAGCAGTAGCTGCAGCATGGCAGGGTATCAAGGAATACTATACTGCAGGATTCAGACTCCTAAACACTCTGACAAATGGAAAACTTACAGAGATAAAAGATGTGTTTGTAAACAAATTCAATCAGATCAAGCAGGACGCTCTCAGCTGGGGCAAGGATATGATGGACAATTTCATCAAGGGAATCAAGGAAAAGATCGCAGCCGTGGGAGATGTTGTGAGTCAGGTAGGAGATAAAGTCAAGAGTCTCATGGGACATTCACATCCTACCACTGGACCGCTGGCAGACGATTATAAGTGGATGCCTGACATGATGAAAATGTGGGCTCAGGGTATCAAGAAATACTCATACCTCGTTGAGGGAGCTCTTGAGAATTTGGGAACAGACATCAGTGTCGGTGTAAATGGATACAAAGAACAGGCAGCTGAACACAGAGCTGAGGCGCGGAATGTATACGGAAACGGACTGGATGCTGATGCATTGTATGCTGCAGTCAAGCAGGGCGCATCAGATGCGACTGTGAGCATAGTCCTTGATGGACGTGAGCTCAGAAGAACTCTGGACGGAATGGGAGTGGTAATGGTATGAGTACAGCTATCTATACGAACAGCGCAGGAGTGTCATTTGACCTGCTGGATTTTAATTCAATCAAATTAAAAGACGCTCAGCTCCATGCATACTCATGGAATGCAGAAGCGGTCAAATATAAATTCGGTGAACTTCTCCAAACATTCACAAAGGACGCTCAGCTGTTTTCAGCAAAATTCAAGGTATTTGGTGCCGGGTATGAGCGCCGTGAGAAGCTGGACGCTTTTCACGATGCCACGGAGCATGATGTCATGCTCACTCAGCCCGGTACTCTTGAGGTGGATGGGTACACTATAGAATGCTATGTAATAGAATCAGACACAACAGCACCGGAGAATGGAGAACTGGAGACAACTAATGACGTTGTTATCTATTGCCCATTCCCATTTTGGTTAAAAGAGACAAAGTATGAGATCGAGTCCAGCGGTACCGATATGGTAGTTGATGGACTCGATTTTCCTTTTGACCTGCCGTGTGACCTCGGAGTCTCAGGATATAGAAAGGTGATACCATTCAACACCACAATCCCTCTCGATTTCAGGATGGTCATCTATGGAGTGGTATCAAATCCATCAATATACATCAACGGACATCTCTATCAGGTCAATATTGTGGTACCACAGAACGCGACTCTGACAATTTCCAGTATTGAAAAGAATAACAGAGAAAAGGCTGTTGTGCTGAAATATCCCTCCGGTACAGAGGTGTCAGCACTATATGCGCGAAATAGAGAATCATATATTTTCGAGCCGATAAAAGGCTCCGGACTCGTTAACGTATCAACGGCTCAGGTCATGAGATTTGATTTGTATTTGATAGAAAAAAGGAGTGAGCCTAAATGGACTTAATCTATTCAAGGGTTATCGAGGGACAAATATTCGACCAGGGAGTTCTCAACGTATACACATTTGATATGTCATATGGAGAAAAAGAGAACGATTTCGAGCTCAAGTCTCCTATGGGAGAAACCCAACTGGAGCAGGACATGATTGTGTATGTATCCGGGACAGAATTTGGTGGAATCATAGACTCAATCGAGGTGGATACATCAAACAGAATGATGATATACACCGGGAGATCATTTCAGGGGATCCTGGAAAATAAAATTTTATATCCAAAGCCGGGATATGATTATATGTTTGTGGCTGGAGAAGCGAATGAGGTTCTCGCTCAGCTCCTGGAGAGAATGAACGTCACTCCCGGAGATGATAATGAGCTGTATGTGAGTCCTCCCACTTCATTTATCACAGCATCCACAGAGGACTCAGGTATATATGTAGATGCAAAAGTGACATCAGAGAGTGGAAATTATGCTCATGGATATACATTCATTCGAGATCTGTTATATGCCAACGGAGCAAAACCTCTAATCATTGACGGAGTATTATCAGCTGTTCCGCTTATGGATTACTCGAATGATGATGATTTTCTCGAAGGAACAGATCAGTTCCAGGCAAAACGAAATTATAACAGCCTGAACAGACTCCACTGCATGGGATCCGGAAATCTCGCAGACAGATATACCATTGACCTCTATCTTGATGAGAATGGTGGACTGTTGCCATACGCGAAAAGCAATCCCACAAAGGACTCAGATTATTATACAGATCTCAAAGCATTATCAGAGTCAACAGATCCTGAGGACGTGGCGAATTTTGCGCTGATAACACAGAACATGGTGACTGGTATCAATGAGATAGCAGACATCTATGATTATCCGTCAATCGGAAATACATATCATTATGTCCTTTTGGATGCTCAGCCTGAGGACTGGGATAAGGACCTGACTCCGGATTATATCCTCAAGGAAAAGGAGTGGGGATTCCAGCAATATTATCAGATGGCCACAAAAGACACCGGACAGGTTGAATATACAAACGTGGAGAAGCCTGACATTGAAGATGATTTCCAGCTGCAGCTCTCAATGCCTGAGGATTGGATATCCAACTTTGCAGACTATTATGAAAGTACTAATGATGGATTTGTTAATGTTGAGGCTGTTGAGCTCTATGTTGTACAAGCGACAGAACCTGCAGGATGGTATTCAGGAGCATATGCAAATTATTTCCTGGATCAAAATGGAACTCCTGTGTCACAGGTTCCTGGTCTGGTACCGTTGACATCACCTCCTGCAGATTGGAGTACAAACTGGAGTGCATATGCCCTCTCAGATGGTTCAAGAGTTCCGAGTGTAGTGCCTCCTGCAAACTATTACAAACTGGATTCTCAGCCTCCGGACTGGGAGACAAACTATACAGATTATTTTGTCACGGATGGAGTGACATACACATCTGTATCAGGAAAAAGTAAGAACTATTATGAGCTGCAGACTGTACAGCCCTCAGACTGGAATAAAAATTATAAAAACTACTACAAAGCGAGCGGAAAGAAAAAGGTAGCAGTCACAGCTGTAAACGGTAAGGCTCCGAAGTGGAAAAAGAACACATATTACACCAAGAAATCGAAGACTGTAGCGCCTGCATTCAAAGATAAAAAGAATCCGATAGATTATTACTACAAAGTGCAGGATCCTGAGCATGCTCCGACATTCGTAGCGAATAGATATTATGCGAATGGTTATGTAGTCCCTGCATTCAATAATCAGACAGTATACAGAAAGCAGACAGTCCCCACATGGACAACAAATAAATATTACACTGCAGTAAAGTATCAGCCTATTCCGGTATGGGTAGTTGATACTTTTTATATTCGCTATGAGGACCATTATGAGGCTCTCATCGAGGCAGCTAAAAAGAAACTGGAGGACTATCAGCAGAAGGATGAACTTGAGATCACACTCGACCAGAGGAGAGAGTATGACATCAATGACAGGATAGGAGCCAGCGATGAGGTGACCGGAATCGGAGCAATAGAGCGAATCACTCAGAAGATAGTCAAGATCGAGAGAGGAATCACATCATTCACCTACTCGACAGGAAAGTAAAAGGAGCGGATTATGTCAGCTAATATGGAATTAGTAACCTCCCATCAGGGAGCAGCACATATCACAGTAGATCAGGTCAAGGATCTCATAGCAGGTATGTCCGGAGATGTCAGCGGAATAAAGATTTTCAAAAACCTCGATGATGCTCTGGACTATGAAGTGACAGGAATCGAGCAGGTCACAGTCAAGACAGGACAGGGACTCGCTGGAGGATATCATTTTCAGCTGACCGATGCATTTGAGTGGAATTTGGATCCTGGAACAGTAGGATATTCGAGAATAGATATGCTCTATCTCGTTATATATGAGGATTCAATCACTACAGTGCAGAGCGTTGACCTCGTTTATGAGGTAGGTGTCGATTATCCCAACGGAACGAGTGGAACAGTTCCGGATCCTCCGACAGGTACCAACATCAAAGAGACATTTGCATTCCTGAGAGCGGATATCACAGACGGAGCCATTACGCTCGTGTCAACCTATGGAGTTGACTACATATCAAACAGCTATCTGAGCACATCAGTGACTCATCTCGTTGAGCAGCTAGAGCAGGATGTCGGTGGAACAGTGACACAGGTTCAGGCTAACACAGAAGCCCTTGACGGTGCAAGGTTTGGAAAAAATGCAGCAGGAAAATGGGGATATTACGAGGATGGTGCTGATACAGTAACCCCTTTTAGATCTCCCAAAGGAAATGCTGCAGCAGGAGATGTACTCGCTGGGAAGACATTCGCGAATGCGACAGATGACCAGCTGATCGGAAGCATGCCAAACAGGGGAGCAATGAGCGGAACAGTTAATCCTGGAGGCACATGTCAGATTCCTGCAGGATATCACAACGGATCCGGCAAAGTAACAGGAAATCAGAACACCGGGACATTTGCATTCCCTGCAGGTAGCGGTGGAAATACTGTGGACATGGGAGCATCGAATCTGTACAGATACGCCAACGCGGAACAGGTAAGGTTAACCGGGCGAAATGATAAACGCACCATGGTGCAAATTGGCACAATCAACTACAGAGCGAATAACCCTGGAGGAACATTGACTCTGACTATTGGAGGAACTACGCAGACATTCAACTTTGACGGATGGGGAATTGGAGACTTTAGAATATTTGCTACAGTAGGATACAACAATGGTGTAACCAATGGTCAAATAGTATAGCGGAGGTATAAATATGGTTGATTTAATCACAGGCCATCAGGGTACGCCACACATCTCTGCTCTGCAGGTGGCAACACTGAACAAGGCAATGATGCAGGGTTCACCGGATGACGTTGTTATCCGTATGAAAGACGGAGCAGTCGCTCAGGACGGACTCTCCGTGACGATAGCGACAGGATTCTGGAGAGCGAATGGATATGATATTGAGATAACTGAGCAGGAGATTGTCTATTTGGATCCTACTGCAGCAGGAATGTATCGAATAGATGATATCTATGTCGAGATTCTGCAGAATCTCTCATCAGGTATCCAGCGAGCAGAGCTTGTGGTGGTTCAGGGCGAAGAGGATGCAGGCACTCCGGTGGAGCCATCTGCTCCGATAGCTCCTGAGAGCAATACTGATGAGCTCGTTCAGGTGGTACAGATAGCAAAATGCGAAATACATAACAGTGCTCTGACACTGACTGACATGACAACGCCCTATGAGACATTTGGTGGGGCGCTTTTTATTGATTCAGACGGATACATCAGCATTGATTATGACAAGGTAAAGAGGGAGGAATAATCAGAGATGAGTACAGACAAAATTATTAATAAGGACCAGGGAGACCAGATCATCACAGCCCTCGGTCTCATCAAGGATGCAATCAATGCACACACAGCTCCTGCACTGGACACTGACCCTCCGGTCAGATCCGTGATATCGAGATGGCTCAGGTTCAATCCCCTGGATAAGACAGGAGTCATCATCAAGGCAGGGACCGAGATCAAGAAAGCGAATGGAGAGTATGAGGCATATGACTCTGATACAGCTGTCGCTTTTGGATCCCTCACAGGCGGAAAAGATTATTTCATTAATCTCGCTGATGATGGAACCATCACAGCAAACCTCACACAGCTCGGTACTGGTGTCACGATAGGTCGATTCCATACCTTATGTGTGGCAGCAGGTACCATAAACATGATAGCGCCCTCCTCAGGTATGGGAGTGAATGCTGATTTCATGGTAAAGAGCTACAGAGAGGATGAGGATCCTGATTTCTATGAGTTCTATAAAAAGAAAATAACAGCTGTCACATCACAGACATATTATGACGTTGTTACAGTTCAGCATCCTCTGTCCGGATTCGCTGCAGGAGACATCCTCCCGGAATCCATTTGGTCACTCACATGGCATCCTGAATGCTTATTTGAGGATGCGATGGTGTATGACAAGGATACAGACATCGCTGTGGACATTTATCTGCAGAGTGGCAAAGGTCTGAATACTCGCTCGACCTACAACGTGGCTCATACTGTATCAAGGCAGCAGTGGAACCATCAGGAGGATATGAGGCAGGTAGGAAAGAGACTCCTCAGAGATTTTGAGTTCACCTCTGCAGCAATCGGATCCAATGAGAAAACAAATATTTATGGATCTGCAGATGCTACGAATGTCGGTGGCCATAAGGACACAGCAAACAGGAGAATGATCTCCGCGATAGGTTGTGAAGAGATGGCAGGTTATCTGTGGCAGTGGCTCGATGAGTTAGCACCGACTGGAGGCTCTGCATGGGCGGATAATGATGGTCACGGCTCATTTGGTCAGCAGTATGGTGACCCCTATGCCCTGCTGGCGGGGGGCGATTGGGGTAATGCTGCGTATTGCGGTTCTCGTTCGCGCTATGCGAATGCTGTGCGCTCGAATGTGGGTGCGAAGCTCGGTGGGCGCGGTTCGAGCCGTGTTGCTCGTAAGGCCTGATGAGGTGGAGCCATGGATATACCAAAATTCGGAGATGTGGCTGAGAATAAGACACTGGATGGAGATAAGGTCAGAATCGATGATGTACTCAATGCTCAGATAGTAGTCACAGGATACCATGTCACAAATAGCAAATATCAGAGCAAAGGATGTAACTACTGCACGAAAGTGCAGTTTTATTTTGCAGATGATGAGACCAGGACTCCGAAAGTATTTTTCAGTGGATCCTCAGTCATCAAGGACCAGATGGAAGAAATGGAGGCAAAGCTGAAAGAGAAGGACATGCCCCTCCTCTTTCAGACCACGCTCAAGAAAATAGGGAACTACTACTCATTTACATGAGCAGAAAATTCTGAGGTATATGTATAATGCCCTGCTGGCAGGAGGCAATTGGAATAATGCTGCGAATTGCGGTTCTCGTTCGCGCAATGCGAATAATGTGCGCTCGAATGTGAATACGAATATCGGTGGGCGCGGTTCGATACGTGAGATTAGATGCATAACTCCGGTGCGTAGGATTACGAGCTAACTCACGGCTGTACATATATCTGTGACAAGGAAGTCAGAACACTCAGCGGAGATGGACTGGTGCTGGTAGCTGATGCAAAGGTTCCAGGACATAAAAGATATGAAAACATTTAACAGTTTATGGGACGGATTCACATCATGGGAGAATTTCGATGAGGCAGAGATAAACGCAAGAAGGGACAAAGGGAAACAGAGTCAGGTTAGGGAATTTCAGGAAAACAGGGACGCAAAACTGGAGAAGGTGAGACAGAGTGTCATTAATGGCACTTTTCACACATCAAGGTACCGAAAGAAAAAGGTATACGAGCCTAAGGAAAGGGATATATACATTTTGCCCTATGAACCGGACAGGATTGTGCAGCATGCAGTCATGAATATCCTCAGACCTATTCTGACAAAGAAGTTCATGCAGAACTCATTCGCATGTGTGGAAGGAAAAGGACCTCACAGAGCTAGTCAGAAATGCGCTGAGTTCACAAGGAAATACAAATACTGTTTAAAATGTGACATCCATCACTTTTATCCGTCAGTAAATCAGAAAATACTCTCGGACATGCTCCATCGGATCATTAAGGATGAGAGGTTCATGAGGGTGGTGGATGATATTGTTTTCTCTTTTGAAGGAGAGACCAATGTTCCTATAGGAAACTACTGCTCTCAGTGGTTCGGAAATTTCTATCTGACAAAACTCGATAATTATATTCTGCACGAGTTAAAGTGTGGAGCACTGGTCAGATACTGTGATGATTTTCTGTTATTCAGTGATTCAAAGGAAGAGCTGCAGAGGGACAAGGCACTCATTAAGGAGTTTATATGGGAAAATCTCAGACTTGAGTTCTCGAAAGCTGATGTATTCAGCACGAGACAGGGTGTTGATTTCTGTGGATATCGTTGTTTCAAGGATTATGTTCTCCTGAGGAAGTCTACCGCGAAGCGGATCCGGAGGAGAATAACGAAAATCGAAACTCTGGACACTCACACCCAGGGACAGCTCGCGAGTGCTAAAGGACAGCTGAAACATTGCTGTTCATATAATTTTAGAAAGTCAATAGGACTGGAGAGGAGGATGTATGGACAGACCCAGCAACGGAATAATGGACAATGAGGAGGCTATATTCGAGCTGGCTGAGGTAGTTGACGAAAATGCCCAGGCACTTTTTGAAATAGCTGAAATGATTGGAGAACTGGATGAGCGTCTCAGCGCTCTGGAAGGAAAAGAAGAGGAGGAATAGAAATGGTAAAGAAGTATGCACACGTTCTCGAAGAGAGACAGATCAATGACATGACTGGGGAGATTTGGAAAATCACAGATGTTCCTAAGACATGGAGGAAAAAGACTCAGGACAAGGTTGAAGCTGATGGATTTATTATCCTTGAGGATGGAACTGTTGAGAAAGCTCCTGAGGATGATATGGAGGAGTAATCAGGAAACGAAAAACAGCTGATTGTCGTTTCTTTTTTTATGAGAGGACCAGGAGATGATTGCAACAATAAATCAGAATATGGATGCAATTTTAAAGCTTGCAAATATCATTGCAATCATATTTGCAGCTTATAAATTCACACGGAAACCTCAGGAAAGCCTGGAGGAAAGAGTGTCAGCTCTGGAGGAGAGAATGGAGAAGGCTGAGACTGAGGCGGATCTGAGGCAGAAGGAGATCGAGCAACAGCTGAGGCAGGGGAATGATAAATTCCGCTCAATCGGTAACTTTTTGGAGGTCCTATTGACCTGCACACTGGCCCTCATAAATTGGGAGGTGCACTATTGTGAGTCTGAGCATAAAGACATTTCCAGTGATCTTGAGGATGCTCGGAAAACACTCAACAAATGTCTATCGAAATTTAATAAGGAGGACGATGTATGAATCAGATCAAGAACAATACAATCGAATGGATCAAAGCAGCTGCAATCAGAGCTGTAAAAACTTTTGCTCAGACCGCGCTGAGTCTATTGACAGTCGGTCAGGCTTTTCATGAGGTTTCCTGGATCAATGTGGTGTCCGTGTCCGGTGTAGCTGCATTAATCTCAATTTTGACATCTATTGCAGGACTCCCTGAGGTTGAGGAGTGATTTTTCACAAATAGGAGGTCATATCATGGCAAGAGCATATGGTGTTGATGTGTCTCACTACCAGTATGAAATCGACTGGAAGAAGGTGAGAGCAGCTGATAAACGTTTCGCAATAATGAAATGTCAGTATGAGCGCCAGAGCCATCGAATTGATGAATATTTCGAGGCAAATTATAAAGGCTGTGGAGACAATGGTCTGATGAGAGGTGTCTATATCTTTATAGGTACGGACTCCATCAAGGATCCTGTCCACGATGCCCAGTGTCTCCTGAATCACTTAAATGGGAGAGTCCTCGAATATGGCATATGGCTCGACCTTGAGAGTGCAGCTCTCCGCGCTGCAGGTAAAAAGGAAATAACAAGACTCTGCAAACTGTACTCGAATCTGTTTGTCAGAGCTGGATACTATTGCGGAATATACAGCAATCTCGACTGGAAAAAGAATGTCCTGGACATGAAAGAGCTTGCTGATTTTGATTTCTGGATGGCCAGGTATCCGAAAAATGACACCGGGACAATTAAAGAGGGACTCAATCCGAACTATGGTGTAGCATGGCAGTATAGTTCAAAGGGAGTTGTCCCCGGTATCAAGACAAAGGTTGACCTCGATGTCGATTATGACGGAATCATCAATCTCTACAGAAAAAAGAGCAATGAGGAGATAGCTGATGAGGTCATGAGAGGTGTATGGGGAACGAAGAACACCAATCCAACACGGAAAGAGCTGCTCACTCAGGCAGGATATAATTATTATGATATCCAGGCAATTGTGAACGAGAAACTGCTGAAATAAGCGGTAAAGAATGATATAATTTTTGTATCAGATGAACTACTTTTTTCAAAGCAATTTCTGTCATTGACAGGAACTCCGAAAAGATGGGACATGAGAGGATGACTCATGTCCCTCTTTTTTTATGCCATAATAAAGAGAATTTTAGTAAGGACAGGGGAAATCATTCTAAATTAAATATCGCAGAGTTTTTTTATTTACATTTAGAATGGTATTGATTCCAAAATAGCATGATTTTGATACTAAATCGCATGATCGTGTTATCAAATCGAGTGGACTCGAAAAAAACTCGCAAAAACTCGATAAAATAATTGGAGAGTTCCGTGTGCACTTTTGTGTGCACTTTTTTTGAAAGCAAGCTACAAAGTGCAGAAAATAAAGGGTATAATTATGAAAATAAATTCATAGGAAACGAACGAAAAGCGCAAAAACATGCGCATTGAGGGAGTGTCTGTCATGGGTTCGATTCCCACGTGTCTCATTAAAAAGAACCGCTCAATCACTACGATTGAGCGGTTTTAATTTTATCCGTGTGCACTTTTGTGTGCACTCATTATATTATTCTCGAAATGCTCATTAATCTTTTGAGCATAAATCTCAGACATTGATACAATATTATTCTGATAAACCTCTTTTAATACAGAGCTGTTGCTGTTGGATTTCCATCCTCCGAGTGATTTCAGTATAGAGCTCTGGTATTCCCAGCACAACGGCCACAGATGCAAAATAGTGTCTCAGGTCATGAAATCTGATATCAATACCGACCTTTTTCTTGAGCCTCCGGAAATTCTCTCCGATGGTGTTCGGATTTATTCCCAGGATAAACTCCTCAGGAGCTCCAGTTCCTATCAGATCGAGGAGCATGGGAGGGAGAAATACAGTTCTGTTTGAGTCATCCGTTTTGGGAGTCTCTTTATAGTGCCATTTGTTATCAATTCCCCATACGATGTCAGCATGTATTGATAACTTATTCCCCTCCAGGTCCTTATATTTCAGAGCTGCAATCTCTCCGCGTCTCATGGAGTGGCATCCAGCGAGAGCTATGCAGATTTTCATTTTATCAGAGGCTGCAGCATATAATTGAGCGACCTGCTCATTCTCAGGCGAGACAGTGACCTTTTTCGCTTTTGCAGGAAAATGTACGATATAATCATGACGGAGCCCTGCAAATGACAATGAAGCGCTCAGAGTGCCATATGTATTCCTGAGTGTTTTGGGAGCGAGTCCCTTTTCAGAGAGCTCATTAATCATTTTCTGTATATCTGCAGATGTGAGTTTTCGGATCCTGATCTTATGGATAGAGGTCATTCTGTTCGCATCCTTAGAATATCCGTATATAGTAGACTCTGATAATGTCCCACGATTATGCTCGATATAATTATCAAGTGCCTGTCTGACTGTCAGATCATCAGCTCTCCGATGGTCAACATCATTTTTGAACCGGGCTGCTAATAGCTCCGCCTCCTGTTTAGTGCTGGCCGTGAATGATTCCCGGTGTTTGACACCTGCAGAGTCAGTCCATCCGACCTGAGCTCTCCAATTCCCGGAGCTTAATTTTTTTGCTTTTGCCATATTATCACCTCACTTTGCAGTTTTGGAGAACTGTTCAAGTCTCTCAGCAAAACCTCCATCGAGCATCTCAAGAAATCCACTATTTATTTTTGATATGAGCCATTTGTTATTAATCTTTTTATATTTGAGCTTAAATGTGTAGGAGCTGACATCATCGTCTGTCGGATCCTCAAGAGCTAGTTCATAATATGAGTCAATGCAATTTTCGAAGTTTTGAGTAGAAAAGTCGAGGCTCCGGTAATATTCAGAGATGGCATTGTCAGCGATATTCCATCCTGAGAGATTAGTGATCCTGACTGTCACAGTAGCTGTGTCCTTTTTAACAGATATTTTTTTGATTTCAGCATCAAAATATTTCTTATTTCCTTTTTTGATGTATTTCTGAAAATGTTTATCTTTGATATGCAGGACGCTTGATCCAGGAGCGCAATATTTTTCTACTTTTGAAATGTCATATTTTTTAGCTGCCTTGAATAGTCCTTGAGTCTGTTTCTGTATTTCCTTTTTAGGACTCTTCGCACTGACCGAAACCGGACAGAGCGAAAGAGTAATGCAAATTATCATTAGAATAGTAATTACTTTTTTAATTGTTTTCATTATTTGAATCCTCATTCAATTTATTATCCTCTTTTAAATATAGAAATTTCGCATAATCCAATAGATTATCCTTTTCAGCTTGTTTTAAAAGACGGTAGTAGGCTAATAGCCTTTTATATCCGCTATTGATATCAGGGTTCTCTAAATCTATGTGAATATTTTCATTCTCAATACCTCCTAACTGGGAGACAGACACTCCCAAAATTTCACTCATTTTGAAAAGGGTATCTGTATCAATTCCATTAACACCCTTTTCCCAATTAGATACAGCTGCTTTTGTTACTCCGAGCTTTTCAGCAAGCTGTGTCTGGTTTAGTCCAGCCTCTTTTCTATAGAGACGGACATTCTGCGAGATAATCTCTCTATAGTTCATATAAATCACCTCCTGAAAACCATCATAATACAGAATAGCTAAATTATAAAGTGCAAAATACAGATACGCTTGACAGTAAATAAAACATGAATTATTATGAAAAAGTAAAGAAACTCTGTATTTTTTATAAAGTGAAAGGAAAACAAGGAAATGGTAGCGACTGAAATCAGACAATACATCAGGGAAAAGGGAATCATGCAGAAGGTGATAGCTAAAAATATAGGAGTATCTCCATCACTGCTCAGTCAGTACCTCAGAAATGATGTGAAATTACCTGCAGATGTATTTTTTAAAATTTGTGATTTTCTAGAAGTATCCCCAGAAAGGTTCAGACCTCATGAAGAAGATAATAATCAAATCGGAATTTGAGTGGCTAATCAAGAGATACATGGTCAAAGCTCATATTAGATCACTCGCGGAGCTGGCCAAAGAGACCGGAATACAATACCGGACTCTACAGAATCGGATCCTGAATCCGAAGCTCCTGAGATTGTTCGAGATCCAGGCTCTGGACTGTGTACTTGAGTTTAGTGATGAGGACAGAATCAGGATCATGAGAGGAGAGGTGGCATGAGGAGGACAACGAGAGCGCTGGGGACGCTGGAGAAAGCAATCCTCATGGATCAGATGACTGACATCCTGATTGAGTGTCAGAACAACCAGGACAAAGTATCTAAGGAAGAAATGAAGCACTATGGCAATGCCTGCGGAATGGCAGGATACAAAATCATGAGACTGCTCTATGAGTCGCATGTCGTTGAGTCCGGTATCGATGGAAAGCTCAACGTATAAGGAGGATGGGAGATGAAAAAAGCAGATATTATCGTGAGCCTGCTCATAGGCGCGCTCCTCGGATGCATTCCTGCAGGAGGAGTCATGAAATCATGGTACACACAACCGAGCGGATTTCTGCAGAGACCGGAGAGAGAACGGTACGAGGTGGAACTGTTCACACCGATAGAGGCAAAGGCTGAGAGCATCGATGTCCATTTTGAGGAGATGATCGGAACGGATCCGGAGGAGGGAGACACCATCGAAGTCAAAAAGGACATCAGACCGGACAACATTCCTGAGGATATCAAGGCAGCAGCTGAGAAGTATGGAGCCCAGTTCGGTATATGCCCAGAGATCATAGAGGCAATCGCTGAACATGAGAGCTCATTTGTGACCACAGCGGTCAATGATACAGAACTGGAGCATTCAGTCGGAATCCTGCAGATAAATCTGAAATGCACAGATCACCAGAAGAGACTCAAGAAATATGGGCTCACAGAAAAGGACCTGCAGAGCATAGATAATTCTGTACTCGTGGCCTGTGATTATCTCGCGGAGCTGTTTGATGCGTATGAGGATCCTGGAGAGGTTCTCATCAGATACAACGGAGACAAGACCGGATTTCAAAACTATAGAGATGAGGGAGAGCTGTCAGAATATGCGAATGAGATTCTTGAAAGAGCTGGAGAGCTGGAGGAACTGCATGGAAAATAAGGCAAGAAAAAAGAGCCTTGGGGGAGGCTCTCAGGTAGAAGGCATTTTGTTAAGCAGATACCTTACAAGTAATAATTATACCCTATTAACAACCTAATATCAATAAAAACCGCATAACTACGCGGAAAAATGAAAGTCATTCTATGGGGAGGGATGCTCCTCTTGAAATGACATTAAAAATATTAACTTTAGGACAATTAATGGGGGAGATATGTATTTCAAAGTTACATCAGAACTGGGTTCCGGGATAAGAGAAGTAAAAGAGTATCATCCAGCGCGGTATGGAGCACCAGGCAGGAAAAGGAATAAAAAGAGATACCTCACTCCGGAGGCAGTAAAGAGACAGAATCAGAGGATGATGGAGAGAAGAGTTCAGAATCTGATTATGATCAATTTCGACAAGGGATATCACATAGTTCTGAGATACCCAAAGGACGGAGCTCCTGAAACCTATGAGGATGCAGATGAGAATCTGAAAAGTTTTAGGAGAACCATGAGCAGGAGGCTCGGATCCAAAGGAGCGAAATTCAAATTCATAGGAGTAACGGAGAGAGGAAAACGAAAGGCAGTCCTGCACCATCACATCATCGTGCAGAACCTTGACGGTATCAATATGGTCGAGGAAGTACGGAAAGCATGGGAGAAGCGCGGAAATATTGCCATATATCCGATGTATGAGGATGGAAATTATCAGAAGCTCGCTGAGTATATCGTCAAGGCAGAGACCAAAGAGGAGCAGAAGGGCAAAAAGAGATATCACATCAGCAGAGGTCTCAAAAAGCCACAGATCATCGAAAAAGAGACAGTCTATGGAGAGATCCCGGAGCCTGAGACTCCCAAGGGATGGTTCGTGGATCCTGAGAGCGTAGTCACCGGAATCAATCCATACACAGGAAAGAAATATCAGCGGTATTTTATCAAAAACACTCCTCCGAGAGTTCAGATCATACACAAGACGGAGGAAATCATGGAGACACCACAGAGAGAAATGGCAGATATCAACATATACATCGAGTCGCAAGTAAATAAAGGTCAGGGAGCATGTATGTATATCCTTGAGTTTATCCCCAAAAAGCATCCGGTAGCTCGGACAGTCCATGCTATAGCTCTCTATGAAGGAACGAAAAACAGCCTAGCATTAAAGGCCCTGATAGCTGCAGTCGGTAGAATAACGAAACCAGCGAACATCAAGGTATATACATCAAATGCTCTGATAAAGAGCGCTCTCAAAAATGGATGGATGCAGAAGTGGAAGGACTCCGGGTGGAAATCAAACAAAGGTGAATACATCAGTCACGCTGGTCTGTGGAAATATCTCTCAGACATCTCGAAGGATCATGAGCTCAGATCGGCAGCAGACGATGATATGAACACATACAAGAGCTGGATGGAGACACAGCTCAAAACCAAACGAAAAGAGGAGAAAAGGGCATGAGTATCAAAAACGAAGCAGAAGAGGCAGAGAGAACACTGGTCACAAGGGAGGGCACCTGCAGATATTGCGGTCAGATTAAAGTGCTGAAGGTACCGGAGACATTCACCCAGGAGGACGTGGATGATGAGGTCAGCAAAACGTGCAACTGTTTTGAGGCAAAAGTCGCACAGCGCAAGGAAGAGAGCAAAGCTGCAGCTGAGGCATTCATGAAGGATGCATTCAGTGATGAGGAGCACATGATTGAGATCATGAAAATGAATTTCAACGCTGTCATTGATGATGTAGTCGAGAAGGTCAGCATCGTGAGACAGAAGATCGTGGACTTTGATGAGGACATCGTTGAGACAAGGACCTACACCATAAAGAAGGACAAGAAGGGATTCGTCAATATTGACTGCAAACAGAGCTATGCGAGGAAGGAGAAGTTTTGAGCGAGTCAATTGTCCAGCTGACAAAGGAAAAAGAATGCTATTTCTGCAGGGCGCTTACATTCGAGAACGATGATGCTCTGGCAGAGCTGACTGACAAGGGACTGGAAAAGCACCATATCATGTTCGGATTCAGCGGAAAAGACAGAGAATATTCTGAAAAATACGGTCTGTGGGTGTGGCTCTGTCCATATCACCACAGAGAAGCTCCTGAGTCAGTTCATAAGGACAAGAAGGTGAACCTGTTACTCCGGAGGATAGCTCAAAAGGCTTTTGAGATGGAGCATGCTCCGGATGGATATCAGAAATGGATGGAACTGTTCCGGGAGAATTATCTATGAGCAATTTAATTGTAAAGCCAAAGCGTGAGCTGACAGTCAGATATGGAACTATAGTGAGGGCATACATAAATGCAAAACCTCAGCACAGATTCAGAGTGAATCAGGAGGATATGGGAGATATATTAGTCCGGATCCAGGGGAAGGGGTTCACTTTTGAAATGCCCAGAGCGGAATTTGAAGAGTCATTTGATGTCATAGGCGCAGAATAAACCACAGAAGGAGGTGAAGGTATGAGAGAGGCTGACATTCACTATGATGAGTACGGAATGGAGCTCACAAAGGATGAGAAGGAGGAGCAGATGAGGAAGTACAAAGAAGCCTGTAAAAACGGAAAGAAGAGAGGGAGACCAAAGGCAGAAGCTAAAGAGGTTCCTGAGAGAGTGGTAAATGAGTTCTTTACTGAGGCAGCAGTTGATGATGATGCTCCTCAGGCAGCAGGTGAGTATAAATATCCGGAAATGCCTCCCACAGCAGACAAGGCACTGATTAAAGTACCGGAGACTGTCCACAAGGCACTCATTGAAAAGTGTGAGCTCCTGCAGAAGACTCTGGAGAAGTACAGAGTAGAGACAGAGGAGCTGATGCGCATCATGGAGATAAAAACAAAGGAGTACGAGGAAATAATGCAATTTCTTGAGGGAGTTCAGGTTGATGGAGAGAGCAGAAGTGAAGGAGAGCCTTGAGGCATTCGTCAAATACTGTGATAGAAGAGTCAAGGCAAATGAGGACATGATGCACAAGTTCCCACAGGGAACGATAGAAGAATACTACAAAGGCAACAGGACAGCATACGCGGAGATGAAGATCAGGATCCTCGGATTGCTGGACAGACTAGAGGAACAGAAAAAATGATTATTACTGTAGCAGTCGGAATCCTCGTGATAGTTGAGTCATTGATGATGCTGGTTCAGAACGAGGAAATAAACGGACTCAAGGAAGAAAATCAGTATCTGAGAGGCGCACTCAGAGAATACAAGAAAAAAGAGGCAGACGCTTGGAAAGAGTTCAGCATTATTCCGGAGATAGATGAGGAGGTGGTTCCCTTGGACCATGATTGAGGTCACTGGACAACAAGGAAATTATCACACAGCTGTCTGAATGCGCCTCAGGCAGCAGCTAACGAGGGGAAAGACATGATAATACCTGAAATGATTAGTAATGAGCGGAGCCTGCACTATATCGGAGAAGAGTTCACGCTCAAAAAGGACATTTTGACGGACGATGGGAGAAAAGCCACATCAAAAGAGCGATTCAGGGTGATTGACATTCATAAATGGCACCTCGTTCTGACGAATGGCAAATATCAGAGGAGCATCAAGCTGGTGGACATCATCCTGGAGAAGCTCCGGGGATTTAGCGAATAAGGGAGAAACAATGGAAAAGATAGAAGGATATAAGGCATTTGATAAAAATTTATGTTGCAGGGGATTTCAGTTTGAGATTGGAAAAGAGTTCAAGTTTGACGGAGAACCAATTCCATGCAAACAGGGATTTCATTTCTGTATGAAGTTGGGGGAATGTTACAACTATTATCCGCCTGAGCCGAATACACGAATATGCAAAGTTGAAGCTCTGGGAGAAGTAAAGACGGATGATGAGATAAAGTATTGCACAAATCATATTAAGATTTTGGAAGAGGTCAAGGATCCACGAGAGGAATCTAACTCCGGCTATAGGAACTCCGGCGATAGGAACTCCGGCGATAGGAACTCCGGCTATAGGAACTCCGGCGATAGGAACTCCGGCGATAGGAACTCCGGCTATAGGAACTCCGGCGATTGGAACTCCGGCTATAGGAACTCCGGCGATAGGAACTCCGGCGATAGGAACTCCGGCTATAGGAACTCCGGCGATAGGAACTCCGGCTATAGGAACTCCGGCGATAGGAACTCCGGCGATAGGAACTCCGGCTATAGGAACTCCGGCTATAGGAACTCCGGCGATTGGAACTCCGGCGATTGGAACTCCGGAATTTTCTGCACTGAAAAGAATCCTAAAATCAAAATGTTTGATAAAAACTCAGATTGGAAGATGGATGACTGGAATAGCTCCAGGGCGCGGAGAATTATGGAGAGATGTCCATATACCCACTCTGATTTTATATGGGCTGATGATATGTCGGACGATGAAAAAGAGAAACATCCTGAGCATGAGACTATAGGAGGATATATTAAGACATCTGTAGTCACGGATAAGGATAAACAGAAATGGTGGGACAACCTGAGCTCTGAGGATAAGCAAGAAATTTATAATCTCCCTAATTTTGACGCTGAGAAGTTTAAGAGCTGCACCGGGATTGATTGCACAGAATAAATAACTAGGAGGGAGAAAATGAGACCAATAGACGCGAATAAAATTCCGTATAAAACCGTAGACGTGGATACTGGGAATACAGTCTGGAAAGAGATGGAAGTCGCATATAAAAAAGACATCGAGGACATGGTTCCGGTGTCGAAACCATTCAGAACAGCCACTCAGCAGATAAACGATATCGCGAAAGAGATATGTGACAGCTATTGTCACTATTCTGTGACACTCACGAATCAGACAGACCTGGATGCGCACTGTGCAGAGTGCCCATTCACGAGATTGTGAGGTACACATGGAGATAAAGGGAGAAAAACTCGCATCAATACTCAAGGAAAAGGGATGGAAGTTCAGAGAATGTCCATTCTGTGGAAATTATGACATAGGAGCCGAGTATCAGAGCAGAGGAATGAACTCAGGAAAAGATGTTCCATGCACAATGACAGCCAAAGTATGGGGATACTGCAGATATTGCGGAGCCAAAGGAAGAACCGCAATGGTTGAGGTCATCGGAGAGGATGAGCTCGTTGCTGCAGCAGTCGAGAAATGGAATTATCGAACAGCATAGGAGGGAGAAAATGATTGTCGCAGTTATCGCAGCCATAGCGCTGATTTTGTCAGCACTCAACACTCTGAGAGTGTCATGCCTTGAGAAAATGATGGCAACGCTATGCAACACCATCACAGAGGGCATGAAAGAAGCAAAAGAGGAATACAAGAGGGAGAAATATGGAAAAACCAATAGATGATATAAGATATAGAGGAAGTGTTTGAGGATGTGAGCAAGAATGGGAGCGAGAACTATCTGCTCCTGGTACATCCGGAGTCATGGCTTGAGCTCTTTTTAGTAACAAAAGCGACCGGTCATGATAAAATACAATATTTTCGCTCAACAGCAGCCACAAAGGGAAATATCACTGTGATATCGAAAAGAATGCTAGAGGAAAAGATTCCAGGATTGTTTGACCAATGGAGAGAACAGCTGGAGGAGCGAGAAAAGTCACTGATGGAGGAAAGAAATGAAGATTCTGAGGAATAAGGACATAGAGAAGGCTCTTGAACACATTGACAATATTCATGAGGCAATCTGTTCACGAAATGATGTGGCGCTGCTCAAATGCCTAGAGGACACAGCAAGACTGACATACATCATCGGAGGGATGAAAGCTCTGGGGGAGAGAATAGGGAGAGGAGTAGTCAGACATGATAAAAAGTGAGAATGGAGTAACGACAATAAAAGGCAGCGGAGCCGAGGTATATAAGGACTTTGGTTTTATTATCCAGGATGTTGTGAGAAAAACAAAGGAGCGCGGAAGTCAGGTCATAGATGAATATACACTAAAGAATTTCATAACAGCTGGAGTGAATGAGGATATAGGAGTGTTATATTTCTCGGATCCTAAGATGAACGAAGAGGTCAATGCAATGGTTGATGAAGTTATCAAAGCAGTTAACATGGTCAGAAAATACATGGAGGAATATGCTGCACAGGCAGAAAGAGAATAAAAATGGATTATCAAGACATTAAGCAGATATTTATCAAGGTTATAAACGCAATTGACTATATCGACTATATTCAAAAGCTGCATGACTGCAATGATTGCGGAATAAAAAACAGCTGCAAATATTGTCCCAAACTAGGGCAGCAGGTGAGGATTAAGTGTCCATTATGGAAGGAGAAAAAGTGATCCTCAGACAGCAGTCGATAATAAGGAGGTGAAGATGGGGAGAGTGAGATCACCGAGGGAGTCAAATAAATATTACATACCGAGGTCATACTACATCACAGCTGTAAAGTATGCACTGCAGTACAAGGACTGGATAGGAGAACTCAAAGCTGGATATGATACGAGCCAGGGCATCAGATACGATAAGGAAAAGGTCCAGACCTCAGGATCCTATGACAGCACATCAGAGACAGCTATCAAGCTCATGACAATATCAGACAAAGTGAAGATGATAGACAAGATCATCGAGGAAGTAGCTCCGGGACTGGAGAGCTATCTGAGATTAAGTGTCTGTTATGGATTTTCATATTATGGCCTGGTAGAGAAGGGGATACCGATAAACAGGAATGAATACTCAGTAATCAGGCAGCATTTTTATTATGAACTGAGCAAAAGGATATAGGAGAGACGCTGATAGGACTTGATGCTAAGGAGCAGGAGGATGGAAATGACGATTGATACGATTATTAAAGATTGTGAGCAAAGCATAAAGCAAAGTGAGCTATTCATTAAGGCACATCAAGCAAACATGGAAATAGGAGAAATTAAAGAATATCAATACTATATCGAGCGTGACAAATTAACAATAGATATCATGCGCAAGTATCAGATGATGCAAGCCGACTATAACGCAAGATTAAAGGCTGATATGGTGGCTATGCTTACAGAGATACAGTTGGAGATTGACGAAATCCAGATAGTAACAAGGCACGGGGTGACGGGAACGGTGATAACAGCACAGGGAATGAGAAAGAAAATAAAAGTAAATATTCAACAGAAAATCGATGCGCTAAAGGCAGAAATTGAGCCACAGGAAAGCGAGGGATAACAATGCAGGTAGATAAAAAGATACATGAGGAAAAAACATGATACAAATTGAGGATAATGATCTGCCCATAACAGTGGCACAAAAAATAATTAGAGGTGTGAAACCATATAAGCCAGCGCCAGCGATTAAAGCACTTGCAATAACTCTCACAGGTGATGAGCATTCTGTTGACACTCAGGACATGTTTTCACTAGAGGAAATCAAAGAAATTGCAGATTATTTGATGGTTTACTATCAATCACATATCAATGGGGATTGATGAGCTGCTCCAGGCAGCAGGTGTCGATGACAAATTTTGCACTAAAATATATAGGAGAAAAAAGATCGCAGATCATTGGAGGGAATGATGGATATATTAAAAGATTGGATATATGCCGAACTACCACCAGAGGGAGTTGATTTCAAGGAGATTGAGGAGGCTTTGGGGTTTAAATTATTCATATGGCAAAAATATTTTATTGTGAGAGGAAAATATAGAAGAACTGGGTTCACAACAGCTAAAGCGATAAGAAGATTACTAAAAAAAGATGAACCGCTAGACATGAGAAATTATAGGCCCACAAATAGTGAAGAGCGGTTTGAAATGAAGGAAACACTCAAGATATATGAAAAGCTCCAGGCAGCAGGTGTCGAAACGTGTAAGGTAATAGTGCCAAGGAGGATTCCATGAGCGATAGAGATATTTTATTCCAGGCATTCCAGGAAGTTCAGAAGGATAGAGAGAAAAGAAATTTCAATGCATTCATGGACGGATTAGAGGTTGGACTTGTAAATGATCTCAATAAACGCTGGGCATCAGGAGACAATGAAGGATATCAGAGACTGCTATCAAATATAAAAGAACGAGGCATAAGAGTGTTTAGAAACTCAGAAGGAAAGCATAAACTCAAATTTATTTGATAATGCTTTTCGAGTTCCATTAGAGAAGGCACAAGAGGAAATAAGATTCACAGGGTACAACATGAAAATATAATCACGAGGGGACTCTAAATCATGATAATGTGTTATTGGAAAATGATGCGAGTCATTTTCTCCCTCAAGCGATTCAGTCTATGCTGAATGCGACAGGAGCGTCTGAGTAAACCTCAGGCGCTTTTGTTGTGAAGGAGAGAGAATGAAAGAACGAAACAAGTTTTATGAACAGCCACGATGGAGAGATCTCAAGGACAGGATCCTGAGGAGGGATGGGTACCAGTGCAAGATATCGTCAAGGTATGGGAGAATGATATCTGCTCAGCTGGTGCATCATATATTTCCTCTGAGGGAGTTTCCGGAATACGCATATGCTGAATGGAATCTCATCTCACTCTGTTGGAAGGAACATAATAAACTCCATGACAGAGACACCGATGAGCTGACAGAGAAAGGGCGCGAGCTCCTGATACGAACAGCAAAGAAAAATAATATTCCAATACCTGAGAAGTATTCACATCCAATCAAAGCAAGGAGAGGCAATGGCAGACCGAGCACAATATAAACCGGGAACACCGGACAAGAAAGGATATTATCAATGCTTGATTGATGATGAGGAGGAAATGCAGCTGTATTTCTTTATCTGCGACCTCAATCCGAGCAAACGATACTGGGTGCTGCCTGATGGATCTCAGATTGATCAGAGTGAGGTGAAATTTATTCCGCGATAGTTGTCAGACAATAAAGGATACCCGCCCGGGTAGTCGGTCAATTCTCTGGCCTCAGGACGG